>Ga0181564_10002723_pt1 | contig 15304 bp, 4 predicted proteins | sample 011ome_24_FD_134512 | JGI IMG/M metagenome (GOLD analysis project Ga0181564, IMG submission 134512) | Coastal salt marsh microbial communities from the Groves Creek Marsh, Skidaway Island, Georgia - 011513CT metaG (megahit assembly) | ecosystem: Environmental > Aquatic > Marine > Intertidal zone...
GTCGAACAGCAACACTTCAAGAATTGGCTCATCGACTTCAACCCCTCTTTGGGAGAAGGCCCTGTGGTCGTGGAGTACAGATTGGGAAATGGTTCCATCTGGGCCCCCATCAGCAACTCCAATGCCTTCGATACAGAGAGCGAGGTGCTCTTGAATTCGGACAGCACCTTGAGCGATTTCAACTTCCGGTGGTCTCCCATAGATGCATCTTCTCTTTGCAATCCATTGACCAATGCAGATGGTACATCCTGCCTCGGGTATGAAGGCGAAGTATTGTTGAGGGCGCGCAGCATCTGCCGCAATCCATTTGCATTGCCAAAGACGTCGAACATCGTCAGCGGATATGTTGATTTCGTCAGGCCTGAGTTGTTTGGCAGCGTGCTTCCGTCCGACGGATTCCTGGAGCCTGGAGATGAGCTGCAGTTGCGCTGGTCCGAGGGCATGGAGACTTCCAACCCCGCCTATTCACTCAGCCCCGACTCCATCAAGATCAGGGCGACCCAGAATTCGGACTACACCAAGAACAGCGGCGGCTTGAAGTTCACCGGTGACGAACACCTCACCGTGGTCCAAGGACCCCACCTCGACGCCTACTACGCGGATGAAGACATGATCGGATTCCCCGGTTGGTCCATCAGTTGGAAGCAATGGGGAGGCGGATTGTACGGCGTGCAGGATACGGCCTCCGGTACCATCGGTGCCACATCGGCAGACCCCGATGACCTGGTGGTCATGCCCAACCAGATCACGGTGGTGGTGCCACCATCCGCCGCCAGCGGTGTGGTCTTCACCCAGGGCGACCAATCCGGATACAGTCTGACGGGTGAGTTTGTCGACATCGACCATTTCAAGTTGACCTCGACCGTTGCCGATGTGGGCACTTCGTCTCACACGGTTCAGATTTCGGGCGCGAACGCACAATGGAACGGACTGTGGAACCAGCTCGAGCTGGTCTTCGAACCAACCGCTACCGAAGGCACCTACAACTGGAGGCTCGACCTCAATGGAGCGCCTGCGGGTCAGAATGGCGTCATCTCCAACATCCAGCTGGAGCCCACACGCCTGACGCTCGGTAACGGATGGTTGAACGGCCACGCCACCGGCGAAGCGCTCAGCATGCCCATGCAGGACTTCCGCATGTGGAACAGCCAGCGCGAGACCTATGCTTCAGAGACGCCCGCCTTCCAGATCACTGGAAACGAGATCGGACTGCAGCTTTGGTTGCCCATGGACGAGTTGGAAGGCACCCCTGCCGACCGCGCCCGGATGCGGGACGTCATCATGGAGGCCAACTGGTACAGCCCGGGTGCCTCGCATGCCCTTGACTTTGCCTCCAACACCAACGGTTCGCTCATCCCGAGCATTTCCGGAGTGAACTGGACGCCGGACGGCACCCGCAACACGACCCTCGAGTTCTGGGTCAAGCCGGGCGGCCTCAACGAGGGCATCATGAGCATCAACGGCACCGCCGATCCCGACATCGACCTCCGTCGTGTGGGATGGTCCGGCTTCATCGATGAGTTGGGACGCCTCGGTTTCGCCAACGGCACGGACACCATGCGCACGCAGCAGCCGCTGTCGGACGCCTGGCACCATGTCGCTTTGGTCCGCCGCTACAACGGAACGGCATTGCTCTACATCGACGGAGAAGAAGTCGCCGGTGACCCTGCCTACGATCACGGCAAACTCATCCCGGTCGTGCTGCACCTCGGTGCCCGCAACCAGTTGCCTTCTGGCATCGGTGAGTGCCATGACCTGCAGGGCATCAGCTTCAATACCGATGGCGACGCCAACGTGCACCAAGCCGGTTCGCTCGGTTGGGCCATGTTCAACGGGGTGCCCACCGAGTTCTTCGGGGATGGCACCATTGCGACGGATGACCTGGATTACGCCAACGCCTTCCACGCCTCGGAACAGGATTGCATCGACGCATGTGTAGACGCTCCCCCAAGTGGTGCCCCCATTGGGTATGACCGCTTCTTCACGGGCAAGCTCGACGAACTGCGCGTTTGGAATACCGCGCTGACCAAGGAGACCATCGTCAAGCAGATGCGCGACGGTGTCTACGGCTATGAAAACCTCGTACTGCACCTGCCGTTTGAGACTGGAATGGTGGCGGACACCGTGGCGGTGCATCCATACGATGCCTACGTCTACGCTCCCTATGACGGATTTGACTACTTCAATGATGCCTCGTCCATGTTGACCACCCACGGGTACAACGCGGTGGAGCTCGGCAACATTGGAAACGGTGGACTCACCTCCATCATCAGCGGCATACAGGAAGAAGATGCGCCCTTGATGCAGTCCGCGCCGCAAACCACACTCAGTGCGGTCGGCGATGTCATGGACGTATCCTGGAACTCCCTCCACGACGAGTGCATCATCGAACTCAACGAGCAAAGCCTCTACAAGTACGAAGACCAACTCGTCACCTTCGTCATCCCGAAGACCCAACTCAGGGACGACGCGGGCAATGCCACGGAAAGCGACCTCGTATTCGAGATGCTCATCGACAGGAACCCGCTCAAATGGGGCGAGACCACAGCCCACATCGAGCACGAGTTCGACATGGAGGAGGTCACCTACACGACGGAGATCCACAATGTGGGGAACGCCGCGAAGTACTTCGAGATCGATGGATTGCCCGCGTGGATTGAAGCCTCGCCCGCGAGCGGCAACATCCCCGCCAACAGCACCATGGAGATCACCTTCTCGGTGCCTGAAGCATTGCCCATCGGCTACTTCGAAGTGGATGCCCGACTCAAAGGAGGTTTGCCTTGTGGCAATGCATCCTCAGGAGGCTTCTGCTATGCTGAGCGCTTTACCCTGGGCATTGACATCTTCGTGAACCCGCCAGAATTGGAGGTGGACGCGGCAGGTTTCGAGTTCATCATGCCACTCGTCACCAAGGCGTACATCAACAACGCCGCGAGCACCGACGACGATGACATCGTGATGGCCTACATCGACGGTGAACTCCGCGGATTCTCCAACCTTGACCTGCCTGTTGCAGGCCAGAACCTCGCGTTCCTCTCCGTCTTCTATGACACCGAGGACATCGGCAAGGAAATCGAATTCAACATCTGGGATGCCTCCAAGGGCATGACCCGTGCGCAAGTATCCACGCATTGGCCCACCCTCGAGCAACAGATCGAAGTGACACCCAACGAGAACGGCATCGGCAACCTCTTCGAGCCATTGCTGCTCAAGGCCACCAGCCGCGTCGCCATCAGCACCAAGTTGGTGCCGGGTTGGAACTGGATCAGCGTGAACGTGGTGGACACCCCTGCCACCTTCTCCTTGGAGCAAGCGTTTGACCAAGTCCCCGCCGAGGACATCTTGCAAGTGAAGTCCCACTTCACACCGTACAAGCTGCCAAGCGATGTGGACCACGGCTGGACCATCCACGCTGCGGACGAAACCGACGTGCAGATGCGCTACATGGTGGAAATGAAGGCAGACCAACCGGATGCCACTTGGACCATGAACAACATCGGTTTCGCTCCGAACCCCACCGAGGCGGAATTCATGAAGCCCTTGGTCTACGGTTGGAACGAGCTTGGATACATCCCGCAACAGTCCTTCAATTTGGACCTCGCGCTGCGGAGCGTCTCCGATGCGGATTCCATCCTGAGCTTCAACGACCTCGTCCAAAGCCGACACGACGGATTTGCCATGTACGCCGGCGACGGCAACTGGATCGGTTCGCTGAACACCATGCGCCCAGGACAGGGTTACCGCATGCGCTTGGGCCTCACGAGTGCTTCAAACGTGGGTCAGCCCGCCGGTACCCTCGAGTGGCCCATGTCACTCGGCATGGAATACCTCGTGCGCTCCGATGAGGAAGAGAAGACCTGGCCGATGGACGTCGCGACGCTCGAGTCCACCATGTTGGCGGTGATCCGGCTCGAAGTGCCCAGCAGCCAGCCACAATCGCTCATCGATGCACTCGGCGCCTTTGTGGACGGGCCTCAAGGCCCCATCTGCATCGGCCAAGCGCGCCCGATGGATACCGATGAAGGCTTGCTCTACTTCCTGACCGCCTTCGGGGAAACCGATGCTGCGCTCTTCCAAGGCGAAGTGCACTTCAGGTGGTTGTCTGGATTGACGGAGCTGGAGTTCACCGCAGATGAAACGGTCGAGTTTGAGGCCAACCAACTTCATGGAGACCTCGAATCTCCCATGCTGTTGCACTTCAAAGAGGCTTTGGCCATGCCGGAAACGAGCATGGATGAGAACCTGGTGGCCTTCCCGAACCCGTTCCGCAACGAGCTCTCCATCCATTGGCACGGTGAGCAGGAGGTGTTGGAGCTGCGTGTGGAAGACGCCAGTGGCAAGACCATCGATGTGCTCGATTGCAAGGGCATCGCCGAAGGGCCATGTCGCTGGGTGACCCACAACCTCGCATCGGGTGTCTACTTCATTCACGCCATCACAGCCACTGGACATCACGCCGTCAGGGTGATCAAATAATCGGAAGCCCCCGCCCTCGTGCGGGGGCCTCCTACCCCACTTGAACCAACCCCACCGACCCCAAACTGCTCCATGCGCTCCGGAATCCTTTTGCACTGGCCTCTCACTTTCAGCTTGCTGATAGTGTGCTTGGTCTTGCCCATAGGAGATATGGTCGGACAGTGCCCGAATCCATCCGCATTGGATGTCTATGAAACCCCTTGTGGGTCGGGCTTGAATACGGGCCAGAGCTTCACCGCTTATGAAACAGGGTTCCTGGACACCGTGATCATCGCAAGGTGCACGGCTACAGACGCTCGGCTCGTTTTGCGCGCTTTCAATGGGACCGCCAACGGTTGGGACGAAGGCAGCATCATTGGGGAGGCGGACGCCACATTGACCGGCAATGGAGACGCCGATGGGTGCTTCACCTCGGGAGGAAACGGATTCACGCATTACGCGGCAGGTACCTTCACCTTTACCAACGTTGCGGTGGAATCGGGGGTTCAGTACATTCTGCACCTCGTCGAGGGCGCGGCCGCTACCGGTTGCAACCTCAGCTATGCCGGAGGCACGGCCTTCTCGGCTTCAGGCGCCAAATCCGGTGAGGACCTGGCTTTCGCACTGTCCATCTGTCCGGGAGCACCCGCATTTGGATGCACTTCAGCCGCGGCTTGCAACTACGATTCAAACGCCACTGCGGAAGACGGCTCATGCCTGACACTGGACTGCGCTGGAACGTGCGGAGGCACCGCCTACGAAGACCCCAACTGCGGCTGCCTCCCTTCTGAGGCCGACGCAGGCAGTTGCTATGGATGTACCGACTCCGGCGCCTGCAACTACGAAGTTTCTGCCACCATCGACGACAACACCTGCTTTTATCCGGTGTGCAACGGAGCCTGCCCCGACATCCTCGACTACTACGAAACCCCATGTGGCACGGGCCTGAACTACGGGCAAGGTTTCACCGCGACCATCACCGGGTTGCTCAACAGCATCACCATTGCCCGCTGCACAGGCGTGGACACCCGGATCGTGATCCGGAACTACAATGGCGATGGCGACAGTTGGGACCAGGGGTCCATCATTGGCGAAGCCGACCAGGTCATCTACGGCAACCAAAACCCGTCGGATTGCTTCATCTCCGGAGGAAATGGATTCACCAACTACGTCGAAACGACCTTCACCTTTACCAACATCGGATTGGAAGCCGGCGCACAATACGTCTTTCAATTGGCTGAGGGCGTTGCCGCCACGGGCTGCAACATCCACTACCCCGGTGGCACGGCATTTGGACTGAATGCGGCCAAACCGGCAGAAGACCTGGTCTTCGAATTGTCGTTGTGTCCCATCGCCCTCACCTTCGGTTGCACCGATGCCACGGCGTGCAACTACGACGCCACCGCAGACATTGAAGACGGATCTTGCCTAGAGCTGGACTGCCAAGGCCAATGCGGCGGCAATGCATACCTGGACCCCGACTGCGGCTGCCTGGACTCTGCCGCCGACGCCGGCCAATGTCTCGGTTGCACCGACCCTGCAGCCTGCAACTACGATGGAACGGCAACCGTGTCGGATGGATCTTGCTCGCTGCCGGACTGCAACGGGGAATGCGGAGGAACGGCCATCAACAGCAGCTGCGGCTGCGTGGGGGGAAACACCGGAATTCCAGCCTCTTCGTGTGTGGACGGGTGTCTTACCAACATCGACGCCACAGACGCCGAAGCCTGCCCACCCGGCATCCTGTATGGGCAAACCATCACTCCGGCAGAAAACGGCCTGCTCAAACGGGTCCGCCTGAAGACCTGTTGTGCCCTCGACGCTCAGGTCGTCCTCCGCGAACTGACCAACACCGACCCCTGCAGCCCCGGCGGCGGTGGAACATGGAATTCGGGGACCATCCTCGGCTACAGCAATACCGTGCCCAGCTCATGCTCGAGCGTCACCTCGTGTTTGACGGGATTTGGCCTCGATGGATACCATTGGCACAACTTCGATTTCGACGACATCCCCGTTCAGGCCGGAACCACGTACGTGCTGGAACTCATCTCAGGGGTGGCCATAGCCAACTGCACTTCAGATTACGCCGGTGGTGTCGCCTACAACGCCGCGGAGTCACTGCCCGATTACGACCTTGTTTTTGCGCTGCACATCTGCCCTGCCTCCATGAACTGGGGTTGCACCGATCCTACAGCCTGCACATTTGATCCTGCTGCAAACCAGGACGATGGGAGCTGCGAATACCTGGATTGCAACGGCGATTGCGGAGGGTCAGCCGAAGACCTGATCGGCTGTGGCTGCGTCGGGGGCAATACGGGCATCCGAAGGGCCCAATGCGTCAATGGAGACCTGCATGAAATCACCGCCAACGACGGCACCATCTGCAACCAAACCCTCAACGGTCAGACCCTTACCGCAGACGCCCACGGCTTCCTCTCCCGCATCGGACTGCACGTCATGCCCGACGCGGCCCAGACCATTCGGCTGCGTCGAGCCGATGGTCCAAATGCCGGAGATGTCCTGCTCGAATTCACCCGGTCCGCGGTCCCTTCGGCATGCGGAGGCGCAGAGCCGGAATGGGTCGAACTCGATTTTTACAACATCCCCTTGCAAGGGGGAAGCCAATACCGCTTGGACTTTGTCTCCGGCGCAGGATATCGTACGTGTTATCCCGAGTATCCCGCTGGCGCCGCCCTGAATTCCTCCGGCACTGCTACGTCCCACGACTTGGCTTTCCGCATCGTTTATCGGGCGCCCGAACCGGGCGAGCTCGTATGGGGCTGCATGGACAGCAATTTCTGCAATTACGACCCAGCAGTGACCCACGATGACGGATCGTGCACCACGCTGGACTGCCACGGTGACTGCGGTGGTTCCGCTTACGCGATTGAAGGGTGCGGCTGTGTCGAAGGCAACACGGGCGTGACGGCCGAGAGCTGTTACGGGTGCACGGATCCCAGCGGGTGCAATTACGACGTGAATGCTTCCATTGACGACGGCTCCTGTGCTGTCGTGGACTGCCACGGCGATTGCGGTGGAACCGCCATTTCAAATGCCACCTGCGGCTGTGTGGGCGGGAACACAGGAATTGACCCGGGCACCTGTCTGGAACGTTGCCAAGGCAGCTTTTCCATTGGAACGTATGACGGGACATTCGGCTCAGACGGCTTCGCCATGGGCGGTTCTGGCCAAACCTTTACCGCGGCGGAAACCGCCCATCTCACAGCGGCACACTTCAGACAAGTCAACCTGCCCGCCACCGAAGTGACGGTGGAATTGCGGGTCTTGGACGCCCCCAACGTCCACAACGGCACCCTGCTGGCTGCCGAAACGTTTGACCGCTGGACCGACACCGAAGGCGAAGGCGGCGACCTCTTCATCGAATGGAACATCCCCGCATTGCTCACCCAAGGCCAAGGGTATGCCTTGATCCTCATTGGAACGCACACCCTTGTGCTCGAAAGCGAGTCGGACATCTATGCAGGAGGAGCGAGTTTTGGAGGCCTCGATGCAGCCGCCACCGGCAATGACCTCTATTTCGAACTGTTTACTTGCGCCGATCTGTTGGGGTGCATCGACCCGTCTGCTTGCAACTACGACACTGTTTCCACAGCCGACACGGACGTTACGTCCTGCATATTCCCGGTCGGTTGCGAGACCTGCACGGGAGAAACCGATGGCACAGGCACCGTCGCCGACATCAACAATGACGTAGACAACGATGGGGTCTGCAACGCCGACGAAATACTCGGTTGCACGATCTCCGGCGCCTGCAACTATGACGCCACCCCCACCACCGACACCGACAACTCACTGTGCGTGTTTCCGAGCGGTTGCGAATCCTGTACGGGCGAAACCGACGGCACGGGCACCATCTCAAGTGTGGACAATGACACGGACAATGACGGCATCTGCAATGTTGACGAAGTCACCGGTTGCACCGACCCTGCAGCCTGCAACTACGACGCCACTCCCACTACCGACACCGACAACACGCTCTGTGTTTTTCCCAGCGGCTGCGAATCATGCTCTGGCGAGACCGATGGAACCGGCACGACCGACGCCAACGACGACGACGGCGACGGCGTCTGCAACGACAGTGAAGTATTGGGGTGCAAGGATCAGACGGCCTGCAACTACGACGCCACTGTCACCACGGATACCGATAACACGCTGTGCATCTACCCGGTAGGTTGCGAGGTGTGTTCTGGAGAAACCGATGGCTCCGGAACCACAGTGGTGCTGGATGAAGACAATGATGGCGTGTGCGATGGCGACGAGCTGCTCGGGTGCACCGACATCAATGCCTGCAACTACGACGCCACACCCACCACCGACACGGACAACTCGCTTTGCATCTACGTTTCAGAAACCTGCGACACTTGCTCCGGAGAGACCGACGGAACCGGCACGGTGGTAGACAATGACGCGGACAACGACGGTGTTTGCGCTTCGGATGAAGTCCTCGGCTGCACGGACATTGAGGCCTGTAACTACGACGCCACTCCCACCACTGACACGGACAACTCACTCTGCGTGTACCCCACGGGGTGTCAATCATGTTCCGGCGAGACAGATGGCACCGGATCCGTCCTCAGCAATGATGCCGACAACGACGGGGTTTGCGATTCCGATGAAGTCTCGGGATGCACAGATTCAAACGCCTGCAACTACGACGCCACGCCCACCACTGACACCGACAATTCGGTCTGCATATTCTCGACGGGTTGTGAAAGCTGTTCTGGTCACCTGGATGGCACCGGATTCATCGTGGAAAACGACGACGATGGTGATGGCGTCTGCAACGCCGTTGAAATCACAGGGTGTACCAACCCCTTGGCCTGCAACTACGACGCCACGCCCACCACCGACACCGACAACACCCTGTGCATATTCAAGGTCGACGCCTGCGACACCTGCTCTGGAGAAACCGATGGCAGCGGAACCGTGGTCGACAATGACGCCGACGACGATGGCGTCTGCAATGACGACGAAATCGAGGGTTGCACCGACCCCCTGGCCTGCAACTACGACGCCACACCCACCACCGACACCGACAACACCCTCTGCGCATTCAAGGTCGACGCCTGCGACACCTGCTCCGGGGAAACCGACGGAACCGGAACGGTGATCGACAACGATGCCGACGACGATGGCGTCTGCGATGACGACGAAATCACAGGGTGCACCAACCCCTTGGCCTGCAACTACGACGCCACGCCCACCACCGACACCGACAACACCCTCTGCATATTCAAGGTCGACACTTGCGACACCTGCTCCGGGGAAACCGATGGCACCGGAACGGTGGTCGACAACGATGCCGACGACGATGGCGTCTGCGATGACGACGAAGTGCTCGGCTGCACGGATGCAACGGCTTGCAATTACGACGCCACCCCGACCACCGATACCGACAATGGCCTGTGCATCTACACCGTAGATCCCTGTGACAGTTGTTCCGGCCAGGACGACGGAACGGGTACGGTCGTCGACAATGACATCAACCAAAATGGGATCTGCGATTCGAACGAAGCGCTCGGCTGCATGATCCCCACCGCGTGCAACTTCGATTCAAACGCCAACGCGGAGGATGGAAGCTGCGAATTCACCAGCTGCGCCGGGTGCACCAACCCCGCTGCATGCAACTACGATCCGGCGGCAGAAATCAGCGGACCTCCCGGCACCTGCACCTTCCCATCAACCTTCTACGTCGACTGCAATGGCAACTGTCTCGCCGGCTTCGACACCAACAACAATGGCATCTGTGACCCTGAGGAAATCCCGGGTTGCATGAATGCCAATGCATCGAATTTCAATGCCAGTGCAACCACACCTGATGGGAGCTGCCTGTTTGAAATCGTGGGCTGCATCCAACCCGATGCATGCAACTACAACCCGGATGCCACCATTGCGGATGTAACCGGAACATGCGTGTTCCCCGCCGAGTCCTACTTGGATTGCCAAGGAAACTGCTTGAATGATGCCAATGATGACGGCATCTGCGATGAAATCGAAGTTCTGGGCTGCACCGACAATGGAGCCGACAACTTCAATCCCGCAGCCACAACAGAGGATGGCTCCTGCTTCACCAGCTCGTCGCCAGGCTGTGTCATTCCTTCGGCCATCAATTATGATGCATCCGCCACCGTGCAGGGGCTGCCCGTATCGGCCTATTGCAACTTCGTTTTTCCTACTCCCCCCGCCATCGCACCGTCGGTAGATGACTGCGCAGATGCAGCGGCCTGTAACTACAACCCCGGGGCCGGCGGATATTCCCAATGCGAATACACCAGCTGCCTCGGCTGCACCGCCACTGCCGCATGCAACTATGATGCATCGGCAACATACAATGACGGAAGCTGCGAATTTGCCAGCTGTTCAGGGTGTACGTCAACGGGCGCATGCAACTATGATGCATCCGCCACGGTCAATGACGGAAGCTGTGAATACAGCAGCTGTGCAGGGTGCACCGAATCAAACGCAGACAATTACGCCCCCTCAGCCACCATAGACGACGGCAGCTGCGAGTACCTGGGTTGCACCCAATCCAATGCCTGCAATTACGGCTGCACCAACTTGGCGGCCTGCAATGCCGCAGGAATCGGAGCACCCAATACCGACGATGGATCTTGTGAATTCAGTTCCTGCGCCGGGTGCCAGAATTCCGGAGCCTGCAACTACGATGCGGCCGCAACCATCCCCGGACCCTGCGAATACAGCAGCTGCGCAGGGTGCACAGACCCTGCCGCCGACAACCATGATGCGTCGGCAACCCTGGACAACGGCAGTTGTGAATTTCATGGCTGCACCAACACCGACGCCTGTAATTACGACGCCTCTGCTAACGCGGACGATGGCACTTGCACCTACCCCGCCAGCGGCGTCGACTGCCAAGGAAATTGCCTGGACATCAACAACAACGGCACCTGTGACAGCGCAGAATCGCCGCTGCCGGGGTGCACTGTTCCCACAGCTTGCAATTACGACCCGACAGCCAACCAGAACGACGGCACCTGTCTGATTGCCACCGCCACAGCCCAGGACATCACCGTGCAATTGGATGCGAACGGCAGCGCGGGCATCCTCCCTGCCGATGTCGATTCCGGCTCCAGCGGAGGTTGCACCCTTTCCGGATCCACAGTGGCACCGAACACTTTTGATGTCAATGACCTGGGATCTGTCCCTGCCCTTTTGACGGTGACCGACAACCAGGGCAATACATCGTCGACCGGATTCACCGTCACCGTGCAAGACCTCATCCCTCCGGTTGCCGGCGCCAACGACATTACCATCGCCATGCCCAGTACGAGCCAGGAAGTCATTCTCACGGCGTTGGAGGTGTCGACATCAACCGACAATGCGGGCATCGCATCACAATCCTTGAGCAAGAGCAGTTTCGCAGGCTGTGGTGATGTCACCGCGCACACCGTCACCTTGACCGTCGTGGACTTTGCCGGAAACGTGGACCAGGTTGATTTCACCGTCACCATTACCCACCCCGATGTGGACGGCGATGGCATTTGCGACGATCAGGACAACTGCACCGACCTCACTGCCAACAACTACGACGACCCCGCGAACGGGGTCTGTCAGCCCTGTGGCCTCGCACCCGTCTTCCTCGGGTTTGCAGATGTAATCCCTGCGAACACCTTGGATACCGAAGACGGTGTGGTGGTCTTGGACATCACAAGCGGTGCACCCACCAGCCTGGAACTGACCGGAATGAATGGAACGGAAGACCGCACGGTGGCCTATCCCGAAGGACTGAACAGCATACCAGCGGGATTCTATACAGCGCGGGTAAAGGATGCGGACGGCTGCTTTGGCGTGGCTTCCGCCCCCGGCGGAACCACCTTCGGACAACCCGCCGTGGATCATGTCCTCATGATGCCCTACCGCTTGTGTTGCAGTGGCTGCGGAAACCACGATGTCGACACGGATGGGCTATGTGATGATGCCGACAATTGCACGGACCGCACGGCGCCGAACTACAACGACCCGGCCAATGGCCCTTGCGAGTAGATTTGGCGCTTTCCCTGAACGGATGCGCATGACCCCCTCTTTTCAACATCAGCGCCCCGGCCTTCGATTCGGTTGTCCTGCCATCTTCGCGGTCCTGTGGGTCTTGCTGACCTTGGCCGGTTGCAGCAATGGACGAAAGCTGCCTGCCCTCGGTTCGGAGCAAGCCGCATTGTTGGACTCCATCTCCTTGTTCAATGGTCAAGTTTCCTCGGACAGCCTGCTGGGTCGGTTTCGACAGCACCAGTGCAGCATTGAGGCAGACAGCCTTTTGGGCCAGGACGTCCTGCACCTCTTGGGTTGGAAGGGCACGGACCTGAGCGAACGGGTTTGCCTGACCTGGCCCGATAACGAACCCCAAGACCTGCAATCCGTTGAAGAATGGGGCGGCATCAGCCTTTGGATTCGAAAGACGGGGCCGAGTCAGTCCGATCCCGTGTTGGTTTTCGAACTCGAAGATGCCCGTGGCATGCGCAGTTCAACCTCCCTGGCACAGCGGCACGCTCCCACCTTTCCCATCGATACCCTCTGGCAAGAAATCCGGATCCCCCTGTCCGACTTCCAGCGTGGAAGGGCCCAGACCGACTGGTCCCAAATTGTGGGGTTGAACATCCGAATGGAACATTTCGGAGAAGTGTTGCTGGGAGCCTGCAACCTCGTTCCACACGAACGACGCAAAAAATGGGAGCGCCGTGAAGCGAAGACCTTGCTGCTGCCTCCTGCGCCCGGCCGATACATTGTCTTTGAAGATGTTGTGGACCACGAGTGGGGAATGGGGTCCTTTGGGAAGGACCGGCAGTTCATCCTGAAGGAGAAGCGGGGCCGTGAGAAAAGCCACGCCCTGGACTTCGAATGGGATTGCACCCCTCCACCCCTGTCTGGACAAGAAGTCAGGTTTCCCAATCACACGGTGGGGTTCAGCTGGAACGGTTGGAAGGTCTCAGCCCGCCCCCTTTTTCCGGAACGAAGCTTCATCGTGTTCAAGCTGCGCAACATCGGCGTCAATCCGGGCCCGACGGCGCCGCTGCCCATTCAAGTAGGTCTGGCCGACGCCGATGGCCATACTTCGACCATCACGCTTTCACAGGATCTCATTCCCGCCACAGGCTTCGGCAAATGGATGGAGTGCCGCATCCCGTTCAGCGCCTTCGACTGGGCGACGGAAGAGGATCCCGATGGCCTGGCTTCCATCGGCTATCTCTTTTTCGAGTTCAGCGAGAAGGGCCACGTCTACATCGACGACCTCTCCGTTCGGTTCTGAGCTGCGGTTGCGCCGTATTTTAGGGGCATGACCGGAAATCCCGCCTCCCGCCCCGCCTCTTCACAGGAGGCCATGGACATGGAAAACCGCTACGGCGCGCACAATTACCACCCCCTGCCGGTGGTGTTGGACCGGGCCGAAGGCGTGTTCTGCTGGGACATCGAAGGCAAGCGGTACTATGACTTTCTGAGCGCCTACAGCGCCGTCAACCAAGGCCACTGCCACCCCCGCATCGTGGGGGCCATGACCGACCAGGCGCAGAAATTGACCCTCACCTCCCGCGCCTTTTACAACAGCGTTCTGGGCCCCTACGAGCAGTACGTGACCGAATACTTCGGCTACGACAAGGTGCTCCCCATGAACACGGGCGCCGAAGCGGTCGAAACCGCCATCAAGATTGCGCGGAAATGGGCCTACGACGTCAAAGGCGTTCCCGCAGGACAAGCCAAAATCATCACCTGCGAGCACAACTTCCACGGCCGCACCACCACCATCGTAGGCTTCTCCACCGATCCGGATTCGACCGGCGGTTTCGGCCCCTTCACCCCGGGCTTTGAGATCATCCCCTACGATGACATCGACGCCCTTGAAGAAGCCCTGAAAGACCCCAACGTAGCTGGTTTCCTCGTGGAGCCCATCCAAGGTGAGGCCGGCGTCTACGTCCCCAGTGACGGCTACATCCAAGAAGCCCACGCCCTCTGCAAAGCCGCCGGCGTGCTGTTCATGGCCGACGAAGTCCAAACCGGCATCGCCCGCACCGGCGCCCTGCTCGCCACTTGTGGAAACTGCACCTGCGCAGGCCATTGCGAGCGCCAAGCCGAATACGTGAAGGCCGACCTGCTCATCCTGGGCAAGGCCATCTCCGGAGGTGTCTACCCCGTGAGTGCTGTCCTCGCCGACGACGACGTGATGGGGGTCATCCACCCCGGACAGCACGGCTCGACCTTTGGTGGCAATCCCGTTGGCGGCGCAGTGGCCATGGCGGCCCTCGAGGTCGTCAAGGACGAAAATCTCGCCCAACAAGCCCGCGACCTCGGCGAGCGATTCCGGGCCGCGATGAATGGCCTCATCGCAGAAACCGATCTCATCACTTCGGTCCGCGGACGCGGCCTGCTCAACGCCATCCTCATCAACGACACACCGGACAGCAGCACGGCGTGGGACCTCTGCGTGGCCATGAAGGACAACGGCCTCATCGCCAAGCCCACCCACGGCAACATCATCCGCTTCGCTCCACCCCTGGTGATGACCGAAGAGCAACTCGACGAATGCGTCGCCATCATCCGCAAAACGGTACTCGGCTTCACCCCGTCAAACGCCTGAACCACCGGGGACGCCTTCATCCATCGCGTAACTTAAGCGGGTGCATCGCCTCTGCATTCAATTGACCCTTCTCTTCTTTTGTTGCGCCATGGCCGGTGCCATGCGCGGACAAGAGCAGAAGGCAGAAACGGTCGAACTCACCTTGATGACGGAGGAATTCGACGCCCTGGATGGCATGTCGAGCAACTGCATCTACAACATCGAGCAGGATGGACTGGGGTTCATCTGGTTCGCCACCACAAA
>Ga0181564_10002725_pt1 | contig 15298 bp, 16 predicted proteins | sample 011ome_24_FD_134512 | JGI IMG/M metagenome (GOLD analysis project Ga0181564, IMG submission 134512) | Coastal salt marsh microbial communities from the Groves Creek Marsh, Skidaway Island, Georgia - 011513CT metaG (megahit assembly) | ecosystem: Environmental > Aquatic > Marine > Intertidal...
GGTTTATTTTGCGGAGGAACACATTTCACCGCATTAGTAATGCGCGCATTAATAAGCTTTAGCCCGTCATCCATTGATACAGATTCAGCATGACTAGAGAAACCAAATTTATACAACGTTTGATACAGAATTAATCCTGCATGGTCACCGGTAAAAGGTCTTGCTGTTGCGTTAGCACCATGCAATCCCGGAGCCAGGCCAACTATGATTAAGCGTGCATAGGGATCTCCAAATGCGGGTACTGGTTTACAATAATAATTAGGATATTTTTGTTTGGATTCTAGAAGGTACTTTGTAAGTCGTTCACAGCGCTGGCAATCAATACTAAAAGTGCTCTTAGCCACAATGATGTTAGAACTTGAGTAAAGCAGATCCCCAGGTGAATCCTCCACCAAAGGCTTCCAAAATTACTGATTCACCACGCTTGATGCGGCCATCACGAACAGCTGTATCTAGTGCTAGTGGAACAGACGCTGCTGAAGTATTGCCATGTTGGTCGACCGTTACCACGACTCGATCGATAGGCAATTTAAGCTTTTTGGCTGTTGCATGAATAATGCGAGTATTAGCTTGGTGGGGTACTAACCAATCGATTTGTGATTTATCATAATTATTAGCCGCTAATGTTTCATCAGCGATGCGGCCTAAGGTATTCACTGCCATTTTAAAGACTTCATTACCTTTCATGTAGATGTAGGCCTCGCCTTTTTTGAGCAGCTCATAACCCTCTGAAATGCCACGTGGTACATGTAATAAATGTTCGTAGCTACCATCAGCATGTAGATGTGTTGATAAGATTCCAGGCTCTTCACTAGCTTCAAGTACAACCGCTCCGGCGCCATCTGCAAATAACACACATGTGCTTCTATCAGTCCAATCGACAATTCTAGATAAAGTTTCAGCACCAATCACAAGTGCAGTTTTTGCCGAACCCGCTCTAATAAAATTATCTGCAATAGAAAGCGCGTAGACAAACCCTGTGCATACAGCTTGTACATCAAATGCGGGACATCCATGTATGTCTAAACGTTTTTGAATCAAACATGCGGTGCTTGGAAATACTTTATCTGGAGTAGTAGTGGCAACGATAATTAAATCGATGTCATCGGGGCTCTTAGCTGCCATCTGCATTGCACGACGAGCTGCGATGACACCCAAATCTGCTGTAGTCTCACCTTCTGCTGCTATATGCCTTTTTTTAATGCCTGTACGTTCTTGAATCCATTGGTCTGTCGTCTCTACCATAGATTCTAAATCTTGATTGGTAAGTACTTTCTCAGGCAAATAACTGCCGGTGCCTTGGATACGAGAATAAATCATAGTTATGTTAAAAAGTGCTCAAGTTGTCTATCAATAAGCTCAGGTACGGATTTTTGAGCCTCAATGATGGCCATTTTGATCGCATTCTCAAATGAATACGCATCCGCGCCACCGTGGCTTTTGATTACTATACCTTTTAATCCCAACAAAGAGGCACCATTATAATGACGAGGATCGATTGTTTCTTTTAAATCACTCAAAATAGGACGAGCGAGTAAAGCAACCATCTTGGTATAAAGGTTTTTAGTGAATGATTGTTTGGCAAGGTGTGATATCAGACGTGCTACACCTTCACTGGTCTTAAGTGAAACATTACCAACAAAACCATCACACACTACCACGTCTACATCACCATAGAAGATATCATCACCTTCTACGTAACCAATATAATTCAATCCACTATTCTCTAGTAATACATTAGCTTCTTTGACCTGATCATTACCCTTAATGGCTTCTTGACCAACATTGAGAAGCCCGACACGTGGTTGTGATATGTCATCAACTGCGCTTGCCAGCACAGAACCCATGACTGCAAATTGAAATAAATTCTCTGCCTTGCAATCCACATTAGCCCCGAGATCAAGCATATGGGTGTGGCCTTTGATAGCGGGCAATATAGTATTGATTGCAGGTCGGTCAATCCCAGCCAATGTGTGTAAGACATATCGGGCAGTGGCCATCAGAGCACCTGTATTACCAGCACTTACACAAGCTTGTGCTTGTTTATCTCTCACCATATTGATGGATACACGCATGGAAGAATTTTTCTTATTACGCAACACTTGTGCAGGGGGCTCGTCCATGCCGACTATTTCTGAGGTATGTTGAATTGAGAACCGCGCTTGATCTACTTTTGGGTGTTGTTCCAATTGATTGCGTATAGCTAACTCATCACCCACTAGTATGAGTTGAAGCTCCGAATATTTGATGAGAGCACTTACAGCTGCGGGGACTACAACGTGCGGGCCGTAATCACCGCCCATACAATCAAGGGCTATAGTGGTATTCATGTGGGTATGTTTTAATTTTGAACCCTCACCGTGAGGTAGGCCGAGCACTGTTTACATTGATTTTAATTAAGATAAGCAAATGTATTACTTACTCTTCGTCTTCTTCAATCTCGTTTTGCTTGATAACTTGACGACCACGATAAAAACCATCGGGACTGACATGGTGTCTACGATGTGTTTCACCAGTGGTTGAATCCACAGACAAGGTGGCTGCGCTTAAACTATCGTGCGCACGACGCATGCCTCTCTTGGATGGTGTTTTGCGATTTTGTTGGACTGCCATTTTATAATCTCCGTTTCAGAACGACTTAACTTTTAAGATCTTTTAATTTTGCAAACGGATTTTCTTTGTGCTGATCCGCTGCCACATGTTCCTTATTTTTCATCCATTTCTGCGCGATTGGCAAACATTCATCCACTGATTCGTGTTTGGCAACGATTGGTAGCGCAAGCATAACTTCTTCTTCTATGAGCCCTATTGTGTCGATAGTGGCCTCATCGTATTCAAAAATATCATGTCCCTCTTGCTCAGCTGTTTGAGCTATCTCTGATGTCACCAATAACAATGTAAACTTTTCGTCTATTTTAGTAATGGTATCACCCAAACAACGTTGACATGTTTGTACGATCTCGCCTTCAACAGTACCCTCTAACAGTGGATACTGTAATGATGACTTTGAAAAATTCATCATTACCTTCAACAGATTATCTGGCTGAGAAGTTAGGCCAACAATTTGAGGAAGCTCGGCAATACGAATTTTACCCTGTATTTCACGCTCTTGTTGTGCAAATAAGAGCGGATCTATTTGTAAGGGAAGTTCTGTATTCATTCGGGTCGCAAGTGTATAGATTAGCTAATGTTTCGTCAAAGAATTTAAACACAATATTGTAGCTAAATTATGGAAATTAAAGTAATTTGTCGGTCTAGCACACACCAGGATTACAAATGCACGGACAGCGGCATAACTCATGAAAAAAGCTATGAAAAAGATAATTTTGGCCTCCAGTTCCCCTTATCGTAAAGAATTGTTATCCCGTTTGGGCCTAGCGTTTGATTGCTATTCACCCAATATCGACGAAACCGCATTGATAAATGAAGATCCGGATGACTATGTTCGTCGAATGAGTATGGAAAAAGCGACTAAAATCGGCAAAAATCAAGAAAATTCACTTATTATTGCATCAGATCAAGCGTCAATTTGCAATCGAGAGATTCTTGGCAAGCCAGGTGACCATGATCATGCTATTGAACAATTACAGCGAATTTCTGGTCAAGAAGTCGTATTCAGCACGGCTGTGACATTATTGAAAACAGGATCAAGCGCGAATGATGATGAGAGTACTACTTGGATTGAATACTTCTTCGTTCAATTTAGGCCTTTAGACTTGGCTGAAATTGAACGCTATTTGATGACAGATCGACCGTATGATTGTGCTGGTAGCTTTAAATCTGAAAAACTTGGGGTAGCTTTGTGTCAATCAATGCGTGGAGATGATCCTACTGCGCTGATTGGTCTGCCACTGATTTCGTTAGCCAAGCACTTAAGAGAATTTGGCTATCAGATTCCATAATGTTTACTGTCGTATTGATTGCCAAATAAGCACAGACACAGAATATACACTGCCTTAATTTGCTGTGTGTAATGCCAGAAAAATCATTAATGTTTTATCTTAAGGAAAAATCATTCAACGACATATCCAGTTTATTGACGATAGCATTACCTAGATTATTAGCAAATTTCTGAAAGAAGTCTTCCTTGTAAGTGTAATCCACAATGTTGTCGACCTTGATGACTTCACGAGCGACATAACCTGCACTTCCTAGCTCATCAACCAATCCCAGAGTGATGGCACGCTCCCCAGTCCAAAATAAACCGCTAAACAATTTAGGATCATCAACTAACTTATCACCGCGACCTGATTTAACTGCGTTGATAAATTCGTCATGCACTTCATTAAGCAAATTTTTCACATGGGCTTTTTCGAATGAGTTTTCTTTAGAAAAAGGATCTAATACGGCTTTATGTTCACCTGCGGTAAGTAAACGTCGCTCTATACCGAGCTTCTTGATGGTGTCGACAAATCCAAATCCATCCATTCGAACTCCAATAGAGCCCACAATGCTAGATTCATTTGCATATATTTTGTTAGTGGCAACTGCAACGTAATAACCCCCTGAGGCACATACATCAGAAATCACTGCATAGATTGGCTTACTTGGATAAATACCTCTTAAGCGAGTAATTTCATTATTGACATAGGCTGATTGAACGGGTGAACCACCAGGTGAGTTGATTCTTAAAATGACTGCTACGGCCATTTCGCTCTCAAACGCATCTCTTAAACCAGCGACGACATTATCAGCGCTGGCTGATTGACCGTCAGCAATAATACCTTTTAGATCCACTAAGGCAGTATGGGGCTCATTAATGGACTCAAATTGCACATCTTGCACTCCCATGACACTGATCAACACTAACAAAAGATAAGCAAAACCCAATAATTTGAAAAATATCCCCCAACGTCGAGCTTTTCTTTGTTCTTTAAGTCCTGCACCAGCTAATTCAACTAATGCTTCACGTTCCCAGTCTGATTTTGATGGATCCATGTTCACCCTTGATAATTTTTATGAGAATTACTCTCGCTATTATATAACTTAACGTGTCGTTGTAATTAGGAAAAACGTTCATAGTCCATTACGTAATTGTCGGCATAGCCCTTTTAATTCTGATGGCATTGGGGCAGTAAATTCATAATTTTGACTGATATCCATCAGTTTAAGTTTTAAATAGGTTGCATGAAGGAATAACCTTTTAAAGCCAATCTTAGTTAATTGCCTATTTTGCTCAAAATCACCATAACGTTTGTCACCGACTAATGGATGACCCTCTTCTCGTGCATGAACACGAATTTGATGAGTACGACCGGTATCAATGGATACTTTCATTAACGTGTGTGCGGGAAAAAGTTCCAGCGCCGAAAACCTTGATTGAGCTTCTTTACCTGCTTCATGAATCACCATTTTAGCACTATGCTGAAAGGCTTGTTTTTCTATTGGATGATCAACAAATTTATTTTTAACCTTCCATTGTCCCATTACTAAGCAGGTGTACTCTTTGATAGATTGCTCATGCTGCAGTGCATTTTGGGCATCTAACAATGAGCGTCGCGTCTTGGCTAACACCAAGCAACCACTGGTTTCCTTATCTATTCGATGTACAAGCTCAATAAAGGGTTGATGAGTTCTACTTGCACGCATAATCTCTATCACACCCCATCGATCACCCGTGCCGCTGTGAGCAGCAATCCCTGAGGGCTTATTGAGGACTAATAAGTATTCATCCTCATGAATGATATTTTTTTCCAACTGTTCTATCAGCGATTGTGGAACCTCTTTTTGAAGTTGGGCATCATCACTGTAATTTTGAATGGGAGGGATTCTGACAATATCACCTATCTGTAGACGATTGGTTTGTTTAGTTCGTTTCTTATTGATACGCACTTCACCGCTTCTAATAGCACGGTATATTCGACTTTTTGGCACATTCTTAAGACGAGCGATCAGAAAATTGTCTATTCGTTGACCTGCTTGATCAATCTCTACTACCACGTGTTTAGTTTGCATAAGATTTCTTCATTTGATGGGCTCAATATCATTGCTGGATTCAATAATGATTGTTACTATACACCAAGCCGATTATGACAAAGTGCTTAATATTCATGAGTATATAATTGATAGATTAATCGGATGTAACAAAACTAAGCCACAAGTCCGCTGTGATGAGCACATCACCTGACTGGGCCAATAAAAATAACAGAATAAAAACAACAGAAAGTGGATCTGAGTCGACCTGTAACACCATCAATGACAAATGCAGTTGTATCAGTGTGTCAGTCAACTAGATCAATTCAAATTAAAAGAATGATCCTTCTATTTCCCAAACTTTGCTGGCTATTGAATCTCATTGGAGAATTCACGAATCGTTTATTTAAGCGATACCTGCATGTATTCAACAACGCTGCTCACAGTCTGTTGATACCAGCCTATTGCATGGAAGTAGAACAATACCGAGAAAATTATGAAAAGAATATTAGTCAATGCAACTCAGCAGGAAGAACTGCGTGTTGCTATGGTCGATGGTCAGAAGTTGTACGACCTCGATATCGAAGTTCCCTCTCAAGAGCAGAAAAAAGCTAACATATACAAAGCAGTTATCACTCGCATAGAACCGAGTCTAGAAGCTGCATTTGTCAACTATGGTGTTGAACGCCACGGTTTCCTGCCTTTCAAAGAAATATCCAAGCTATATTTCAAAAATCACAATACGCCTCAAGGTGAACGACCTGCTATTAAGGATCTCATTGAAGAAGGACAACAACTAGTCGTTCAAGTAGAGCGAGAGGAACGTGGCAATAAAGGAGCAGCCTTAACCACATTTATTAGTCTAGCTGGTCGCTATCTGGTGCTGATGCCTAATAATCCTCGTGCTGGAGGTGTTTCACGCCGCATTGAGGGTGAGGATCGTAAAGAAGTGCGTGAAGCATTAAATGATGTAGTGGTTCCTGATGGTATGGGCGCAATTGTGAGAACTGCTGGTGTCGGACGAAACAGTGAAGAGCTCACTTGGGATCTCGAATATTTACAAAAGGTGTGGTCGGCCATTCAAACTGCAGCCGATGAACGTGACGAGCCTTTCTTAATCTATCAAGAAAGTAATGCCATGATACGCGCACTGCGCGATCATTTTCGATCAGATATTAATGAAATCATCATTGATGATAAGCATATCTACAACGATGCTAAAAATTTCATACAGCAAGTCATGCCCAATAGCATACGTAAACTTAAATTATATGAAGATCATGTACCGCTTTTTAATCGTTATCAGATTGAGGGACAAATAGAATCAGCTTTTCAACGAGAAGTTTCATTACCTCCCGGTGGAGCCATTGTCATCGATCATACTGAAGCATTGCTGTCTATTGATATCAATTCAGCGCGTGCAACCAAAGGTAGCGATATAGAACAAACCGCATTGCAGACCAACCTAGAAGCGGCAGATGAAGTTGCCAGACAGCTACGCCTACGTGATTTAGGGGGTTTGATTGTAATTGACTTTATCGACATGCTGGCCAATAAAAATCAACGCGAAGTTGAAAATCGTTTGCGTGATGCTGTTAAGTTAGACCGAGCTAGAATACAGATCGGGCGTATCTCTCGTTTTGGCCTATTGGAAATGTCACGTCAAAGACTTCGCCCTTCTCTGGGAGAGTCCAGTCAAATTGTCTGCCCTCGCTGTAATGGTCAGGGCACAATTCGTAATAGTGAATCTCTCGCACTTGCTATTTTACGCTTACTTGAAGAAGAAGCCATGAAAGATAAGACTGGTAAAGTTATGGCTCGTGTACCCGTTGATGTCGGCACCTTTCTATTAAATGAAAAACGTCTATCATTACAAGAAATCGAAAAACGTCATAAGGTCGATCTCATCATTGTTCCACAAAGTCATACTGAATCACCACATTTTGAAGTCCAGCGCTTCCGATCTGATGATAAAGAGACTGAAGGCAAAACCAGCTTTGAATTAAGCGTAACTCCTGAACAAGAAGAATTAATAACTACCAGCACAAGTCGACCAGCATCTAAACCCGCTGTGTCTATGGTAGCAATGGATACACCTGCACCAACACCTGTTGAAACAACCACTACAAAATCTCTTAAAACACAGGACAGCGTAGATTATAGGAGACGAACTGGAATTTTCAAAAGAGTCATTCAGTGGTTGATTGAGGAACCAGAAGTCGTTGAGGAAAAAACAAAACCAACCACCTCCGCCAAAGAACAACAGCAGGCAAATAATAATCGTCGCCCAAGCAGACGACGCAATAATCAAAGACGTAATAACAATCGCAGAAATGATCGAAATGCTGAAGCAACTGAAAATAAATATCAGACAAAAGATCTTTCTGTTGCGACACAAAATAAATCAACCACTGAGCAGAAAACTGAGGACCGTGAATTAAATAAAAATAGCCAACGCGGTAATCGTAATTCGCGCAATCGAAACAGAAATAGAAACCGTAGCCAATCAAACAAAAGAACTGAAAATACACAGCAATCTGCGGCGACTTCAAGTCCTGAAAATATTTCTACAGCGCAAACAGGACAAAAAAGTAATGATCAACATTCAGTACAAGTAGAAACGACTGACATGCCAAATGCGCAAAGCACTGCAAATATTGCACCACAGCAAAGAACAAATGAACCAGGAAGTTCTAATGCTAGCGTTGGTGATAACCTACAAGCTAAAAGTCAGAATCGACCTCAACATCCAGCTAGGCCTGACATAAAACAAGAGGCGACTAATGATAATATTAGCAACAAAGCAAATAGCAATAAGAACGTGCAGCACAGATCTTCTCAATCAAACAATGCACCTGTGAGTCAACAAGTAACCACTAAGCCTGAATACTCTGACTTAAAAGAAGCCAAAGTGTCACCGCAATCACATCATGCAGAGAAATCACAAGACATAAACAGCACAACAACATCTGACTCGAGTGAGTATAAAATTAAGCCGTCGACATCAACAAAAAACACTCAAAGACAACCCTTGCAACAAGTGGAGACTAGGCCGATATCAAGCGAATCGAAAGTTACATCATCTGGGATTCAGCAAGTAACCACTAAAGCCGTTTCTGATAAACAAGAGCCAGACAATACAAGTAATTCAACCAGTGATCCAAACACTGACACCGATTCAAGAGGTTAATTATTTACAGTTGATAGCTTGTAACAATCGTAATCATGTCATAATTGAATTTGACGCTGTTCTCGAATATGTTCTATTAATCCTAGAGCAGCGTCCTCGGCTAACTGCACCACTCTATCAAAGGCATGATTATCCTCATAATACGGGTCTGGCAGATCCGCACCACTCATAAATGAATGATAATTTAAGAACAATTCAACACTAGCCGTGTTTTTAGGCCCAAACTCTTGCTGTAAATGTGAAATATTATTTTTATCCATAGCTAATACATAATGTGATGTTTTGAGCACATCTAGTGTGATTTTTTGGGCTTTCAATGGCGTTAAGTCATAACCAAATTTTGCTCCAGTGATAATTGCGCGCTCATCAGGTGATTTACCTATGTGATAAGAATGTGTGGCGAAAGAATCAATATGAAAATATGTAGATAAATGGTGTTCTTCAACACATTTCTGAAAATGACTTCTGCGGTTGGAGATCGGCATATATTGCCCATACACACAAATGAAACAATAGTCTTTTCAGACATTATTCTATTGTTTAATGCTTGCAGTGCTGAGCGCCCAGAGAATGGCTTTGCCACACCAAAGTGCTAGATAGAAAGTGAATACTCTTTGCCAAATTTCGGCATTTTCAAAGGTTAGATTTGACATAACGACAGCCTTACTGTCTTCAAAGGAAAGGTCACCTACCCCTACTTCATAGATTGGTATTAATATGAACGCAGCAAGCAATGCTATTAGTAAATAGTTAATTGTACGTGCCAGAATCCAGTTCATAGCTCAGCTCCTTTGAGTTGATATGTAGCGTATATATAAGAGTTATGTAATCAGTTGAATCATGGCATCTTATGCACTTTTAAACTGTAATCGCTCACCAAAGTTTTCATCTGATAGCACTTTATGATCAGCATAGACTTTGTTTCCATTTACAATCGTTGTTGTTATTTGCGACCTAAACTCAAAGCCATCAAATGGTGACCAGCCACATTTATAACGAACTGCCTCAGGAGTATCTTTTGTGGTTTTATTCATGTCCACAATAGTTATATCGGCCGCATAGCCCTCACGTAGATAGCCACGATTAAGTATTCCGAATCGTTTGACTACATTATGACTAGTGACATTGACCAATTGCTCTAGTGAGAGTTTTTTATCATGAACTAATTCAAATAAACTCGGCAAAGCATATTGGACTAAAGGCAAACCTGCTGCCGATTTGAAATATGACCCAGTTTTTTCTTCTAGAGTGTGAGGCGCATGGTCTGTTGCAACTATATCAATCACCCTGTCTTGAACGGCTTTGACTAATGCATCACGATCGCTTTTTCGCTTGATGGCAGGATTACATTTAATAAACGCACCTCTTTGAGCATAATCTTCTTCACTAAAGAATAAATGGTGTGCACATGCCTCAACAGTGATTTGTTTGCTATCGATATCACCACTTTTAAAGAATTCTAGTTCTTTCTCAGTGGTCAAATGTAATACATGTAATTGCGTGCCATATTTTTTAGCTAAACCTACAGCTTTATCAGAAGATAAGTAACAAGCCTCCTCGGAACGAATATCTGGATGAAACTGCATAGGAATATCATCCCCATATTTTTGTTTATAGATGGCCTCATTGGCTGTAATTGTTGGTGTATCTTCACAATGCGTAACTACTACGGTTTGCGCATTGCAAAATATATCTTCTAATACATCGTCTCTATCCACTAGCATATTGCCAGTAGAAGCGCCCATGAAAATTTTAATCCCACAGGTGATGCCAGGCTCTAATCGTTTCAGTTCTTCTGGATTATCATTAGTCGCACCGAGATAAAACGCATAGTTGCCCGCACATTTATTTGCCGCAAATTGAAATTTCTGTTTTAAGGCTTCTAAGCTGACCGTGGGTGGCTTTACGTTGGGCATGTCGAAGAAACTTGTAATACCGCCTGCTATAGCAGCACGTGATTCAGTATGCAATCCTCCCTTGTGCGATAGTCCTGGCTCTCGAAAATGCACCTGGTCGTCTATCATGCCAGGCATAATAATTTGACCTTTGGCGTCAATGACTTCAGTGGCTATCTGGGATTGGAGATCTGATCCTATTTTGCTTATGCGACCCTGGTCAATGAAAAGATCTTGTTCAGATACGTTATCTTCATTTACCATTAAACCATTAACAATAAGAATTGACATACTGCCACCTCGATTGATTAAAATTTACTGTGCCTAGCTTAACATAGTGCTATTTGAATGGGCCTATTGAACATAGTGTTTTATCAAAACCTCGCTAAATATCCTGCATATATAGCAGCCACCAATCATGAAAGCTACGAGAATAACTGGACTTTAAATGGGCAAACGCAGATCACCTGATTGGTTTTCATAGACCGACTATAGTCAGCAAAGTTCTTAAAATAATCCACTCTATCACCCACAGACCGCCCAGGAGTGGTTTCACGCCTTAAATACTCGACAACAATCAAAATGCTTATTCGACTTGCTTAATGGTGAGCCAGAACTATTCATGCATGGATACGATAAACACCTTTTTGGTCAAATTTCCAAGCAGCCTTAGTGCAAGCCCATGAACAAAATAACCAAAGTAAGATTGATACACCACACAACTTTCATGCATTACCTTCACGTTTAAAACATTATGACGAGTATAGTATTTTGGCATCATTTTATGTTGTTCACTGGCATGAAGTAATGCAGCTATTATTGCCTAACAATTCCGAATTACAGGCTTGGATCTATCCTGATTTGGACAGGATGTCAGGGTATGTTGTCTACGATGCTAAAAAACTCTTAAGATGGGCATGATGGAATGCTATTCGATAATTATTCTGGCGGAGAGTGAGGGATTCGAACCCCCGGACGGGATAAACCGTCAATGGTTTTCAAGACCACCGCATTCGACCACTCTGCCAACTCTCCATGATTTAATGACTAATTATAGATGATACGTTTCGGTCCAGATCTAGCAAGACTTTTTATCACACTTATTTTACCACAACCAGTGTTGTGGCGGGATTAATGCAAGTTTTAGGCGGATTGTAATTAAATTGTATGCGTTTTATCCAAAACATCGTCAAAACTTCTTCATTATAAACACTCAAATGCTCTTTCAGCATTATGCATACTCTGTAATTGACTCTATCTTAGCAATAATTTATTGGGTCTTGAGATGATCTATCGAGTCAGCCATAAGACAACGCTTACGCTATTATTCTGATGCCATTATCATGCACTCAGATGGCGTCATTACACACAGTTGGCCCAGGACAGCAGATTGCTAGGCACGTTGCCCATAATATGAGCATAATGGCTCGGATCTATGTCGAATTATTCGTGAAAACATGCACAGATAAATGCACTCACCGCCAAATTCAATAAAAACCACTGGATGATCACCAGCCCAATTTCCACAATGAACGCTAATCAATACAGTACAGTTTGTATATTTGTAGAAACTTTTCATGATCTTGGATAGACTAAGTGACAGTAATTAATGAAACATAACTTTGAGGTTTTTATGGAAAACTACAGTTCTTCTATATCGTCTACTTCTACAATTAGTATAAATAAAGTCCTGCGCAATACTTATCTATTGCTCTCGATGACATTGCTTTTTAGCGCTCTGATGGCGTTTGTTTCAACGACAGTTAATGTTGGACATGGTGTGTCCTTAATGTGCTCATTTGGTGCGCTAGCTATGATCTGGTTAGTTCTCCCACGTACAGCCAACTCGACTGCGGGAATCGGTGTAGTTTTTGCGATCACCGGACTTTTGGGATTCGGCCTAGGTCCTGTCCTAAATATGTATCTATCACTATCCAATGGAGCAGAATTAATAGGCACATCTCTCGGTGGTACAGGTGTCATCTTCTTAGCTTTATCAGCTTATGTACTCACCACGAAGAAAGATTTTAGCTTCATGGGTGGGTTTTTGATGGTAGGCTTGATCATAGTTGTATTAGCGAGTTTAGCTAATATCTTCTTATCTATTCCTGCCCTGTCACTTGCTCTGTCTGGCGCCATCATCATGCTCATGAGCGGATTAATCTTATTCCATACCAGTCGTATTATTAATGGTGGTGAGACAAACTATATTATGGCAACAGTGTCACTATATTTGAGTCTCTATAATATCTTCGTGAGCTTATTACAGATTCTAGGAGTTTTTGGTGGTGATGATTAGTCTAATCCACGTTTAATCACCTAACATTTACTCAAACCCGTTGGCTACAGAGCGGGTTTTTTTTGGAGAAAAAAATGGACTGGATGAAAATAAGCAGCGCGATATTTTTATTATTACTGCTATTTTTATTATTACCGCGTGCAAAACATCTGTTGACTCATTCACCTAAGGCTGAATCAGGTGATTGGCAGGCCGCTATTATTCCTCTTATTGGTGTTGTCGGTTTTATTGCTCTTTTAGTTATGCTGGTTAGCTTATAGTCAAAACCTAAAAAATTATGTGTATGCGCTTAGCCTTGCTCAGAGCATAATTTTCTTGATACCTAACTAATCTCTAAAGTTATCAAATTGTAGCGGTATCCCAAGGGATAACTCTTTAAGGAACTGCATGACAGTCTGTAGATCATCTCGTTTCTTTCCTGTAACCCTAACTTTCTCGCCTTGAATCTGAGCTTGGACTTTAAACTTTTGTTCTTTTATTGCTTTAGTGATTTTCTTGCCTGAATCGGCATCAATCCCTTGATTGATAATTAGTTCTTGCGTTGCTCTATTGTTGCCTTCTGATAATTTGCCACGCTCTACACAGGCAAGATCAATACCACGTTTAGCCATTTTCTGAGTAAGCACGTCATAAATCTGTTTAATTTGAAACTCTACTTGCGCTTCCATAATAACAATTTCGTTATTTAGCACTACTTTCGCATTAGTGCCTTTAAAATCAAACCGATTACCTATTTCTCGATTAGCTTGATCAACGGCATTATTCAGTTCATGCGTGTTCACTTCAGAGACAATATCAAATGATGGCATTATAATTTACCTTTTATATTTATGAAGACATGATATGCCAGCCAATGTAATTATATTTTTTGGGAGTTTCAATGCTGCGATTGCAATTCTCTTGGGTGCATTTGCTGCACATAGCTTAAAAGCAAGTATTACCGAGTATAGTTTGGATATATTCAAGACAGCAGCAGACTTTCAACTATGGCATGGGCTGGGACTGATTCTACTGGGCTTAATAGCTCGGCAATATCAACATTGTCGATATACACTTATTGCCTATCTTTTTATCATCGGTATCACACTATTCTCGGGCAGCCTTTATTTACTTAGCCTTACAAATATTAAAATATTCGGCGCAATTACTCCATTTGGCGGTGTTAGCTTAATCATTGCTTGGTGTCTGCTAAGTTATAAGATGATAACCATTAAGTCATAATAAATTGGTTTGACATTGCACAATTTTAACTGAATCACTTAAACGAATTTGTCCAGATTGAATTATTTTAGCTGTTATACCGCCGTGACCTGATAACGCGTTATAAGCTCCCGTCCCAAGCTCGCGTTCGATTTTAGCGCACGGATGGCATAATCCGGTGATTTCGATGAGTGCCTCACCAATTTGTAATTGTTCGTTAACAAGAATGTTGAGGTTTAGACCAGAAACTACAATATTCCTTCTAAATTTCTCATATGAAAGGCTTGTATCTGAGTGCAATGAGACGACAACTGGTAAATACTCTGCTTGAAACAATGTCACTTGACGCTTACCACCGCGAGTTAAAGACGTGTGATCACCCATAAGACCATAATTGGCACAGGCTTCAACCATCTTAAGCGGTGCTATTGGCGAGTTTTTTTGTGGGCGAACTCCAATCCACTCCACTCTTCCATGATGAGGAAACTGTCCCTTGAGATGATTTAATGTGCTACTCATAGATTGTGATATTTACTCAAAAAGCCTTGCTATATTGAATCAATAATATTTCTATAACGTCATATTAATTGAGACTGATTAATACGCTTTGTTGCATTAGCAATGTCTCGGATGAGACAGACAGTGAGACCGAAGACACCTCTAATTAGCAGTTTTAAAATGTACTGAGTCCCCAAAACTTGCATGCAAATGTAAGTTTATAGCCCACATGACCCAAACCATGTGGGCTTTTTTATATCCACAGCCTAAAGTCTAGTTGAAAAGCATTAACTAACCTATTGA
>Ga0181564_10002733_pt1 | contig 15274 bp, 14 predicted proteins | sample 011ome_24_FD_134512 | JGI IMG/M metagenome (GOLD analysis project Ga0181564, IMG submission 134512) | Coastal salt marsh microbial communities from the Groves Creek Marsh, Skidaway Island, Georgia - 011513CT metaG (megahit assembly) | ecosystem: Environmental > Aquatic > Marine > Intertidal...
CCATGATGTGATATTAAAATTGTTTTTTTATTTATTATTTTTAATAAACTTAAGTTTTTAACTGGCTCCTCCTCGAAAAATAATCTTTTAGAAAATTTAAATTTATTTTTTATTAAAGAAAAAATATGCTTATCCATTGCACATGCCTCGTTAAAATAGCCTCTTATTGTAAAATTAGGATGTGCTTTAACAAAAACTTTATTTTTTCCTGTATCTAATTTTTCTAGAGTAAACTCTATCCAATCCCTCATATTTAAAAAACCATCTGTACCCCACACTAGTTGACCGTCTGCAAATGAATGAGCATACACAATGTGGGTTAAATCTTTTAAATTTCTATTTTTTAAACTTTTGAATTTTACCCCTTTTATCCAGGGTATGATTTCAGGAGAATTGATTATTTTTTTAATTTTATTTTTTGCATTTTTTTTTTCTCTTATTGATAATTTTTTTTCATTCTTTCTCAAAATCAATAAATCTTCATATTCTAAATTATTTTGCTTATTATTTTTTCTGGTATCTTTACACGATAAACCACGTGGATAAACATTTTGATAAATTAATTTATTGTTATTTGCAAATACTTGGATGATTAATCCATTTAAATAAACCCCATGATCTACATATACTGCTTCAACTTTTTTAATATTAGAATATGCCATATCTATAATTGTGCCAGATATAATTAAATATTTAATCTTATAATAAAAAAGAGTTAAAAAATTTAGATAAGATTTTTTGTCTCTCCAAGATGTTGATAGTGTATGACGACCAATACTACAATTTCTATACTTTAAGTTAATAAATTTTCTACTAAAAAAAATTTTACCTGAGAATAAAATTTTTATAAAATAAAAAAAAAATTTTATACTTAGTGTTCTTTTGTTTAAAAGAAGAACTTTTAAAGGTTTATTTATTTTTTTTTCAGCATCTTTCTTGCATGAGTTAACAAGAATGCTATAAATACCAGTCGGGGATCTTGTCGTAGCAAAATAGTGCATTATATAATATTAAAGTAAAATTATGGTTAAATTAAATGATATAAAAAAATATGTAAATAAAAAAGAATTACAGTCATATTTTAAAAAACTTTTTCCAATCTGTAGAAGTATTACAGGTGTTGGTTTTAAAAAAAGTTTAGAAATAATAGGTGAGATTGTAGATTTAAAAATTTTTAAATTTAAAACTGGCACAAAGGTTTTGGATTGGACTATCCCAAATGAGTGGAATATTAAAAACGCTTATATTATTAAACCAAATGGAAAGAAAATTGCAGATTTTAAAAAACACAATTTACATATTGTAAATTATTCTCAACCTGTAAATAAAAAAATATCATTAAAAGATTTAAAAGAAAAATTGCATACATTGCCTAGCATGCCAAAAGCAATACCCTATGTAACATCTTACTACAATAAAGATTGGGGTTTTTGTATTACTCACAATGAGTATAAAAAGCTTAAAAATGGAAATTATAAAGTTTTTGTAGAGTCAAGTTTAAAGAAAGGGGAATTAACTTATTCAGAGTCTATTATTCCAGGTAAAACTAAAAAAGAAATACTTTTATCTACATATTTATGTCATCCTCAAATGGCAAATCATGAACTTTCTGGACCTCTTGTTTGGAGTATGCTTTATAGAATTTTAAAAAATACTGGGCCGCACAAATATACTTATAGATTTTTAATATGTCCTGAAAACATTGGTGCAGCAGCATTCTTACATAAAAATAAAAAAAATGTAAAAAATATTATTGCTGGTTATGTAATTAATTGTGTTGGGTATGGAAATGAAATTAATTATAAAAAAAGTAGGATAGATAACTCTTTATCTGATAGAGCTGCATTGAATGTTATAAAAAATTCAAACCATAAATATTATATTCATGATTTTGAACCTTGGGGAAGTGATGAAAAACAATTTTGCTCACCAGGTTTTAATCTTCCAATTGGTCTAATAATGAGAAAAAGGTTTGATGGATTTAAGGAATACCACACATCTCTTGATAATGAAAAAATTTTATCTTATGTGACCATTATTGAAAGTATCAATATTTATCTCGACACTATAAAAACATTAGAAAATAATTTTATTCCAGTTGCAAAAGTACAATTTGGAACACCCCAATTATCAAAAAGTCCCATTCCATTATACAGAAATCAATCAAACTGGAAGGGGGAAAAAATGGAAGAAAGAACTAAAATAATGCTCCAAATATTAAATATGGCTGATGGAAAAAGAGATATAATCGATTTAGCTAATCAAAAAAAATTTAAACTTTTAGATCATCTTGATTTGATAGACGATCTTATTGAGTCAGGCTTTATAAGAAAAGCAAAATAAATTTTAAATTTATTATTATAATTTTTTTAAAATTTTAAATTTTAATGTAGCATATTTCCAATCTGCTTTTGTATCAATATCCATAGCTCTGTAGCTTGGAATTTGATAAGGAACAGTCTCATTTGAAAACATATTTTTATTTTTTATGAATGCATTAGTTTTACCCCAATAGAATTGGCCAGCATCATGATACATTTCTACTAAATCTTGAGATCTAGAATTTCTATATTTAGGTTTCCATAATTTTATTCTATTTTTTTTTAAAGCTATCGCTCTTTGAATGGGGTAATGATAATTGGTTATAGAAAAACAAAAATTTTTATTCGAATGAACAAAAGAATTATAAGATTTTTTAATATCTATTTCATTGATTAATGCAGCTGTAGCCAAAATATAGCAAACATTATCAGGTTTAGGATATTTTTTATTAATCATTTTAATCGCCTCATTTATAGAAGCTAAAATTGGAGTGCTATGTTTTGACAATTTTTCTGATCTTTTTAGTACAACAACTTTATTATCTTTAATAAAAATCTTTTCTACTAAAGGATCATTGGTAAATACAAAAATTTTATCAAATTTTTTACTTTTTTTTGCAGCTATTATTGGCCAACAAATAATAGGTTTCCCACAAAAAATTTTAGAGTTTTTGTTTTTAATTCGTTGACTATTTCTTCTTGCTGGGATGATACAATAATTAAACATTTTTTTTTTTAATATAGTCTTTAATAATTTTAATCACGTATTTAATATCTCTTATTTTTAATGCTGGGTAAATTGGTAGGCTAATTGCTTGTTCATAAAATTTTTCAGAATTTTTAAATTGATTTTTTTTAAATCCAATTTTTTTATAATAAGGATGGTAATGTATTGGGATATAATGAATTGTAGCATTAATTTTTTTCTTTTTTAATTCTTTTAAAAGATTGTCTCTAAATATACCTTTAATTTTATTCGGTATTATTTGAATAGCATAAAGGTGAAAGGTTGACTTGGAAAAACTATTTGTTCTAGGAATAATAATATTTTCAATATTAAGAAATTTGTCATAAATCTTTTTAATTTTTATTCTTTTAGATAAAAAATTATTAAGCTTATTCATTTGGCTTATTCCTAAGGCTGCTTGAACATCAGTCATTCTATAATTAAATCCAAGTAATTTTTGTTTAAACGATGATCTAATTTTTTCTTTTTCTGAATAGTTTTCTTCATTTCTAAAAATCCCATGACTTCTTAGGGCTTTAAGTTTTGCATATATGCCTGCATTGTTCGTTACAGCCGCTCCCCCTTCTGTTGTTGTAATAATCTTAACTGGGTGAAAGCTAAAAACTGCAATATCACTATATTTACAACTTCCTACAGGGTCATTAAAGTATTTGCCACCAAGTGCATGTGAGGCATCTTCTATAATCTTAAATTTATATTTTTTTGAGAGTTTTCTTATTTCTTTCATGTCACAAGATTGTCCTGCATAATGAACTGGAATTACAATTTTTGGAAGTTGTCTAACTAATTTAGCGTTGGCTAATTTTTTTTTCAGAAGATCTATATCAATATTATAGTCTTTTAAATTAATATCTATAAAGTCTACTTTAGCACCACAATAAAGACCACAATTAGCTGATGCTACAAAACTATTTGGAGATGTCCAAATTAAATCACCTTTTTTTAAACCCAGAGCTAAGCATGAAATATGTAAAGCGCTAGTTGCAGAATTTACTGCAACAGCAAATTTAGAGTTAACCTTATTGGAAATTTTTTTTTCAAATTTTGGAACTAATGGTCCTGTTGTAAGATAATTAGATTTTAAAGCTTTTACTACACTTTCAATATCTTTTTTATCAATATACTGTTTTGAGTAACTTATCATTTAAGATAAAAGTTTTTTATTTAATTCCTGAATCTCTCTGATATTTAAAAAATGACTATTGTTATCTGATGTATAATGGAAATCGCTTGAAACTTTCAAACCAACCTGTTTAAGATTATTAACATATATTTTTTTAGGATCTACATGAGTAATATTTGGAAGAATAACATAGTGGTCTTTTAAATTCCTAACAAGCCTTGACTCATCTAAAGAGCATAATGACTCATGAATTTTTTCACCTGGCCTAATTCCAATTATTTTTTGTTTTAAGTTTGGAGCCATTGCTTTTGCTAAATCAGTTATCTTTACAGTTGGTATGATTGGAATAAATATCTCACCTCCATTCATTCTTTGAAAACTTTTTATTACAAATTTAACTCCCTCTTCTATTGTGATCCAAAATCTTGTCATATTAATGTCTGTTATAGGTAAAAATTTAGATTTATTTTTAATATATTGATTAAATAAAGGAACTACAGACCCTCTTGATCCTACAACGTTTCCATATCTAACGACTGAAAATTTTGTGCCAATATTTCCTGACAATAAATTTGCTGAAATAAATAATTTATCAGAGGCTAATTTTGATACACCATAAAGATTAATTGGATTAACTGCCTTATCTGTTGATAGTGCTATAACTTTTTTTACCTTATTTGATAAACACGCACTAATAATATTCTCTGCACCATAAATATTAGTTTTTAAACATTCCATCGGATTATATTCTGCTGTCTCTACTTGCTTCAATGCTGCTGCATGAACTACAATATCTGTTTCTCTTAATGCAAAAGTAAGCCTCTCTCTATCCCTAACATCTCCAATAAAAAATCTAAGTGATTTATACTCATTTTTATACTGATGAATTAGTTCAGACTGCTTCAGTTCATCTCTTGAATAAACTATTAATTTTTTTGGTTTATAATTCTTTAAAATATAATTTATAAATTTTTTACCAAAAGATCCTGTTCCACCAGTTATAGCTATATTTTTATTATTGAACATAATTGAATTACTCCAATATTACACTTTCATAAAAATTAATATAATTATTTATCATTTCAAGGTCATTATCAAAACCTCTCAATTTATTTAGGTGAAACAGGTCATTTTTATTAAACAAATTTCTCTTAATATTTTTATCCTCTTTTTCTATGTTTTCTATTAATTGTTCAAAATTTTTAACTCTTATAATTCCTTTAACATTTTCAAAGTAATCACCTAAAATATTATATTTTTCTTTAAATTTTAAAAATGAACAAAAATACATTTTTTTATTTTTTATTGCAGCCTCTATTAATATAGATGAAGCATGACTAATAATAACATCTGCCCAATTTATCAATTGATTGCTGTTAAGCTTATCAAAATGGTAATCTGTACATTTAAGAGGCAATACAGATTTGGGCTTATTACCAATTTTAAGATTAATATTTTTTAATTTTAAAAAATCTTTAAGGAAATAAGGATTCTCCTCTAAAATTCTTGGAACCATAAATAATGCGACATTTATTTTTTTATCATCTTCGTTAACATTAATTTTATTAAGTTCATCTAATTTTTTTATCCAAAGTTTAGAATACCTACATGACCCAAAAAATTTAGTTTTAGTATTAAAATCAATATCATTTTTATTTTGTAAAGTTAAAAACTTATTTGAGGCTAAGTAAAAATCACAATAGTCCTGAGGAAATTTTAAATAAGGATTAGTCTTTAAAGTTCTAAGGCCTACTTCAATTTCAATTATTTTGAAATCATAATATAATTTAAGATTATATAAAAAAACTTTTTTATTGTTTGTAAGGTCGTTTGGAATACTTATTGTCTTTATTTTTTCTTTTTTTAAAAAGTTGAGGAATGTATTTTTGGTTAAAAATATTTTACTATCTAATTTATAAAAAAAACGTTGAAACTTTATTAAAATATTCTTTGGTAAAATTAGTATAAGTTTAATTAAAAATAATTTTGTTATATTTATTTTGCTGGTTGGAGGAAATGATAAGCATTTGATATCATTCTGTTTTAAGTATTTTATCAAATTATTATTTTTATAATCATGTGTTATATTTAAAGAAGAAACCACAATTTTTTTTTTATCTTTAATTATATCTATTACAGGCGTAATGCTATCTAACTGAAGAAGATTATCATAAAGAAATAAATGCATTTATAAATTAAAATCTTTTAACTTAATAAATTTAAGATTTTTAGGATCCGTCTTAAGTCTTACGTTATAAAATTTTGTTTTTAATGGTATCACTTTTTTAATCATTTTTTTTTTTGTACGCTTTAATCTCTTGATAATTGCTAATCTTGTTAGAAATATATCTTTTTTTGTTTTAATAAGGTTTTTTAGATCTTCAAAATCCTGCTTGGTGTCTATAGTTATTGATAAATTTTTTTCTTTTTTTAAAATTTTTTTTTTATAACAAAATATATTAAACAAAGATTTTCTTAAAAAGAAATATGTTAAATATTCAGATGAAGACGGATCTTCAGAGATAGAATGACATCTATTTAATGCTTTTATTGAAAATACTTCTGTTTTTAATCCTGGAAATAAACCATTTGTATAGATGTAATCTAATTGTTTTTTTATAAAAATTAGTATCATTTTGGCTAAGGTGTCTGGATCTGTAAGTGGATTATCACCTGTTACTCTAACAAAACTGTTTACTTTGAACTTTTTAGAAGCGTCTGATATTCTCTTAAAGATATTTTTTTCATCTCCATAGAAAATTTTTATATTATATTTTTTTACAATCTTAGAATAAAAGTCATTTTTTTTTCCACTTGTGCAAATAATAATATTTTGATTACCAAATTTTTTTGCTAATCTAATTATCAAAATTTCTAACAAACTTAAATTTAAAATCTTTTTAGTTATTTTTCCAGGTAATCTTTTCGAATTAATTCTACAAATAATAAAAATTTTTATTTTTTTTTTTTCTAATATTTTTATTAAATTCATTTTTTCTTTAATCTTTAATAATTTTTTCTAAATTACCATTTTCAATTTTATAAATAACATCGTATCCTTTAAGAGAGTCTAAGTCATGAGTAACATTAATTATTGTTTTCTTTTTCATAAAAGTTTGAATTAATTTATTAATCTGATCCTGATTAAATTGGTCTAGCGATTTTGTTGCTTCATCAAAAACTAAAACTTCTGAATCCTTAAACAAAGCTCTCGCTATTGCAATTCTCTGTTTTTCCCCACCTGACAAAGATCCTCCCAATTCTCCTGTCAAGGTATTTTCCTTATTCTTTAATGATTTAATTAAATGATATAATTCACTTTTTTCTATTGCAGAATTTAATTTCTTATCAAATTTACCATCTTTTATATCTTCTAGAATAATATTTTTTTTGATGCTTTCATCTATTAAGAAAATATCTTGCGGAACGTAACTAAATAATGAGGTTATTGATCCATTGCCTTGTTTAAGAATATGCCCATCAATTTTAATTGTTCCACTTGTTGGGTTTAATAAACCTAAAATTAAATTTAAAATAGTGCTTTTGCCAGCTCCTGATTTTCCATAAATGCCAATTGATTGAAATTTTTTAATTTCTAAATTTATTTTTTTTAATACATCCTTGGATGACTCGCTGTACTTAAAAGTAACATCTTTAAATTCTATTTTATTTTGAAACTTTATACTTATTTCGTTTCTCTCAATTTGATTTTTTTGGAAATACTGTAAATCATTTTTTATTTTTATCACCGATGCAGACGAATAATCCATATGTTGAAAATTATTTAGCATACTGGTAATTGTTGGTAAAAGTCTAACTAGGACTAAAGATAATACTCCTAGCGTTGGTATAATATTTATAAATTCGTTGTTTCCTTTTTGATAATAGATAATTAATACAACTAGTCCTAAAACTGCAAAGAATTCAAACCAGATTCTAGGTAAATTTTTAAAGAAAGTTTGAAAAAGTCTAATTAAGTTTATCCTTTCAAGAACAGGCAATATTCTTTTAAAAAAAAAAATTTCCTTTTTAAAAATTTTAATTGTTTTAATACCTTGAAACGCCTCTTGTAGATTTCTTATTCTCCAACCTACCTGAATTTGTCTTTCTTTTCCCCATTTAGAGTTTTTTTTAGTCATTATTTGTTGATACAACAAACCAAGCACTAATAAAATTGCAAAAACTGAAAGAGTTATTTTAAAATTAATATTTAAAAGAAAAATAAATAAAAAAATAAATAAAAAAAAATTTTTAAAAAATAAGAGTGAGTTTGTCAAAATACCTCCTGATAGTTGTCCTGTTTCGACAGTTATATTACGTATTAGTTCTGATGTGTTGGTGTTTAAATGAAATTTTAATGGACTTAAAAGGTAACCATAAAAAAGTCTTTCTGCTAAGTCTTTTTCTAGATCAAATACAAACTTATTTTGACTCCAATAAAAAAAGGATAAAAATACTGATTTTATAAAATATAAAAAAATTATACTTGATAATATTATACTTTCATAATTTTGATTAATGTCTTTTAAATTAATATCTATTATTGAGAATGTAATGGTTGATTTTTCTAAAAGTATTAAGTTTAACAAAATAAAAATTAAAGATATCCCTAAGGTTTCTAAAATCGAAGCAATCACAAAAAGAAAGCAATACATCCAATATTCTCTCTTTTGTTTAGGTGTGATAATATCAAAAAATTTACTTAAAGTTTGGTAATAATTTCTCATATGAGTAATAAACTAAATTATAATAATAAATCTTTATTTAATATTGTATTTTTTAAACATTTTTTTTTAATAAATAATTTTTTTATTTTTTTATCTTTTATTAAATCAGATCTCCTTAATCCTATTTTCCCAGTTCTTAAAAAAGTAATATCATCCAGATTTAATATTTCGCCTTTATTTTTATCTTTATTTAAAACAGCATATTTACCCATGTCATAGGTGTATTTTTTTTCATCCTTTGTCAATTTTGAATTTGAAATAAATTTCAACTCATTCTTAAAAAAAAAATTATAATTTTTTAATTCTTTAAACTCAAAACTACTTACATAATCTGGGAATTTTTCTTTTCTTTTTACTGTAAAATGTTTTTCTAGATAGCTTGCCCCACTAAGAACTGCCATTATAGATGATGTGTAAGTTTTTATACTATTATCTGTTTCACTATGATCGGCATAACCAACGTTAAAACCCTTTTTTTTTACATATTCTATAACCTTAAATCTTAAATTTTTTAATTCTGTTGGAAAGCTCTGGTAGCCGTATAATAATACTAATTTTTTTCGAAACTTTTTATATCTTAGTAAATATTTATCAATTTCCTTTTCAGGTTTACCCGAAATATTAAAAAATATTTTTTCAAAATTCTTAAAACTATCGTCTATAAGATTTAAATTATCATTTTCAGAGGAAGATATTTTTAAATAAGTAAATTTTCTAAATTGTTTACAAAATAAATAACTTGTTTCATCAAAGGGCTCTAAAATAATTTTAATTTTTTTTTTACAAGATATAATAACTTTTTCCCAATCTTCATAGGAAATTTCTATTTTTTTTAAACCCTCATAAAATTTACTTGATACATGGCAAAGATTTTCATTTTTATAAATTTGAAATTTTAAAAAATCTGATTTTGTTTTAATAGCTAGATCAACTAATTTTTTAAGTCTTGAAAAAGAACCATTATGTGTTGATGCAATTTCAGTTATTACTTTTATTTTCGTGTTAAATTTTTTTCCACTCATAAGTGTCTGTAAAATCACAGTTTTTGCATATAGCAATATCGTTTAAATTTTTTTTTTTATGGATCTGTCTTATCTCATTTAACTCGTTTCCACCCCATATTTCTTTTAGTGTAGTTAGTCTTTTACTAGGTTCTTTAAATTTTTTAGGTCTTTCGGCACCTTTTAATAGTTCAAATCCTTTTTTGTTACTTTTAATTTTTTTTTCAAGATCATTAATAGTTTTATCTATATCAAATGCTGATTTATCAATATAACCTAAACAATGTTGTGCCCCCCAATCTAGACAACACATTGCCACTCTTCCATCATAAGTGATCATTAATCTCTGAAATAATTGCTCACATGGTTTTCTAGCGATTGCAATATTAATGTCTCCAGTTGCTTCTATATTATATTTGGTATCTTTTGGTAAATTATTTTCTTTAAAATATTTTTCTATTTTATCTAGGTCATTTTTACTAATGTCCTCCATGTTTCCGCCTCTTTCCTGATAAGGTGTTACTGTCACATCATCAACATAATCTGAAAATAATTTATAAAATTCCTTTATTTCATTTCTACTATCGTCAACTAAAACCATTTGTATTTTGGTTATTGGAAATTTTTTCTTATTTTTTTTTTTTATTAATTGAAAGTTTTTAATATTATCATATGTATTTTCGAAAGTATTTTTTTTAAACCTTGAAGGTCTCATTTTTTCATATGTTTTTTTTGTGCCTCCATCAAAAGAATAAATGATAAGATCTAATCCACTATCTATTAAACTTTGTGACCTTTCTTTTGTCAGATGAGTAGCATTGGTATTAATTGAAACTTCCAATATGCCGTTATCTTTTGCATACTTTATAAATTTTTCTAGCTGAGGGTTTAATAAAGGTTCTCCCCTCCAATTTAATTTCACCGATGGAACTTTGAGTTCAGCTGCTGTGTCAATTATTCTTTTATAAAAATCAAATTTCATGATCTTATCAGGGGTCATAATGTATTCTCTAAAACAATGGGGACATGCTAAATCACATATAGAAGCTGTTTCTATATCTAAACAAAGAGGATTAAATGAATTCCAATTGTTTGTTTCATATGCTAGCTTAGGATTTTCTTTCCAATTTGTTCTGTATTCTGTAAATCTTTTTTTTAAATCTTCTAAAATTTTTTCTTTTTCTTTTTTAATGTTGATTTTTTTATTAAGGATTTTTGATGTAAACGCTCTATTAAATTCCATATGTCTTAGCATATAATCAACTCTATTAAATGACTTTTTGTTAGAGTCTCTTAAATATGAAGAACCAACTATAATTTCTTGTTTTTCAATTTTCATAGTTCAAATATAAATGTATTAAAAAAAATAAATATATATATATATAAATTTGTTTAATAAAGATGAAAAAAAGCAAAAAAAAGAAACAACAACATATTATTTTTAGATATTATGGATATAAACATAAAACTATCTAATAAAGTTTTTAAACCTACTGGAACTAGTAAAATACTATTTGAGTCTGCTATAAAACAAATTAAAAAAGCTTCCAAAATTTTAGATTTAGGATGTGGTTCAGGTTATGTTGGCTTGTCTATTGCAAAAAATACAAAATTAAAAAATAAATATTATTTTTCAGATGTATCAATTGAGGCTACAAAATTAACAAAAATTAATTCTAAAGAAAATAGAATAAAATCCTTAATTAAAAATGGAAGTTTGTTTAGTCCATGGGCTGGGTATAAATTTAATATTATTGTAAATGATGTATCTGGAATATCTCAAGAATTAAACGAAATTACACCATGGTACAATAAGCATGTAACAAATTTTTCAGGAGTGGATGGTACTGATTTAACTATTAAGTTTTTAGATGAGTCTCCAAAATTTTTAGAAAAAAATGGATTTATTATTTTCCCTGTAATAGGCTTAAGTAATTATAAAAAAGTTTTAACCTTTACGAAAAAAAAATTTAAAATTGTAAAAAAAATTGATTCAAAGAATTGGCCACTGCCTAAGGAAATGTATAAACATCAAAAAAAAATTGACAACTTGAGAAAAAAAAATTTAATATTTGTTGAAAAAAAATTTGGTTTAATATTATTTAAAACTGATATATACCTTGCAAAAAATAATGGCTAATACAAAAGAAAATGCAATAATTAAAAGTATTGCAAAAATTCTAAAAACAACAGAAAAAAACCTAATCAAGAAAGATGATTTTCAAAAATTTGAAATATGGGACTCTTTAATTCATCTGGAAATTTTATCTATTTTTGAAAAACAAATTGGATCTAGAATAAATAAGATAAATAATTTAGCTTCATTAACTAGTCTTAAAAAAATTTTTGCAAAAATAAGAAAAATTAAGTGATTGGTGTTAAAATAAAATCAATTGAATATTCTTTTTCAAAAAAAGTTGAATATTTAAGAGAATTAAAAAATGACAATCCTGATTGGAATGTAAAAAAGATATTTTCAGCAACAGGAATAAAAAAAAGATATATTAGTGGCAAGAATGAAAATATAATCTCATTGTCGATTAAAAGTGCAAATAAAATATTTAAAAAATTTCCCAAAAAAAAAATTGATTTTCTAATAGTAATTACTCAAACTTCAAATTTTAGAATTCCTTCAACATCATGTATTTTGCAAGATCAACTTAACCTTAGGAATGACATTAAGGCATTTGATATCAATATGGGATGTTCAGGTTTTATATATGGGTTAAATATTGCTTCTAATTTAATTAGAAATAAGGAGGGCAAAAATGGTTTAATTATTTGTACAGATGTTTATACAAAATTTATTAAAAAAGATAATCGCTCTTGTAGACCTATTTTTTCAGATGCTTCATGTTCGATTGTTGTTTCGGCTGATAAAAAGAATTATTTGGGACCTTTTGAATTTGGAACTGATGGTAAGGGTGCATTCGACTTATCGCTAAAAGAAGACTCAAAAGATATATACATGAATGGATCTAGGGTTGCTCTTTTTTCTGTAAAAAGAGTTCCAGAGTGTATAAAAAAATTATTAAAAAAAATTAATAAAAACATCAATACAATTGATAAATTTATTTTTCACCAAGCAAGTAAGTATGTCTTGGATAAGATCTATAGAGTTATGAATATTGATAAAAAAAAGGTTTTTGAAAATTACCAAAACTATGGAAATACTGTATCAGCCTCTATACCTATAGCACTTAAAATGGCTTCTAAAAAAAAATTTTTAAAGAATGATGATAAAATTATATTAACAGGGTTTGGTGTTGGGCTATCTTGGGGTAGTGTTTTTGTAAAATGGAAAAAAATAAATTAATTATTATAACAGGAGCTTCTGGTGGATTAGGCTTAAATATTCTTAAACATTTTTCAGCTTATCATAAGGTTTTAGCAATATATAACAAAAATAAACCAAAATTTATTAATTCTAATATTACATACTTAAAAATTAATTTCTTAAAAAAAATAAAGATTAATATAAAATATTTCAATTTTAAAAATATAGTCTTAATTAACCTGGCATCAATTAAAAGGGACGGGTTACTAATTAATTATAATTTAAAAGATTGGAAAGATGTATTTAAAGTTAACGTTGAATCTAATTTTGAAATTACTAAAATAATTTTAAAGCAAATGATGAATAATAAATGGGGAAGAGTAATTAACTTTTCGTCCTCTGATGGATCCAAAGGAGACGTTGGTACTGCTGCCTATACGTCCTCAAAACTTGCTATACATGGTATAAATAAAGTAATCTCAAAGGAGTATGCAAAATTTAATATTACTTCTAATGTTTTACTATTAGGAAATTTTAACTTCGGTATGTTTAAAAGCCTTAGTCGTGTGAAGCAGAACGAGTTATTAAATAAAGTACCGTCTAAAAAATATGGACATATAAAAAATATTTATAATGCAATAGAATTTATTATTAATTCTGACTATGTGAATAATTCAGAAATTAAAATAGATGGAGGATTATAGATTGATAGATGAAAAAGAAATTTATAACTCTTTTAAAAAAGTAATAAAAAAAACAGACACCACAATAGTTTTATATTCAGGCATTTGGTCCTTTATTAATAAAATTCATTTTAAAAAAGATATAGGAAAAAAAATATTAGATATTGTTGAAGAAATAGTTACTCCAAATAGAACATTAATACTCCCCTCTTTTTCCTCAGTTTCCTTTAAAAAAAACTTAAAATTTGATTTAAAAAAATCATTTGACAATAAAAATGGAATAATTCCAAGAGAAGCATTAAAGAGAAATTATTATTATCGAACACCGCAACCACTGCATAGTTATTTAGTTTTTGGAAAGAAAATTAATGAAATAAAAAAATTACAATTAAAAACATCTTGGGGAAAAACTAGTATTCTTAATTGGATAGCAAAAAAAAATTCAAGGATTTGTGTTTTAGGAATTCCATGGAATAAGGGATGTAGTTATCTTCATAGATTTGAAGAAAAATTTCAAGTACCTTGGAGATATTATAAAGAATTTAGTGGAAAAATGTATAGTAATAACAAATACATTGGACACTTTAATGAAAAAAAATATTCTTCACCATCTAAAATAATATTAAACTATAACTACAAACCTTTAGTTAATTTAATGGAAGAAAAAAAAATATTCATAAATGGAAATTCCAAATTTTTTTTGCAATCTGCAAAAACAAAACATATAGATAAAATTGCAAATGTATTTTTTAAAGGATCATCAAAATGGGAAATCATAAAGAATAAATATAAAATAAGAAATTGGATAGATAAATTTAAAGATGATGAAATCATCGAGAATAACTAACTATTATTAATTTCTTCCTATAAGCGACCTTACAATGAATTTTAAAAATTTCTTAAACCAAAAAAATCTTTCTTTTAATGAAAATGAATTTAGTAAAATAATTTTTTTTATTGGATTTAAATTATAAATTTTGTCATTGGTATCTTTTTTAGTTAAAAGTTTATCTAAATATGTTAAATAATTATTATTTTTTATATGAAATGTATTTTTCCTAATAAATTCAATCTTAAAGTTATTTAATATTCTCCATGGATAATCAAAATAATTTGTTTCTTTTTTAAGTCGATTTGAACAAAAAAATTTTCCTTCAATTTTTAAAGATCTTTTTATCAAATAGAAATAAGCATCTATTTCATTATAATTCATTTCTTGAAATGACTGATTATTAATAATTAAATCAAAATAATTATTTTTTAAAAATTTTATCTGGTTAGGTGTAATAAAAATTATATCTTTTTGATTTAGGTCATCTGATTTTGTTAATTCATTTGGCAAACAATATTTCTTATCAGGAAAAATTGTCATTAAATAACTTGATGAACAAACA
>Ga0181564_10002741_pt1 | contig 15254 bp, 13 predicted proteins | sample 011ome_24_FD_134512 | JGI IMG/M metagenome (GOLD analysis project Ga0181564, IMG submission 134512) | Coastal salt marsh microbial communities from the Groves Creek Marsh, Skidaway Island, Georgia - 011513CT metaG (megahit assembly) | ecosystem: Environmental > Aquatic > Marine > Intertidal...
AGCACCCTATTCCCCGATCGTGCACCCGCGGACCACGCATTACTTACCACCTTTGTGGGGGGTGAACGCCAACCAGAACTTGCCAAACTGGAAGACAGGGAACTTCATTCCCTTGTCTGCCAGGAACACCAGGCTCTTTTGGGCACGAAAGGAGCACCCAGCTTTCAAAAAATTGTCCGTTGGCCCCAAGCCATCCCCTTGCCCGACTCTAAAATGACCGACCGAAAAACAGCCGCACAACAACTGGAAACGCTCAATCCCGGTCTGCAATTTGTCGGTTCCCACCTTTGCGGCGTCTCTCTACCCAACTGCCTGGATTCTGGAAATCCTTAATTTTTTCTCCTTCATTCCATTTGGAAAGATTGCTTCTATTCAGGTACGCTGATAAAAAGAGAACCGTATTTAGATTGAAATAATCCCTATGAATTCGAACACATCAGAGAATCCTCTCAAAACTCTTGTCATCCTGCTCAATATGGGTGGCCCGCAAAATAAGGACGAAATCCACCCCTATCTCAAGGAGCTCTTTCAGGATCGCGAACTCTTAAAGTTACCCTTTCAGAAAATCCTTGGCCGTTTCATTGCCTGGCGCAGAACTCCAAAAATCCAGGAACGCTATGAAGAAATCGGGCAGTATTCCCCGACCAAAGCGATTATGGAAGACCAGTGCGAAGCCATCGCCCAGAAGCTCGACCAACTCAACCCCGAGTCCGCTCCTCATGTTTGTGTGTCCGGTTTCCGTTATTGCTCACCCCGCCCCGGGGAGATGATCAAGAAATACAAGGAGGCTGAAAAAATCATTCTTTTCTCCCAGTATCCCCAGCACAGTTGCTGCACCAGTGGTTCCTCGTTTTGTGATGCCTACCGGTGGCTGGACAAACAAAACAACTCCGGATATCAGGACAAAATATCCGCCATCGATCAATGGTGGGACCGTGCGGACTACACCGAACTTTGGGCCATGCTCATCCAAAGAAAATTTGAGGAGATGAAAAAAGAGCATGGTTTAAAGGACGAAGATATTCGCATCATCTATTCTGCCCACAGCCTTCCTGAATCCTACTGCCTGGAAAAAGGGGATAAATACAACGAGGAGATTCAGGGCTCAGTCAACCGCATCGAAAAAGTTTTACAGGAAAGAGGTTTGGGACACGAAGGTGCCCTCGCCTGGCAGAGCAAGGTTGGGCCGCAACGAACCAAATGGCTCTCCCCATCCACTCCCGATGTGATTGCTGAAACCAAGCAAAAAGCGATCCTTATGGTGCCGATCGCCTTCACTACGGACCACATCGAGACCCTCGATGAAATTGATATTGAGTTTCGCGGCTATGCCGATGAAGTGGTGGATCACTTCGCCCGGGTGGACTGCTTCAATATGGAAGAACTCTTTATCGATTTGTGTGCCCGGCTCGTCATTGAGCACATCAATGGAGATTTTAAGTCTTCAATCCGCCCATGCTGCGTGAACTGTGAAGGCACGGACTGTGCCTCAATGCGCAAGTACTTTCGCTCCTCCCCGGTCAACGCCACGACCTAGTTCCCCGCCCTCCTCTTCTTTTCAATCCAAGCCCGTTCAGAATTTGTTATTTATTGAGTCGGTAACATTTTAATTTGTCCGCCATGTTTAATGATGTCCGAGATCTGCTTTGGATTGCTACCATTTGCTATGGTGCGTCTTTTGCTTTGGGCATAATTAAGACCCGGCATTCCCTGTCGGGCACCTTGAGCGAAAGCCCATTTTTTCTGATCGTGATCGGTTTTTTTATGCAAACCCGGGCACTCTACCTCCGCGGTTTGGAGGTGCACGGCTGCCCCTTGGGCAATGGATTGGAGCGTACGCAGTTCATCCTCTGGTCCCTCATTCTCGCCTATCTCATCCTCCGACTCATTTGGAAACTTAATCTATTGGGCACCTTTTGTGCCGGGGTGTCCCTTCTTCTTGGCTCTCTTTCCCTTGGCCTGAAAAACTGGGATGTACCCTACTGGACTGCCAGTGGATACGTTCGCCTGTTCAAGGACCCATGGATCGAGCTGCATGCATCGATTGCCATCTTTAGCTATGGTCTGTTTTGTTTATTGGCGGTAGTCAGTGCGATGTATCTCTCCCAAAAACAGGCCCTGCTTTCGCGCAAGCCGGGGTTCCTCGGGCCCTACCTGCCCGCCATCCAGGACCTTGAAGTGGCTGCATTTCGTTTACTTGCTGTGGGCACTGCCTGCCTGACCATTTCGATGGTGGTGGGCACGATGCACTGGACACGTCACCCGGAATTGGTCAGCACTTTTAAACTGATTACCACTGTATTGCTCTGGGCCGGCTACCTTGCCCTCTTTTTTAAGCGCTTAAGTAACACTCTTTACGGTTCCAAGTTTGCCAAATGGTCAATTGGCTTATTTGTGATCGCACTGACTGTCCTGTCCCTGGTTAATTCAGCCGCTACCAAACCTTCCACTTCCACCGCCGCCCATGTGGCCTCGTTCCGATGAGCTTGGATGATCTGACCCAGTCTCTTTTCCTCGTCGGTACATCACACCAGGTGGCCAACCTGGAAGAGCGTGAAAAAATTGGTATCGCCAATAACGCGATGGATTCCTTTTACGAGGGGTTGAAAAAACTGCCGGGTTTGGACGAGTGCATTGTTATCAATACCTGTAACCGCACAGAAATCTACTGGGCATCGCAGGAATCCTCCTTTGAGCTTTCCCGTTTGGTTAAGTATTTAGGAGACTTCCAGCAATTGGAGCCCGCTTTCATAGAATCCCATACCTACCGAAAGAAAGGGCCCGAAGTGGTCAGGCACCTTTTTGAGGTGGCGGCCGGGATCGACTCCCAAATGGTCGGAGAGACCGAGATCCTTGGCCAAATCAAAAAGGCCTACGACGAGGCAACCGCACGCTCCGCAACCGGCAAGATGCTCAACCGCTTATTCCAAAAAAGCTTTCAGGCAGCCAAGTGGGCACGGACCAATACTGGCATTTCTCGCGGGCAGGTAAACCTGGGCAATGTACTCTGCGAACTGGCCCGGCGTATCTTTGGAAATATTGAAAAGTGCCGCCTGCTTGTGGTCGGCACGGGAGAGGTGGCGGAGGGTGCACTTGAGGCCTTTAAATCGCGAGGCTCCGAAGCGATCACGGTGACCGGGCGCACCTTTGACTGGTGTCCATTGAGCCGACGCAAGCCTGATGAACTGGCCCAGAAATTTGACGGATTCACCCTCGCCTATTCCAAACTCCACGAGTCCCTCCATCTCTTCGATGTGGTGCTTGCTTCCACCGCCAGCTCCAGGGCCCTGCTGACGAAAGCACAGGTCAACCAGGCAATGAACAAGCGCCCGGCCAAGCCGCTCTTCTTGATTGATGCCTCAGTCCCGCGGAATATCGAGGATGCCACCTCGAAAATAGACAATGTGTTTCTTTACAACATGGACGATGTGTCTGCCATCGCCAACGAGAACCTGAAGTCGCGCCTCGCTGAGGTGGACCGGTGCCGGGTCGCCCTCTCCAAGCGTGCTCTTCGGCTGTGGGAACAGATGGGGACTCAGTCGAGTTTCCCAGCCTGAAGCACCCAGTCTGTGAGCTCGCTATCCTTGGACTGACCGAGCAAATTTTGTAGTTTTTCGGAAGTCGCAGTTGCTCGCTCTGCCGTACTTGAAGAATGGAGCATTTCCGAAAGGGCACCGGCAAGTTGCTTCCCGTTGGCTGCACCCTGCAAATATTCAGGATTGGGCGGATCTTCCGGTAATAAGAGGTTGGCCATACCAAGGTGAGGCACACCGACCAGCATTTTGCCAAGTAAGTAAGTAAGCGGATGGGCCCGGTAGCCAATCACTCCGGGAATACCTGCCCAGGCACAGGCAAGGGACATCGTTCCGGAACTCATCAGGGCGGCCCGGGCACGAAGATTGGCTTTTTTATCCACAATTTCAATATGGGGCGAAATCTTTTTTCGCGGAGCAAGGATGGACTGCACCAATTCCCTAAGAGCAGGATTGGCAGTGGGAATCACCACGGGTATATCATGCCCTTCTGCCCGCAATCTTTCATAGGCATCCAGAAAAACGGGTAAAATTCTGGCAATGGGCTGGGCACGACTGCCCGGGAGCATGAGCAGGCAGCCCTGTGGGTCGTAGGATACTGGGGACCGATACTCAGGGTGGGCAAAGGGATGGCCGACAAAGGAAACCGGCAGGTCGGTATCTTCATAATATTTTTTCTCAAAGGGGAAGAGGATACCCAGCCCGTCAAGTACACGGCTCATGAGAAAGCGGCGCTTTGGTTTCCATGCCCAAAGTTGCGGGCTTACATACTGGAGAACGCTGCACTTCCCCCCACCCTTTTCAGACAAGCCCTGCTCCGACATCGCACGAGCGAGGCGGAGGTTAAAACCAGGGTAGTCTACCAGAAGCACACACTTCGGACGGTTGCTCTTGATCCAGGAAAGAATCTCATCAAACAAGTTCTTAAAAAACCCGTAATTTTTGAGAACTTCAACAATGCCCACCACGGCATGATCGGCCAGCGGGAAGAGAAATTGGGCACCACTTGTACGCAACTCTTCCCCGCCAAGTGCGGCAATTTGTAGACCAGGGCGTTGGGCAAGCAGGTCTTCCACGAGGCGGGCGGCATGTTCATCCCCCGATGCTTCTCCTGCGATAATCAGCAGGTCACACTCGCCTGAATATGCGGAAAGCTCGGGCTTACTACTCAAGGTTTCCAACCAGATTGGATTTGCTTGGTAATGGTGAGGGCCACCTCCAGGGCCGACTTTCCAAAAGTGCCGTCGGTTTTGGGAGTCGACCTGTCCCTAACACAAGCAAGAAAGGACTCCAACTCCAGGGCAAGAGGCTCCCCCTGCTCCACCGGCACCTCATGGCGTTCCAGCGAGGGCCCCGCCTTTTTAATGAGGTGCCCCTTCTGGTTCATAAAGTCAAGAGAGAGGTAGCCGCTGTCCTGAAAGACACGGATTTCCCGGGCCTTTTTTTCACTCACCCGGCTGGCACTGAGATTGGCCACGCAACCATTGGCAAAGACGATACGGGCATTGGCAATATCCTCGGTCGGGGAAAGGACGCGGACACCAATGGACTCGACCCGCTCAACCGGGGAGTCGACCAGGGCCATGGCGATGCCCACATCATGGATCATTAGGTCGAGCACCACGCCCACTTCTGTGCCTCGCGGTTGAAAGGGAGCCAGTCTTTCCACGGTCAAATACTTGGGCTCCGTTACTGCATCCTCCAAAAAAGTCATCACCGGATTGTAGTGCTCAATATGCCCGACCTGTACAAGTACTTTGGCTTCCTGGGCACGGTTTAGAATCGTTTCCGCCTCCTCGGACGACACGCAGAGCGGTTTCTCTACCAATAGGTGGCAGGACTGCTCAATTAGCTCAACCGCGACCGTGGCATGGAGATCGGTCGGGCAGACCACCGATACCGCATCACAGGCCTGGCCCAGTTCCTGAATTGTGGAAAAACGGGCACACCCGTATTCGGAGCACACTTTCTCTGCCGCCTCATCGTTGGGCTCATACACTCCAACCAATTCGGCCCCAGGCAGGGCATGATAGAGGCGTGCATGATGCTGGCCAAGGTAACCCACCCCAGCTACGCCACATCGGATCGTCCCTAGATCTGCTTGGTTCATCATATTTTTAAGAGTAGGTAATTTTTATTCATCCTGCAAGGTTCCCTCAGTCAGGTAGGCCTGGCGGTCGGTGGACTGGGCAAAGGCGGGGTTATGAGTCACCAGAATGAGGGCGGTCTTTTCTTCTTCGCAGGTGCGGAGGAGGAGGTCCATCACCTCGGCCCCGGTACGTTCATCGAGGTTGCCCGTGGGCTCATCCGCCAAAATAACTTTTGGTTGATTTAGTAAGGCACGGGCAATGGCGACTCGCTGGCGCTCCCCACCGGACAACTTGCCCGGTATTTGCATCTCCTTGGAGAGTACTCCCATCTGTTCAAGAAGGTGCCGGGCACGGTCAGTGTTTACACTTGAGTGATCTCCCACCATCCGGCTGGGAAGTAATACATTTTCGAGCACATTGAGCTCAGGAATCAAATAATAAGCCTGATAGACCACGCCGAGAAAGGACCCGCGCAGGCTGATCTCTTTTTTACCAGGCTTGTGCTGGGCGGGAAATAGACTGCCAGCCCAACGAACCTCACCTGCGTCTGCCGCTTCGATCCGAGCGAGCAGGTTGAGGAGGGTGGTCTTCCCGCAACCCGACTCCCCTCGAATACTCAGGGAGGTGGCAGGTGGCAGGGAAAAGGAAACATCGCGAATGACTTCCAGTACTTCCCCGCCGAGGGAAAATTCTTTCCGCAAACCCTTGGCCTCAATAATTGCTTCCATGCTATTCATTGCGCAGGGCATCGGCCGGGTTCATGCGTGCAGCCCGCCAGGCTGGCAAGAGACCAGCCAGTGTGGATACACAGACCGCAAAGCAGGCAAAGGTTACAAAAGTGGACAAACTTTCCGCTGACTCCCAGGGGTATGGTACATGGAGGCTGTAAAAATCATAAAACTGAGCCACACCTGCCTTCCCTTCCTCTCCGGCAATATTGACCACGATAAAGGACATGATGCTATCGCGGTAACGGATAAAAAGCAGGGCCAATCCGCATCCTAGAACCGCACCCAGTCCGCCAATGAGGAAGCCCTGTAAGCAAAAGATCGAACCAACCGCCCCCTGCCCTCCACCCATCGCCACCAAAAGACCAATCTCACGAATCTTTCGCAGCACCGTGGTCATCAGGGCAATGGCAATGGCAAAGGCGGCCACCAAACCGATGGGCACCATGATCAAAATCATCAGGTACTCCTCAAATTTGAGCAGGTCAAAAAACCAGGCATTTTCCACAAACCAAGGTACAAATGCCCAGGTGCGGGGATGCTTTTCCGCCTGCTCTTCGCACCAGCGGATCAGTTCCCTTTCACTGGAGGAAACGGAGGGATGAAACTTGAGGTAAAACCCGTCACAGGCACCAGGATTGCCCTGTAGGTCAGCCATCATTCTCATTGTGCCAATCAGGGCCTCTGCCTGAAATCCCTGCCAGGGAACCTCAAAGATACCCCCGACTTTCACTTCCCGAGGAGGCACCATTTCATCGGCCTTGGCCTGCTCAATCATATGTGGGGAAAACACCTCGATGGCGGAGGAGGCAAAGGTCTGGTAGGTCGAGACACTCCCCTTCTGTGGCTCAGCTTGCGATAAATCACGCAGAAATAATGGGCAACCCTGCCCGCCGTCGATCCGACCATCCTGCTCGGCAATCTTTTTCTCAAATCCAAGATCCCTCATTTGCAGGAGCCAGTTCATCTCCCCGAGGTATTGCAAAGTCCACTCACCGGACGGCACCCAGGCGTCCAACCGAACCACCCGCACGCCTAGGACCGGGTCGAGGGGGCTCTGCTTATGGGCACCCTCCCCCATGCGCAGAATGGCTCCGGGTCGCACACCGAGGCGATTGGCCACATAACGGCTGATCAGCACGACATCGTCCTGCAAAGCATCCACCGTGGGTACAGGGGTGACATCGAGGGCATCCTTTGTCTTCATCTGCCCATGGGCACGATCAAGAAAGTCATCCAGGGGAAGGACCAGGGGTACATCGCCCGGATCAATTCCTATGGAAAAAGGAACGGCCTGTTCATTTCTGTTTTGTAAAAGCAGGGCACTTTGGGCGTATGGGGTGACCGCGGCTACATCGGGGTTGCCCTTTAACTCGTCCCGCAAATCCACCCACTTTGCCGGAAGTTGAGTGGGAAAGACCCGGGCATGTCCCTGAGCATCGATAATATCCTCCCTGAACTTGTGCTGAAAGCCCTTCATGAAGGCGACCACCACAATCATCACATTGACCCCCAGAGCCACCCCCACCACCGCGAGAAAGGAAAAAAAGGAGACCTTTTTTTGGCTGGGAAAAAGTTGTTTCCAAGCCAGATAAAGAGGCCAGGGTATTTTCATGCGGGCATCAGTCCTGGGGCGTAGGCATTGGCACCGGTCTAAGGATTGTCTTTGTCCTGAGGACGGGTGTAATTGGAATCGAGCAGTTTTGCCCCAAAGTCATCCGGTATGTACTCGCTAACCTTTTCAGTCCATTCGCTAACCGTCTCAGGGTCCACCTGCGGGAGAGGGTATTTTTCCTGGAGAAAATTAACATACCCAAAATATAAAATGACCAGGGCAGCCAGAAACAACACAATCCTCAGTAGGCTCCTCAAAATAAAAAATGCGACAATAAAAACGATCAACCCCACCAACACCAACAACAAGGGATTTCCCGACAACTGTTGAACCACCTCTTCCATAACTAGCAATCCTTGATAAATGAAGTGACTAGGACAACGAAAATCCTAGTCTTCGGACACCTCTATCATTTCAGTAAAAACGGAATTCTCAGGTGCATCCACGCCCAGTTCATTTAATTCAGCACGGTAGTCCTCAAGATCTCTTTGCAGCAAGCGTACTTTGGCATTTGCCTGCTTGTACTCGTCGTGAGCGATGTTTAAACGGGCATTCCAGATAAGCCGTTTCCTTTCATCCACAAACCCCTCGTTATCGGGCATCCGCTCGTTCAGCTTGCCGTACTTAGCCATTTCCGAGGCGAGCATGAGCTCGGTCTCCCGCAACTGGTTCGCCTTCAGTTCTGCTGCAACCATTTTTTGCCGCAGACGCAACCAGTGTGCTTCCTTCTGCAATTTGATTCGGGAGTCTGAGTTGTCCAACTTTTCCTGAGTTACAGCCTCGAGAGAATTGGGGGAAAATGCATCTTTTTGGGCAGGCTCCTCCTCTTCTCCCGGCATGAACTGACTCTCCCTTGAACGGCAGGAGACGAAAAGAAAAACCAGAGCGAGGGTGCAAATGGAGAGCTTGTGGCTCACCCGCACTTACTTCTTAACCCAGACACCGGAAGATTTCCGGAACCAGTGGCCCGCCTTGGCCTTGGATGCAAGGGCCTTTGAAAATTTCCCCGCCACCGCCTGCACCGTGCCACCCGTCTTGCCAGCTAGGGAAATGAATAACTTTTTACGATCGGCATTCTCTGCGTCCACCAGTTTCCTGGCTGCCGCATTTCCACTATCACGCAGGTGCACATATCCATCCACTCCCTCGCCAATCGAGCCGGCATCCTTGGCCGCAACCAGATCGCCAAGACGGGCTTTCATCGAATCAGAAAAATCGGCCTGCAAGCCACCGGCGAGAAAAGTGAGCAGGAAAACAGAGGTCAGTATTTTTTTCATAGCACAGAACAGGAGAGAAGGATCAAGGGGCGTCCGAATAAAGGTCGTCCAGGAAGTCATTTACCTCCTTCTCGATCTTAATGGTGATGTTGTGATCCAGGGTGATGTGATGCTCCGTCTTAACCATGGTACAGCAAGCAAGAGTCATCCAAAGGGGAAGTAGAGATAATAAAAATTTCACCGGCTCAGAAAATCTGATATTTTTCGCATAAGCAAATGCCAATTCTTAGCGAGTCTGTAGTTTTAGTGCGAACTACAAACCAAACTCAGCAAGGTTTAGCTTTTGCAGCAGGGCATCACGACCGCCGACAATTCGTGGGCGGTACTCAATGGTAATTTCTTTTCCATCCACAGTGGACATCCCCCGCACATTCATTTCCACCACCCGCTCACCGTCCTCCATTACCTTAAAATTCACATACAAGCCGGACAGCGTTAAATCCTGCAAAGCCTGCTCCAGCAGGTACATATTTCGATATTCTGCACTCTCAGGGCTAAGATCGGAGGTAAGCATACCGTCGAGATTAAGCATGAGCTTACCGGGACTCTCGCTGCCCACATTGATGGACCCTCCGGAAAAGTCCCACCCCTCATCCCGCAGGTTGACCAGGTCAATAAAACCGGAAAAATTTCCGTCCATCTTTGCATCCAGCTCATCGAAGCAATTGATTATTTGCTGGGCGACCAACTGGTCGGCGAGCACCTTTATCTTCAAGTCCTCCAGATCCTCCTCCAGACTAAATTCATCCAGTTTCAGTTCGCCGCCAAAGATGCCCAGCCTGCCCTCGTGGATAATTTTCTCCCCGCTCGGAAGGACCTCAAACCGGACTAATCCGCCCTCAAATTTCTGCTCCCCAGCATGGATATCGAACTGGATCGCCTGTGTGCTATTGGTTTCCAGTGGGTCAAGCGATGCAAACTCCAGATTGGTTCGCAGATTGACGACTTCCAGATCTTCCTGATTCGATGTCCGAAATACTCCATCCAGCATCTCCACTCGCCAGGATGAATTTTCAGAACTGGGTGGGTGAATTTGCAGGTTTGCCGGTTTGAGCTCGAGGGATGAATCTTTGATCGCACAACTGAGCTCAGAAAACTCCACGCTCTCGCCCGATTCAGAACGGGCGACCAGCCGCACATCATCAACCCGCTGGTCCTCACCAACGAAAAGTTCGTCCACTTCCAGTTTCTGCCAGTCAGGAAGTTTGGGCAATTCCGTACTCGAGACTATACCCTCGTAGGAAATCCCGCTCAGATTAATTCCCATATCCGGCAACGATGCTTTCGCGTCGGACAACCGCAGGGCAAACCTCTCCTCGCCCAGCCATTCAACCTCCACTTTACCGTCGTATAAATTGAAAAGGCCCGACTCGAAGTGAATTGAGGAAAAATGAAGATCCACCGCCTCCACCCCGGTAATGGCTCCATATTCATCGTGTACGAACTTGACCCCGTCGATCACCAATCCATTGATCTCAAGCGGAGGAAGAATTCCGCCGGTCTGCAGGGACTCCGCCTGTCCGGTTATTTTTAGTTCCCCGCCCTCATAATCAAGGTGTACATTGACGCCCTGCCCGGAAAAATTTTCTCCCCAGTTCAAATTGGTGAAAAAATTAACTTCCCAGGAGTCTCCCGATCGTGGAGTGGTGAAGACCAGTACCTTGGGCAGGTCGATGGACAACCCGGTGACAGTCAGGGCTACATCGCTTGCATCCAATTCAAAAAAAGTGTCCTTCACTCCACCTTCCGAAAACTTGGCCGTACCCCGAACCTTTGCCTCGCCTTGATCCACTCTCAAAGCCTCCCCCAGTAAGGAAAATGCGGTATCAACCGATGCATTGCCCAAACCTTGCAGAAATTGAGAAAGCATCTGCAATTTTGGCAGAGTGATCTGCGAACCAAGAAAGATTTCCTTGGCCTCCTGAATCAGAGTAAGGTCAGCGTACCATGGTAGACCGGAAAAATTTCCATCCAGGCGCACCTGAGCGAGTTTGTGGTGAAAATCTCCCTTCAGTGAAACCGTCCCTTCCACCAAACCGAGATCTGTATTGGCGGAAATTTCCGATGTTCTCACCCGCAGGTGCTGAACCGGGGGAGACTGGACAAATCCGGTAAGCTTTTCGTAGTCACTCCGCTCATCGTCCCTATCACCACCAGCAAATTTCTCGGCAAATTCCATGGGATTACCCGTCCAGTTCAATGAGGTCAGGGAAATGGCATTTAATTTCCCCGCACTCAGGCTGACTGGACTGTATACAAAATCGGCTTCGGCAATGCTCAGGTTGCCCTCCTCCGATTTCAGAGCAAGACCACGAGAATGAGCCTTCCAGGGGTTTAATTGATCAACCTTGACCGAAATTTGATCAAACTGATAAGGGCTCAGTGCTTTGCGCACGCCCCACTCGGCAATCGAGGTAAGATTGGCAAGAAAAACAGCCACAACAATCGCCCCAACCAGCACTAAAGCGATTGAATATTTGAACCTATAAAGCTTCTCAACCATCTACGACAAAAGGGGATATTCTTGTGCAGTTCTCATTTTGCTTAAAGCCCAAAAGAGAAAACTTTTACCTTTCTTACGACCTCAAGCCAAAATTTTGGCTACAGGATGGCAAATTTCTCACTTTTTAAAAAATTCGACCAACCGAGTGGCTAATTTTTCTCCGATTCCATCCACTTCGATTAGCTGGGAAACCTTGGCTTTTTTCAATTTTTCAATCGATCCAAAATGCTCCAGCAAGGCGGCCCGCTTCACTTTTCCAAGACCGGTAAAATCGTCGAGAATCGATTCTCGAATTTTCTTACTCCGTAAATCTGCATTAAATTGGTTGGCAAATCGGTGGGCCTCATCCCGTATTCTTTGCAACAGGCGCAGCCCGTAATCCCGTGCGGGCAGAAGCAGTTCTCCCCGCTCATCGGGAAAGACAATCGTTTCCTCCCGCTTGGCCAAACCGATCAATGCGGGCATCTCCACCCCAAGCACATAAAAGGCCTTGAGGGCTGCACCCACCTGCCCAGCTCCTCCATCCACCACCACCAAATCGGGAAATGGCCTTCCCTCATCCGCCAACCGGCCATACCTGCGGCCCACCACTTCTTCCATTGATCGAAAGTCATCATTTCCCACACCGCCCAACACCTTGAATCTGCGGTAGGACGAGCGGTCCGCCCGGCCCTCCACAAAGCGCACCATCGAGGCGACCACAAAGGTCCCGGAAACATGGGAAATATCAAAACACTCAATCACCTTGGGTTCATTTTTTAAGCCCAAGGATTTTTGCAGGGAGGTAAGGGAATGATCCGCTTCCTGCTCCTCTTCCCTTGGCCACTTCCGGGAAAAGCGGCGTGCTTTACCGATGGTTTTGGCAAGGGCGGTGGTGAGATCACGCAGTTCTGCGGCCCGTTCAAAATCAAGAGCTTCCGCTCTTTTTTGCATTTCTTCCTTGAGGTCTATCAGCCAGTCCTTCGCCTTGCCCTCAAAAAAGGCACATGCCTGCTCTACCCGCTCTGCATATTCTTCCTTGGTTGTTTCATTATGGCCGGCAAAAATCTCCGACCGGGCATCATCATACAACCTGTACCTCCCATCCGCCATCCTCACAGGGTTGGCATCGGCCAAAAGAATGCCATATTTTTTGCGCATTTCCGAAAGGGTGGAACGGAGCAGGCCCGCCTGGGGGAATGGCCCGTAATACACGGCCCGGTCATTTTTACGGTTCCGGCGGAGGCGGAACTTGGGCAATTCCTCCCGCATATCAATTTCCACTAAAAGGAACTGCTTATCATCTGTGAAATCAGTATTATACCTCGGTTTGTATTCTTTTATCAGCTTGCCTTCCAGCAGCAGTGCTTCCGTTTCATTGCGTGTTTCATGGACGGCAATTTCCCGCACCATTTCCACCATCGCACCAATCTTGGGCTGGGCCCGAACAAACCTTCGGGATCCCTGAAAGTAACTCGATACCCTCTTTTTAAGATTCTTTGCCTTGCCCACGTAGATGACCTGTCCCAAACGGTCCTTCATCAAATACACACCCGGAGTTTGCGGAAGGGAGCGGACAATCTTGCCCAGATCATGTTTCTTATTTTGCATTGGCAATCCAGAGAATCCTTCGTACCTTATCATATTGCAAGATCACTTCCAACTCTAGCGAACCTGCCGTTCGTTTCTCCTCTCACTTTTTTGTCATGAGTTCAACCATACGCGTAGAAACCATCACCCTTGGAGACGAATTGCTCCTCGGCATCCGTGAAAATGAGCACCTTACCTACCTCGGGGTGCAACTTGCCCACCATGGATTGGAACCGGCCGCCAATCTCGTCATCCGCGACAACCCCGAGGATATTAAGCTCTTCTTTTCCGACTGTTGGAACCGTTCTGACCTAGTCATCACCACCGGCGGCCTCGGCCCCACCACAGACGACCTCACCCGCGAGTCCATTGCCCAGGCCCTTGGCGAGGAACTCGTCTATGATCCATCCATAGAAAAAGCCATCCGCGAGCGCTTTCAGCAACTGGAACGTGAAATGCCGGAAAACAACCTCCGCCAGTGCTATCGCCCTAAAAATGCCGAGGTCATCCCCAATCCCTACGGCACCGCCCCCGGTCTTTTTCTGAAAAAAGAAGGAAAAACCCTGATCATGCTTCCTGGACCTGCCCGGGAAATGCACCCCATGTTTGAGGAACAAGTCATTCCCCGCCTCCAAGCAGCCGGCATTTTTCCTGAGATTGACTGCTATTTACAACTCCGTACGGCCGGCATTGGGGAATCTGCCCTGGCCGAAAAAGTCGACCCCCTCCTCCAGAACATTCCCGGACTGGTGGTCGGTTACTGTGCCCACGCCGGTATGGTCGATCTGCGCCTCAGTTCCCTGGACTCCGATGTGCTCGATGAGAAAAAGCTCCACGAAATTGGGGACCAGTGCCGGGAGGCCCTCGGCGAGGACTTTGTCTGCTATGGCGACCTCACCCTTGCAGAAGTCATCTTTCGCGAACTCCGCACCCTCAATCAGACTCTCTCCGTGGCAGAGTCCTGCACCGGTGGCCTACTCAGCTCTTCCTTCACCGAAATCCCGGGTATATCCCAGGTATTTCATGGCGGGGCCGTCTGCTATCACAATGATGCCAAAGTGCAGTTGCTTGACTTCCCTGAAGTTATGCTCGACCAGCACGGGGCCGTAAGCGAGGAAACCGCCATTGCCATGGCCACAGGAGCCTGCGAAAAATTTGGCACCGATTACGGCCTCAGCATCACCGGATTTGCTGGCCCCACTGGGGGCACCCAAATGCTCCCCATTGGCTCCATCTTTCTCGGCTATTCTTCTCCCCTCGGTGTATGGGCAAAGAAGTTAAATCTGCGGGGCGACCGGGCATCTAACCGCCGTCGGGCCACATCGGCCGCTCTCGATTGGATGCGGCGCAAACTAAGAAAGTACAAAATCGAAGAGGTCTTTGCCGCCGCCGAAGTGGGCAATCTTTCTCTCTCCGAATAAACGCCACCTTCGCGTCCCCGGTAGCACCCCACCCCAGCATGGCTGAGCATTCTGTATTTTCCATTCTGGGGGATGATGACTTTCTTGTCCGCCAGCGGGCCAAGGAAATTTTTGATCAACTCACTCCCGATTTTGCCGACGATCTCTCCCGTGAGATCATCGACGGCCGGGCCGACCGGGTGGATGATGTCGAACGCTTCCTCTCCGAGGCCACAGCCGCCACCGAGACGATGTCCCTTTTTGGCGGGGGCAAGCTCGTCTGGATCAACGAGGCAAACTTCATTAACCAAAACAAAACCGGGGCCGCTCAGGGTTCCAAGGATGCCCTCGAAAAAGCCAAGAAATTTCTCGAAAATCCCGGAGATTCGAAAATTATTCTCTCCGCCTGCCCGGTCCACCGCGGCCATGGCTTTGTTAAATGGCTCCAAAAAAATTCTGATTTTCATGACCTCGCCAAGAGCGAAAAAGAAGATATTGCCTTTCGTCGGTTGGTGGAGGAAACCGCCTCCTCCCTCGGA
>Ga0181564_10002746_pt1 | contig 15238 bp, 14 predicted proteins | sample 011ome_24_FD_134512 | JGI IMG/M metagenome (GOLD analysis project Ga0181564, IMG submission 134512) | Coastal salt marsh microbial communities from the Groves Creek Marsh, Skidaway Island, Georgia - 011513CT metaG (megahit assembly) | ecosystem: Environmental > Aquatic > Marine > Intertidal...
CAAGTGGTTCATTGAAGAAGAAAGTTTTGCTTTTCTTATCCTTTAAATTTTTAATCTGTTTCTCAATCTTTTTGTTTTTGGGAAACCAATCTCAAACATCCAGAGAAATCAAAAATGTATCACAAATGCAATTTAATGATTTCACTCATGGCAAGATGCCACTTCGTTGGTATCTTTGGGAAGATGCGATCAATGCTTCAAAACAAAGCCCTTTATGGGGGTATGGCTTTGAGACTTACACTGCTGTCTCCCAAAAGTATCAATCTGCTCATGTTCGCAACGAGCGAAATAAAGGTTTAGCGAATGCCCACAATCCCTACATCCCCCTGGTTGCTCACGCTCACAGTGATATTATTGAATGGTGGTGCGAATGGGGTTTAGCTGGATTTCTTGCTTTTTTCCTTCCTGCGATTTGCTTGTTAATTGCATGCTTAATAAGAAAATCGAGTGCAGAGAGTAGAATTTTGCTCATGGGTGCCGCGGTTACAATAGTATATAGCTTTATTGATTTTCCGACTAGGACACCAGCTTGTCTGGCAATGCTTTCTGTTTGTTTCGCTCTAAGCGTTAAGAACTCAAGATTATAAAATTAAATTTTACATTTGCCTACTAATTGGCTCTGGGGGATATATAAATAATACCCCAATATGATTAGATCTATCTTTATAAGTCTTACAACAATGGCTAGCGGTGTATATTTATTCGCTGAAGTTCCCACATTGGTTAAAACTAAACTCTTAGTCTCCACTCAATCGCTCAAGCAAAACCTTCTTCAAAACTACAAACCCCAAAGAAGGCTTTCTACTCCTTTTGACAACGAAACAAATCGGGACGAAATCATTCAAGATCCTGAACTGATTAAAGTTTCCAGTTCCATTTCTTCCACATTTGAGGCTGCCAGTGATGGCTCAATTCCAACAAGTAAATCGCTTGAAAATGCGAAACTTTTTACAAACGAACCTGGCACTGAATCTACAACTTTCAGCGAGGTCGTTGAATACATCGCCCAAAATAAGGAGGGGGATGATAGTTGGGACCTATCAGACGGTGTTTTCCTGTCTTCATTTAAGAGTATTTACAAGAATTATATTTCGAACTCCGATGACGATGAAGCTTCTACTGAAGCAACGAAGGTTATTTTTAATGAGATACTACCAAACATCGCTGAATGGGGAGGAAGCGGGCCTAATTGGATTAAAAGACTATCGCAAGCTACAATCGAAGGCCTTTCTGAACTTGGAAGGCCCCAAGTTGAGATTATGGCAAATGCAAAAGAGCTCTCCAGCTCACTAGTTAATTTCATCAACTCAAATTCTGGTAATGAGGTCCCCGGAATGCTTAATCGAATTGATCCTGTTGATGCTAATCGCAAAGAGGCAAATTCAGATATGAGATTTGGTGGATTAAGCGGATTTGATCCTGCAAATTTTGCTGCCTACCAACAACTCGCAGTTGGTCTTACTCAAGGGTTTTTCAATTCTAAAATAGGGGTAAATGAACCCACTAATGGACTCAATGAGGAAAATATCCAACCAAGATTGTATCGTGATTCGTTTTTGGAATTTAGTCGCTACGACGAAAGCATTATCAAATCTGCAACGGATGGATTGCTCACCAGTATGCTTGATATTTCTGATTCCGGATCCATTACCGCAGAGCAATTATCTCTCTACTCTTATGATAGCATCAAGTCCCTGGCGAATGGATTTGTTCTCGCATCATCCGTATATGCTACTTCAGAACCAGATTATCTTGCAGAAGGTTTGTACACAGATGCCGCCGAACTCTCGGCACGTGGCATTGCACACGCCGCACTCTCGCACGACTTGGTGCTTAAGGACGGCTTCTCTCCTGGTAGAATTTCTGAGTCAGTTGCTCATGGCTCAGCCATGGGTGCGCAACTGGCAACCGTCCTTCCTAATTCAATGGAATTTGTTAAAAATTGGGAAATCTTCAGCCAAAGCAGAAGAGATATTGCTCAAGCAGTTGCTCGAGGAAGTTCTTTTGGGGCGGTAGATGCTGCTTCGATCGCATTCAACGAATCTCCTCGTGTAATTGAACAAGTAAGCCAAAGAGCATCCCTTGGCTCAATGATGGGCACGACAGGGTTGGCAATCTATTACCCAACAGACCAGCTTGTCCCTATTATTAATTTTACTGCTCAGGGGTCTGCTTATGGGAGCGTTAATTCAAAAAACCTTTCGAAGGTCAAGCGATCCCCTACTTCTACAGAGGAAATGGATGTTGCCATTGCTCGACAAACTTCTCTTGGCTCAGCTATGGGTGCAATTTTTGAACCGACTGTATTATTGGGTTTATCCCCAGACTCGAAATCAAATGACAGGCAAACCATCGATAATCTTTCTGCAGCCTCTTTTGGCGCTACATTTGGAGTTATTCAGGGAAGAAAGGCTCAGGACATTGTTGAAGCCAGTGAGGGCACGTCAAACTCCAAGCTAGACGACAACTTTGACATTACTCAAATTAGCCAGTCATCCAAACAAGGGGCAACAGAAGGAGCCTTAGCTGGTGCAAAACTTGCATTAGGTTTAGAAGATAATACCGAGGAGAACTTAGCTTCGAAAGGAAACATCCTAAAGGCCATAAATAATTCCAATGCCCAAGCTGCATCCAATGCAAACTCCCCCCTAACCGCTCCTTCTCGCACTCCAAATGGAGCTCAATTGGTTGGTAACCCTCTCCGCACTAGCTCAAAAGATATGCTTCTTTTGATGCGTAAATTTGGAATTAATCCTCGATACACCAACGCTGCCACGATGTTCAAAAGACCAGTTGTGCCACAATTAGATGAGCCTCCCGAGGACCTTGCAAGTGAAACATCTCCTGCAGGAGATAGCAATGAAACCTATTCCGAAAGCATTTCAAACGCTTCTCCCATTTAAACTTCATTGTTGAATTTTGCTAATTGCGATCTAGCTAATTTTTTCGCATCCTACCAATATGTCTAACAATCTTTCTGATTTCGGCCTAATTGGCCTAGCGGTGATGGGTCAAAACCTCGCCCTAAATGTTGCGGATCATGGTTTTAAAGTATCAGTCTTTAACCGGACTTACGCTAAAACCCTAGATTTTCTTGATCGCAATACTTACTCCAAAAATCTTCTGGGGCATGAGAACCTAGAAACATTTGTGTCGTCGATTAATCGTCCGCGCAAAATTATCATTATGGTACAGGCCGGTAACGCCACCGATGCGGTGATTGATTCACTGCTGCCCTTCCTTGATGAGCAAGATGTGATCATCGATGGAGGAAATGCCAAATGGACAGATACAATCCGACGGGAGTCGGACCTTAAATTAAAAAATATTTGCTTCGTAGGTTCTGGAGTTAGTGGCGGGGAGGAAGGTGCACGGTTTGGTCCCTCCCTAATGGCTGGAGGCTCTCCTTTCGCATGGGAGCAAATAAAGGACGCATGGCTAGCTATTTCCGCAAAGGTAGATGCATCGAATGGAAAACCGATCGATGGTGCTTCACCCGGCAACCCCGTCTCTGGAGGAATTCCATGTGCTGCATACATTGGTGAGAATGGAGCCGGTCATTACGTTAAAATGGTACACAACGGGATCGAATATGGTGATATGCAAATGATCTGCGAAGCTTATCATTTAATGTCAAATATACTTGGCATGTCCGCCCATGAAATTGGTGAAACCTTCTCGGATTGGAATGAGGGTGAACTGGATTCTTTTTTGATGCAGATTACCGCCGATGCCCTTCAGCAAAAAGATCCCCAACAGGATGGTTTTTTAGTCGACTATGTCCTCGATGCTGCAGGTCAGAAAGGTACGGGAAAATGGACTTCTGTGAATGCATTAGACATGGGAGTTCCCGCCCCTACTGTTGCCGAAGCTGTTTTTGCCCGGTGTATGAGTGCGATCAAGGAAGAAAGAATCGATGCCAGTAAATCGTTATCGGGACCAAGCGCTCACCCCGACCAATCCGTTGACCGCAGCAGCTTCTTGGAAGCAATTCGTGGAGCACTTTACTGCTCAAAGATATGTTCTTATGCTCAAGGCTTTCAATTAATGAAAGTTGCTGCATTGGAATACGACTGGTCACTCAATTTTGGTGAAATTGCTCAAATTTGGCGGGGTGGCTGTATCATCAGGGCGGCCTTTCTTCAGAAAATTACTGAGGCGTTTCAAAAGAATCCATTTTTAGCCAATTTACTTCTCGATGATTATTTTCAATCTTGCATCGGAAAATACCAAAAAGACTGGCGTGAGGTTGTATCCGGAGGTGCTCTGTCAGGAATCCCATTGCCCACTTTTTCATCTGCCTTATCCTACTACGATTCATATAGATGCTCTCGTCTGCCCCAAAACCTCCTTCAATTGCAAAGAGATTACTTTGGGGCCCATACCTATGAAAGAACGGATGCTCCCAGGGGTACTTTTTTCCATACCGACTGGTTAAACCCCCTTCGCCCTGAATCGGGTACTTAAAAACAGTTTATTTTAAACTTAGGTAGATCTCTTTGATCGTTTGGTAGTCGGTTTCTTTATCGGCTGATTCAATAATATAATCAAATTCATCCTGCCTCTCCATTTCGGCTTGGGCATTGACCAGTCTGACTTGAGCCTGTTCTTCGCTTTCACTCGCCCGCTGAATCATCCGGTTCTTTAAATCCTCAAGACTGTTTGGGCGTATAAAAATTGTACTTAAGCAACCGTTGAGCACGAGGGTATCTTGACAGAATTTTCTTAGGCTCGCAGAGCCATTGACATCAATATTCAATAAAATATCGAGCCCTTTTTCCTGAGCGGATAAAATAGACTCCTTAAGGATGCCATAATCGTTCCCGTGAATATTCTCGTGCTCTAAAAACTGGTTTTGCGAGAGCTTTTCTTCAAATTCTGATTTTTGGAAAAAGAAATAATCTAACCCATGTTTTTCGCCATCTCTAGGGGAACGGGTAGTTGCAGTTACAAGCCGACTCAATCCATCTCCAAACTCCTGAATCAATCGCTCGCAAATTGTCGTTTTTCCGACTGCTGCTGGCCCCGAGATTGCCAAAATTAAACTCATCCCGGAGACAAACGGATCAATAAGTTAAAGATAGAATAAGGAGCAAAAGCCCAGTGAGAAGAAATCCGCAACCCAACATCGCAAACCTTCTCTTCTTTTTCCCCATCCATTCTATCCAATCTCGCATCCTGTATGGCCATGCACCGAAATACAGGGCGATTACAATGAAAAAATAAGTGGTCAGGACAAGCAATAGCCTGGACTTGGGTTCCTGCAAAAAAGCAGCATCCAATACCTCTCGGGCATACAGAAGTACCAGCATAGACCATCCGCGCACCGCCAAAAAGTCGGTAACATAAACAAACGAAAGTACAGCCACTCCCAAGGCAACTATTCCAATCAATAACTTATAGTTCCCAAAATCCGCTTCGCTCAAATGTGCAACATGTCTCCACAAAAACCATAGGGTGGCAATACCCACGAACCAATAACTGCACAATTTCGAGCGGGGAAAACGGATCAATGCCGAAGTGAAATTCGATCTTTTGATGATCAAAAGAGCACCAAAAATAAAGAGTAAAAATCCGGTGCTTATGCTTGCCTGAAAAAGGGTCATGGGATTGAGGGTTCTTATAAAATTAAATCGCCCGTAAGACTGGATGAGCCGATTTGAGTAATTCGGACCATCCTCATCTCGCCAATTAAGGATGAATCGCCCATAAAATTTACTTTTCGAAAGCATGGAGTTCTTCCCATCAATTGCCCCCCACCCTTCCTTGCCTCGCCTTCAATGAGAACTTCGACTTCCTGGCCGAGCGCCTCTTGGTTGGATGAAAGAGATTGCTTTTCCAAAATTTTCAGAAGTTCCTGATTCCGACTCTCTAGGTCATCGTTTTCCACCTTCCCCTCCATCTCAACAGAAGGTGTGCCCGAACGGTCACTATACTTAAAAATAAACCCCATTTCAAAACCAGCTTGCTTAAAAGCATCTTTAGTTTGATTAAAATCCTCATCAGTCTCTCCTGGAAAGCCCACAATTACATCCGTGCTTATCCTCATGCCGGAAACTTGAGTGCGCAGGCTTTGAACAATACTTAGGAACTTCTCTATACTGTAAGGCCTGTTCATTGCCTTAAGGATACGATTGGAGCCACTTTGCATAGGCATATGAGCATACTTGCCCAGTTTGGGCAACCGCCCAAATGCATCGATCAAATCTTTTCCGTAAGCAATCGGGTGAGGAGAGGTGAAACGAATACGCTTGATTCCAGACATTTGATGTATCTCCTCCAGAAGCTGCACAAAAGGGGACATCCCATTGATTCGCTTAAACTCTCCACGCCCGTAGGCGTTAACAATTTGCCCGAGTAAGGTGACCTCCTTCACTCCGGTCTTGGAAAGCCCCTCCACCTCTTGAAGAATTTCCTCCATCGGGCGATACCTCTCCTTTCCTCTCGTTTTGGGAACAATACAAAAAGAGCAGTTCATGTTGCAGCCCTGCATAATGGAAACAAAAGCGGTCGGATTAGTCCCCTTTTTAATGTGGTGCCTAATCTCATTCTGAGAGCCTGCCTCATCTTCTAACTCAACAATGGAATGTCCCTTCATCGCTCGGTCAAGCAGCTCAGGAAGACGGTGAAACTTTTGGGTCCCCACCACGAGTCCAAGCCCGGGCAGCTCTTTCAGTAAAGATTCACCTCGGTTCTGAGCCATACATCCAAGAATGCCGACGATGGGTTTACTTTTCTTTTTCAGCGCTCTATTCAGCACCCAGGACGCCTTTCCCAAGGCTTTCTGCTCTGCCTTCTCCCGAACGCTGCAGGTGTTCAGAAGCACCACATCTGCATTTTCCTCTTGATCGGTAATTTCATGGCCCTGCTCAATGAGTTTGTGTGCAACGGCCTCAGAATCTCTCTCGTTCATCTGACAACCATAAGTTTTAATGAAGACCCTGCTCATAAAAAGAGATCAATTTATAGAGGTAAAAATAGCGGTCAATCGTGAACCCGTCCTACCACCTCGGATAATGAACGAATTATCCGATCTGTAACCTGCAATAATCTTACCTCATCCGCATGCCCTCCACTGTACAGTAAGGTCTGACAACCGAGCAAATTGCCAACCTCAAGATCATGTAATGTATCTCCAGTCAAAAGTACTTCCTTTGCATCAAAACCTAATCGGGAAAGATGAGTACTAGCTCGTTCCGCTTTTCCGCTGGCTTCTACATTGTTGGCTCCATCAATCGACCTAATCCAAGGGTCAAGTTGGTAAAAAGAGACAAAGGTTTCCACATCCCGTTGTGCTCCAGCCGACAGAATGGACTGAGAAACTCCAAGCTTGGATAGAGCACACACGGTTTCAAGAGCTCCTTGGCTTAACCCACATTCTTTAAAGCGTCCTCGGTAGGTTCGGATGTAATCACCGGCCAATTTTTCATACTGAGGTCCCGAAAATGGAAGACCCAAGGTTTGGTAGAATTGAGCAACAGGAAAAAAAAAGGTCATCCGATACTGCTTAACTGAAATTGTGGGCAGACAATGGGCAGACAGCATCTGATTCAGAATGTCTACACACAAATCAACATCGTCGACTAAAGTACCGTTCCAATCCCAAATTACATGTCTGATCATCAAATTAATTTATCGAGAGTACCCTACCCTTCTGAAAGACATAAAAAACCTTCCCTTAAAAATTATGTCGATAACCAAAGATCGAACATTTTTTACGAGTCCTGCCCAATTTACTTAATTCTATATTATTTCTTTCGCAGTGTCCTGATCTGAACTAGCAAAGTTCTTTCTACACTCGCTTTCCTGAATAGAGCCATCATATCATAAAAATATGGGAAAAGTTGTTCTCAATAGGGAGAACATTCTCGCCAAGAATCGTTTTCAGAGTTCTAGTTTTCTTCCATCGATTTGAGAAAAATCGATGTCTGTCAAAGCTCCTATTGAAATTCCTTGCCTTAGACTGTACATATCCCAAATTAAATCATCCAATCTTGAAATAAACATGGCCAAAGCATCCGAAAAAACTCCTAGTAAATCAACCTCCGAGCTTGAGCTCGCACTCCAGAGCATCAACAAAAAGTTTGGAGAAGGCGCACTGATGAAGCTAGGTGATGCAACCAAAATGAATGTCTCCGTTATCTCCACAGGTTCCCTGGCGACAGATCTAGCTCTCGGAGTAGGCGGGCTTCCGAGAGGCAGAATTGTGGAGATATACGGTCCTGAGTCTTCCGGTAAAACGACATTTTGCTTAAGCGTGATCGCTGAAGCACAAAGAAAGGGAGGCAATGCAGTATTTGTCGATGTGGAACACGCTCTCGACCCAAGATATGCCAAAATTGTTGGCGTTGATTTGGACAACCTGATGGTTTCTCAGCCTGAAAGCGGTGAAGATGCCCTCAATATTACTGAAACTTTGATCCGGTCTGGTGCCATAGATGTGATCGTTGTCGATTCGGTGGCTGCACTTGTTTCCCGACAGGAGTTGGATGGGCAAATGGGGGACACCACCGTTGGCTTGCAGGCAAGAATGATGAGTCAAGCCATGCGTCGCCTGACCGCTGCCATATCCAAGACCAATTGCGTTTGTATATTCACCAATCAAATAAGGGAAAAAATTGGGGTTATGTTTGGGAGTCCAGAAACCACCCCAGGCGGAAGAGCACTTAAATTTTTCTGCTCAGTGCGAATGGACATAAGAAGAATTGGTCAGATCAAAGAAGCCAATGGTAAGGTTACTGGTTCTCGTACCCGTTTAAAAATTGTGAAGAACAAAGTGGCTCCCCCTTTTACTGCTTGCGAGTTTGATATCATGTACAATGAGGGGATTTCCAAGACAGGTTCCGTTATAGATCTAGGCATCGACCACCAAATTCTCGCAAAAAAAGGTGCGTGGATCTCTTATGAAGGAAATCTCGTGGGTCAAGGAAGAGAAGCCGCCAAGCAGGCTTTGGCCGAAAATCCGGAATTACTGGAGCAAATTACCTCAGCAATCATGGAAAAGGTTCAGGTATCCGTTGGATCAGTGCTTGCTAAGGGTGACTCTGCTGACGAGGATTAATTTTTAAGACTGCTCCCGCCCTACCCTAACGGGATGGATACGATTATTGCACAAGCTACACCTCCTGGTGAATCCGCAATAGGAATTATTCGCGTTAGTGGTGATCTTGCTCTAAAAATTGCGAAACTCTCCTGTAACAAAAAAAAGATTCAACCAAGGGTTGCCACACTAACCGAGTACCGAAATCAGACTGGCGGCCTTATTGATGAGGTTCTCATCACTTATTATGAAAAAGATAAATCCTACACCGGAGAGGAATCGCTTGAAATTTCATGTCATGGAAATCCACTGATAGCCGAACTAATCTGCAAAGATTTACTTGATCATGGTTGCCGCCTGGCAGAACCAGGAGAATTTACTAAACGAGCCTTCCTCAACGGGAAAATTGACCTTTCCCAGGCTGAATCAGTGGCTCAGGTCATTGCCGCGAAAAACGAAGCTTCTCTTGCTCTTGCACAGCGGAATTTAAAAGGAGAGTTGTCCAAAAAACTTATCCTTATTCAGGAATCTATTCTGGAACTACAGGCATCACAGGAAGCCCATATTGATTTCCCCGAAGATGATTTGGGTGCAGAGGATTCAACCCGGACTGTGGCACATACCAATCAGATAATCGATGAGCTCAAAAGCCTGCTCGAACAGGCACATCGAACCAAATTTCTGCTCAAGAATATTCGCGTAGCGCTGGTAGGTCATCCCAATGTAGGCAAAAGCAGCTTATTCAATGCCCTAGCGGGCAAGAACAGAGCACTCATTCATGCTAAGGCAGGAACTACCAGGGATTATCTTGAGACTGACATCAAGCTCGCGGATACATGGCTTACATTAGTCGATACAGCCGGCATACATGAAACGAAAGATGAAATTGAAATAGCAGGAATAGAACTGACCCAAGAACAGGCGAATCATGCAGATATTCTTATCTGGGTAATAGATACCTCCGCACCCTACCCCACTCTCCTCCCAAATTCATTCACCTCCTATATTCAGAACAAGCCAACCCTGCTTGTTCGGAACAAAACAGATCTTGGAGATAGCGGGTGGAAAACTGATGTAAATTTACAACTACCCGAAATTTACATCAGTTTAAAAAATTCCATTGATATATCAGAGGTGGAAAAGGAATTAATCACTATGCTAAAAGGCCTTCGTGGTTCAGGTGCAGAGAATGAATTTCTCATTGGGGCTAGACATAAAGCTCTTATCCTTTCCTGCTTACACGATGTTGAGCTTTTTCTTAATAATTTCCAAAATGGAACTGGATATGAAATAACCTCTAAATATCTTTCAAGAGCTCGTGATCATATTGATCTAATGATCGGTTCCAAATCAAATGATGACATTCTTGATCTTCTTTTTGGCAAGTTCTGCATAGGAAAATAAATCGTGTCACTAAGAACCAATAATAAAAATAATCCCTATGACATTGTTGTCTGTGGCGCTGGTCATGCTGGCTGTGAAGCCGCTATTGCAGGTGCAAAGCAGGGAGCAGATGTCCTCCTCCTAACGGGCAACCTCGATACCATTGCTCAGATGAGCTGCAATCCTGCAATAGGCGGTCAAGGGAAAGGTCAAATTGTACGTGAAATAGATGCCTTAGGTGGAGAAATGGCACTAAATACAGATTTCACTGCAATCCAATTTAAATTGCTAAATACATCCAAAGGAAAAGCTGTGCAAGCTCCCCGAGCTCAATGCGATAAAAAAGCCTATCAGATGCGTATGAAGCATGTTTTGGAGCAACAAGAAAATATTACCATTTTTCAGGCAATGGTAAACGGATTAATCGTTAATGATTCGATTTGCCGTGGTATTACGACCTCTCTTGGGATTCAATTTTTCGCAAAATCTGTAGTTGTGACAACAGGGACTTTTCTTCAAGCATCTACACACATTGGAAAATCCAAATCCGAAGGTGGTAGACTTGGCGACCATTCCGCAAAAGGACTTTCTGCACACTTTATAAAAAATGGCATTGAATTAAAAAGGTTCAAAACAGGAACTCCACCCCGGCTTTTAGGAAGATCTATCAACTTTGATGGACTTGAATCACAAAACGGAGACCTCATACCAACAAAATTTGCTTTTTACGATTCTAGATCTGAGAGTGAAATGTTCCACGTGGAACAAAGAGCAAAATGGATTGACCAACCTGGTCACCAAGCTGGCTCAAACCTTGTTCAATGCTTTCTTACTTCGACATCTCAAGAGACCCATAAAATCATCAACGACAACCTTCATCGTTCTCCGTTATACAAAGGGGACATCAAGGGGACTGGACCTAGGTACTGTCCAAGTATTGAAGACAAGGTAGTACGCTTTGCATCTAAAGAATCCCATCGTATCCACTTAGAACCTGAAGGGATCAATACAGATGAATGGTATATAAACGGACTTTCCACTAGTTTACCATTTGATATCCAGCAAAAAGTTATTTCCACAATTCCCGGCTTAGAAGATGCCGTTATCATTCGGCCCGCTTATGCAGTTGAATACGACTATGCACCACCAACTCAACTCAATCATCATTTAGGGTCACTAATTGTATCCTCCTTATTCTTCGCCGGGCAAATCAATGGTACTTCTGGATACGAGGAAGCCGCTGCTCAGGGTCTCGTTGCTGGTATTAATGCTGCTCGCAATGCACAAGGCGCCGATCAGTTGAGCATAGGCAGAGATGAGGGCTACATAGGCGTCTTAATCGATGATCTTGTTACTAAGGGAGTAACTGAACCTTATCGGATGTTCACCAGCAGGGCAGAGCACCGACTTTTATTCAATCATGGAAGTGCTGAGTCTCGCTTTTTTCAAAAAATGGACACCTTCTCTCTCAATTCAACTGATAGACGAAAAAAAATCGAGAATCAGATTCAACTTACTAAATCTTGGTTTGAAAAATTAGACAAACTTAAGAGTACCAGCGGCAATTCCTATGCTCATCAGTTTAAAATTGATTCTAATCCAGAATCATTACCCAATGATTTCAAAGCTTTACCGGCAACGGTCAGGGAACAGGTGCTATATCAAATTACATACGACGGTTATTTGCAAAGAGAGACTAAAGCTGCATCGCGTTTGAATAAGGCGGAAAATATGTCCATTCCACTAGATTTTCCTTATCATGACTTACCTGGTCTTCGAACCGAGTGTAAGGAAAAACTTTCCTTGATCAGACCAGATACATTGGGACAGGCTTCCCGTATTTCAGGCGTTAACCCCGCTGACCTTACTATTATTCACATATATTTACAACGCTTCTTAAATTTACCGAAGGAACAATCATCGTGATGCATGTATTGCAAGCCGATAGAATTGCCCAAATTGCACAGGAAAGAGCATTGCGGATTAGCAGGGTGGGGGAGTACATCGCCAGTAACATTCTTTCTAAGTTTAATGAAAACGATTCTAGAGCAATCAATCTAGAAATTGGCTGTGGTCATGGCCATTGGTTAACTTCGTTTGCACCCCTTTGCGACAACGATTTATTTGTCGGAATCGACCTTCTCTCTAAACGGATAAGAAAGGCGGATCGAAAAAAAGAATTACTCAATCTCAAAAATATTTTTTTTCTTAAAGCTGAGGCCACCGAATTTTTAGAAGCGCTGCCAGAAAATCTGTACATAAGTAATACTTTCATCATGCATCCTGATCCATGGCCTAAAAAAAAGCATCATAAAAATAGACTTATTCAGGATTCATTTCTTAAGGCTCTTCACAACAGGTCCAAGCATGGATCCAAATTGTTTTTCAAGACCGATCATGAACCTTATTTTGATTGGACAAAAAAAATTCTCTCTCTGTCCTCCCTATGGAAGCTCGGTTCTGAGAATTGGCCTCATGAAGCGCCCAGTTACTTTCAGGAACTTTTTGAATGTTCACATTTTTGTTCCGCCTCGAGCGTATAAGATTATCTTATCACGGGCTTTTATATTCTTAATCTTGGCATGCCTTTTTTTATTACTATTAATTCATAATTGACCAAGCCAAAAGAATGTCTTATAGTCTGTAACTTTTTGTGAAACCATTAGCCAAGTTAATCATATTGCTCTCTCCGTGGAGTGCTTTGCATGCTGCGGGTGATGGTGTTAAGTTGACTGCTGAAACGGTTTTTCATCTTGGGAAACTACCTATCACCAACTCAATGATTACAAGTTGGGTGGTTTCAGTTTTTCTTATATTGTTAGTTAAGGTTCTTGTCGGCCGCCCTCAGCTTATTCCTACCAAGGGACAACTGGTCCTCGAATCCATCATTGGTGGAATTCGCGGTATAATTGAACCGATTGTGGGAAAGAAAGTTTTCTTTCCTTCCTTTTGGCTGCTCAGCGGCCTGTTTTTCTTTATTCTTATCCACAACTGGAGTGGATTGCTTCCGGGTGTTGGAACCATTGGTTACGGGCACACTGTGGACGATCATTTTGTTATATCCAAACCACTTGTCCGTCCCGGCAACGCAGATTTAAATATGACACTGGCGTTGGCCTTGGTCGCCAATCTATCTTGGATCTATTTCATTGTCAAATACGCAGGGATCAGGGCTATCATAAAGGATTGGTTTGGCAACAAAGCGGAAAAATCTGAAGTTAGTTCACTCATTTTCGGGCTTCTTGGTATTATTTTTATCGCTGTGGGGGTAATCGAAGTTCTTTCGATTCTTTTCCGCCCTGTTTCTCTCACTTTTCGTCTTTTCGGAAATGTATTTGGTGGAGAGAGCTTACTCCACAGTATGTTTTACTTAGTTCCACAGCTCCAATGGATCCTTCCCGTCCCTTTTTATTTCATGGAAGTTCTTATTGGCCTGGTTCAGGCTTTGGTTTTCATGCTTCTTGTCTCTGTATATATAGGGCTAATTTGTAACCACGAGGATGGAGAACATCACTAATTTCCGCATGGGACTATGTTCAATCGTAGGCATGCCAAACCACCATTAACACTCAACACATAAATCAAATGATTGAAGTACTCGCACAAGCATCAGAACAAGCATCAGGTATCACCGGCAGCATCCAAGCTGGACTCGGTTGTCTCGGAGCCGCCATCGGAGTCGGAATCGTAGGCATGAAGGCAGCAGAAGCGGTTGGGCGCAACCCTGACGCCCAAGGAGCCATCCTCGTTCAGTCCATCATTGGTATGGCACTTGCCGAGGCCGTTGCTTTCTATTCTCTCTTCCTATAATCCAAGAGGATTTAGCTACTCTTTTCTTCCATGATCGCTCTAGCCAGCCTTGCTGATACCGCGCAAGGGATCGTTGACACCTTTGGGATCGATTGGCCCATGCTTATCGCCCAGGCAATCAACTTCCTGATTGTCGCCCTTGTAATATGGAAGTTTGCCTTCAAAAACATTCTTTCCACGATCAAGGAGCGGGAACAACAAATCTCCGACTCTCTGAAGAATGCGGATCGAATCAAACTCGAGCTCGAGGAAACGGAGAAACAACAGCAGGAAACTTTACAGGAAGCGTCCATTGCTGCCAAAAAAACCATTTCCTCGGCTCAGGAACAGGCCAAAGCCTTAATCGAGGCCCAAAAGGAAGATGCAAGGAAACAAGCGGAGGAAATCATCACCAAAGCTAAACTTGCTATGGAGCAGGAAAGGGAACGCGTACTTCGCGAAGCTCGTGAAGAAATTGCTTCACTGGTCGTGCTGACCACTTCTAAGGTTTTGTCCAAGGATTTGACGGAGGAAGAAAAGCAGCGATTCTCTTCCAAAGCAGCCGAAGAACTTAATTTGGTCGCCTGAGGCTCGGATCAATGTCAACCAAGATAAAAGCCCTAGTCCGCGAACTTCTTAAAAGTTCTGTGAACGATAATGGGATTGTCGAGACATCATTGGTTGAGGAAGTTCTCTCCGGCCTTAGAGAAGTCAAGCCTCCCCGCCATTTGGAAATCCTAAAGTCTTATCTTGCTGAAATTCGAAAATCGCTAAGACACCAACTTGTGGAAGTTCAACTTGGATGCCAGCCTAATGAATCCCTGGAATCCTCCATTATGGACAAAATAAATTCCCTGTCATCTTCCCATTCCATTGAGTTGCAGGTTTCACAAAATGCCAACTTGATTGCCGGATATCGCATCCGCCTCGTGGATGATGTCTTTGAAGACTCTATTCAATCCCGTCTCTCCAAGCTGTCCCAATCCTTCACCGCTTAATTTATCGTATATTAAATCATGAGTTCCA
>Ga0181564_10002757_pt1 | contig 15194 bp, 16 predicted proteins | sample 011ome_24_FD_134512 | JGI IMG/M metagenome (GOLD analysis project Ga0181564, IMG submission 134512) | Coastal salt marsh microbial communities from the Groves Creek Marsh, Skidaway Island, Georgia - 011513CT metaG (megahit assembly) | ecosystem: Environmental > Aquatic > Marine > Intertidal...
GTTGCTGCGGCAGACGTTGAAGAAACTGAAGACGAGGCTGAAGAGGAAGAAAGAGAAGAAGAAGTCGTTTTAGCTGAAGAACCTGAAGAAGAGTCAGATGATGACGATGATGAAGATGATTCTGACGATGATGATGACGAAGAGTCTGAAGAGTTAGAAGAGTCAGAAGACATGGAAGAGCCTAAGACTGTATCTGAAATGATGGCTGAAGCTTACGAAGCTGCATGTTCAGAAGCACAAGCTTATGAAAGCGACGATTACGAAGATCACACTGTAGAAGGTTACATGAAAGAGAACGCAGCGTTGGCAGCATCATTAGCGGCTAAGGCAATGGAAGAGGCTTACGAAGCAGTAAAAGACGGTGAAATGACTGTTGAAATGTACGAAGCTAACTGTAACTCTATGAAAGAAGCATACGCAAAAAAAATAGACGAACTTAAAGAAGGTTGGTCAAAATAATACAGATATGAAACACGTAAAACTATATGAAGAGTTCATCAATGAAGGCCTAAAAGCAGGTAGAGATGAGCCAATCGCAAAAGCTATTATTGCATACAGATATGCAGTAGAAGGTAGCGATCACGCAGACGAACTAATATCAATGGGCTTGAATCCAGAAAGACATGACTCAAACCCAGAACAACAAGAATACCTTTCAGGTTGGGGTAAAGATGCAATTAGAGCGCTTTCAGGTGCTAGAAGAATTCCTAGTAAATACATGACCGGAACTGTGATTACTTTAGCGGCAGATAATGGTAAGTCATACTACTTTGACGGTGGTGATTTAGTAGAAGATAGTAAAACTATTATTCCAAATGCATTAAAATTAACGTGGACTCAACTTATTGATGAGTTAATTAGCATGAATATTATTGAGGCACCAACTTACGGTTAATCTGTCTATAATAAACTTTTTAAAAGGTCTATGTATAATACATGGACCTTTTTTATTTAAAGAGATATATGCCAAGAGTACCAGTAGAAATTATTTATATGCAAATCGCATATCAAACGGCTAAACTTAGTTACGCTAAAAGACGTAGAGTTGGTTGTGTTATTGTTAAAGATGAACAAATCGTTTCATTTGGTTATAATGGTACACCACATGGTTTTGATAATGATTGCGAAGAGGATCAGATTAGGTATTACGATAATCCTGACCATGCTATGACATTAATGGACAAGGGCTATAAGTGTGAGGACGGATGTTGTAGTAAAATAGTGACTAAGCAAGAAGTTTTACACGCTGAATCAAATGCGATCACTAAATTAGCCAAGTCTACTTTAACATCAGATGGCGCAGATCTATATACAACGACTGCGCCGTGTTTTGATTGTGCTAAGTTAATTATTCAGGCAGGTATTAGTCGAGTTTATTACTCTGAAGACTATCGCGATATGAGCGGTGTTGAACTATTAGAAAAGGCTGGAATCGAAGTAAATGAAGTTATCTGTTGGAACGATCTATAAACACAATTATCGAAGAGGCTCTTAAGAAGGGCGTATTTGGCCAGGACTTTCAGTTTAGAAAGAACCAAAGAGAGATTATTACAAAAATATGCGAAGCTTATCTAGAAGATCCAAACTCAACAGTCGTCATCGATGCACCAACGGGCTCAGGCAAATCGCTTATCGCAATGTGGGCTTCATACGTGCTCAAAGAGTTGGGCAACCGAGGCTATCTTATCACCAGCGATCTTTCATTACAAGATCAATACGAGTCGGACTTCATGAGGCTCAAGTTGAATTGGCCTTCAATTCGAGGTGTTGATAATTATGAGTGCTCTGTAAACGGACTACCATTTTCCCTTGGTGATTGCAAACTCAAAGGTATGGGTTATGATCAAGCTGAAAAGCTTCCATGTTATAATTCATGCGAGTACTTACAGAATCGTAGACGAGCCATTGAGCAACCTGTCGCACTGCTTAACTACTCATTTTGGTTGATTCAACGTAACTATGTTGAGGCTAAAATGATTCAAGAGGAGCGAACAGTTCCGTTTGAAAAAAGAGACTTTGTCTTTTTTGACGAGGCTCACAAGGTGGATGAGATAGTACAGAGTCACTTTAGTCCTAGAATTGAACCCGCGATCGTGGATCGTATGTTAGAAGTTGGACGCTTTGCATCACGTCAAGGTTTTGCTGAATCATCATGGACTCGAGGACGCTTAGAGGGCATGGTTCGCTCTATGATGCACGGTGATAAAAACGAAGTCTTTACTGCGATGCAAGAATTTGAAAGAGTTTTACACTCTTTTGGACAAATGAGAAAAGAGGGTAACAAAGAGGCTAAGAAGCGTTACAGAGATCGGACAATTCCAAGAGATTGGCAAAAAGCATTTGGTAACTTTGATCGCTTTAAGGATGTGCACTGTAAATTTGAGGATTACATAGATCTAATCAAGCAAGTTGGCGTTAGTAAGATGGTGCTTGATCAAAGACCAGAAGAGTCGACCTTTAAGTGTGTTGAAGAAGCACTTATGGTCAACAAATACTTACATGAAAAATCAGGCTTTAAAGTCTTTATGAGTGCCACCATTGGAGATCCTCGTTCTTTTGCTAGAATTATGGGTATTAAAGGTGCAAAGTTTATCCGAGTTGATAATGCGTTTAACTACGACAAATCACCTGTGGTTTTTATAAATAGACATAAACTAACTTATCGTGAAAAAGAAAAGAATCTTCCATACGTTGTCGCTATCTTGGACCAGATTATTGACAAACATAAAGGACAAAGAGGTATTGTACATACTGGCTCTTATGAGTTTACTAATTTTATTAAGAGTAATAGCAAACACACGTTTAGGTTTATAGACTATGAAAACTCTAAAGAAAAAGCCGATATGCTTGAGCTTTTTAAGAAGAGTAATGATGGTGTTTTAATGGGTCCTTCATTGTTAGAAGGGCTTGACTTAAAGGATGAGACTAGTCGTTTTCAAATCTTCTTTAAGGTACCATATCCAAGTTTAGGTGATCCATTGATCAAGGCAAAATTAAATATATCAAATGAGTGGTATGATTGGAAAACGGGCATTAGCATTATGCAAGGTGTTGGAAGATCTGTTAGAAGTGAAGATGATTGGGCAATCACATATGTCCTGGATGCTAGCTTTAGGAACCTGATAAATAAAGAGGGGTTCTTTCCACCTTCATTTATGGAAAGACTTAAGACTATAAAATAATGGCATATACATCAATCGTAATCGACAATTTTTATTCTAATCCTGATGAGGTTAGAGAGTTTGCATTGAAGCAAGATTTTAATGTGACAGGTAATTTCCCAGGTGCTCGTACTGCACCATTCTTAAATGATAGTGTTAAGGCACATATTGAAAAACATATTGTACCTCTTCACGGTGAAATTACATGGCTTAACGTTGAATATACAGGAGCATTTCAATATGCTACTCAATACGATCGCAGTTGGATCCATGCTGATCAACACAATAAATGGGCTGGCGTATTGTACCTAACTCCAGATGCACCGCTTAGTGGTGGCACTGGACTTTTTAAACATAAAGCAACGGGCACATATAAAATGCCAAGGCTAGATGACGGTTCAGTGAACCAAGAACTAGTCGACGTAATCTACCAAGATTCACAAGATATGACGAAGTGGGAAATGACTGACTTTATAGGTAACGTATATAATCGTTTAGTCATCTATCAAGGTGATCTTTTCCACACATCGCTTGATTATTTTGGTACTGATATGTATAACGGTAGACTATTTCAAACCTTTTTCTTTGACACTAAAAACTAATATATGGGATTTAACAAGATGTACCTTCCAGAGGTAAACGAACTAAAAGAGTATTTAACGACACATGGCAATCAAGCTTTCTTGAAAAGATGGGTAGAAACTTATCAACGTAGAGATGCAGTGATTGGCCCAAGTGAGTCAATTGAATTTATTAAACAATTTATAAATCAGACATATAATGTTAGTAGATCTGATAATGTGGACGTTTCAGGCTCTACAAAAGCGTAAAACAAAAAATAATATGAGTACACAACAGCAAGACACCACTCAAGCTGAGGTTTTCTATGTTTGGGGTAAATCAGAACGTGCCGGTGATATAGTTCAAGAAGACACTACACAATCTGATCCAAAATGGATGATTTTTACAGATGGCACTAGATGTAACCGAGAACTAGTAGGTGAATATCTTTTAAAGACTTCGAGTGAAGAAGATGCTAAAAGCTTAGCATTATCATTTAATCCGACAGCGAACACAAATGTCAATCAATCAACTAACGTTGAGGTTAAAACTACAACTGCATCAAAACCTGAAGTTAAAGAAGAGGTTAATGTGATGATGGAGATGCTTAGAAAAATGAGCGCCAAAAATCAAGCAGAAATGCCAGTTAAAGTTAATATTCCATCAAAGCAAGTCTATGATCTACTAAAAGATCAGATGGATATTACAAAAAAGGACCTTAATGAACAGATTGGCCTGCTTGTAGAGAGTCAGATAGATAATTTAAGAGATCAATTAAAAGAACAGATCGAGTCATACATTAAATCTTATTATAATGGAACAACAGCAACAACAATCGACGCCTAATCGTCGTCAACGCCGTGCAATGATGAAGGCACAAGGAATTCTCAAAGCACTAAGTAAAATGCCATATTTTGGTGAAGTTAGATCTAAAGTACGTCAAGAGAACATTGCGTATGGTAAAAAGATCCACGCTGAAAACACAAAGCGCAATGAAGAATTAAATGCTACTAGATTAGAAGCAATTCTTGATGATTTAAAGGCACAGTGGACTGAGCAAGGCTACAACAAAGAAGAAATGACAAAGCTTGAAGAAGCTTGGGCGTGTAGAGCTATTAAAGATAAAGAAACTTATCGTGAAGATAAGAAGCGCGCGAAGCAACTATTAGCAGAGGTAAAAGCTTCAAGAGAAGCAAGAAACAAATAATTATTTAGAATGATTACAGTTAGCATTGAACCGGCTGATAACGGTGTTATCAAATTTCTGTTCGACGATAATGTCAACGGTGGTGGAGAAGAGTATACTTCTAGAATTGTCTATGAGTTTGAAGGTAAAAATGCTAGATTCAATCAGGCTAAATTTTTAACAGACTTAATTCTGGATCTAGGTATTGCTACAGGCAATGACTTAGATTCAGATAAGTTGGTGATTAAAACCGAGTGGGGTAACAAATATGTACCTACTCAAACAGAATTAAAGAATAGGATCCAGCAATTAGAGAAATCTATTGAGACGCTGAGATCAATGGTTAAGGAATGACATTAAAAGTTGAAGGCGTATGGTGTAAAACTCGAACTGAATTTGACAAGATGTCAAAATCAAAAGACTACGACCTGTCCGTATCTTATTTCGATATTTACAATCGTTTAATTAAAAGTGATCCATATAGCTCTGAACCTTCATCTATTATTGTAGCACTCTATATTCGTAAAATGCTACAAAAACTCTTTGAAGATCTAATAGAAAAAGATGAGATTAATATCGTCTATATGTTTAAAGATCTTGATGCAAAAACAGTTGCAGGGTTTAAAGACTTTGTGCAAGATTTAGCAATTGATCGTGACGTTAATTTTGATCTAATTATAGTTAATCGTTGTGATTATCCTAAGCGTGGTGTTTTGAGTAAGTTTGATAACGTCAAATTTATAGACAATGATTAAGCATAGATTATTTGCCAAGGGTGAACAAATTCAGGCTCTAATCTCTACCACGCAACAACCAAATCTTCTTATCCCAGTTAGAGCCACCATTTACGACGTCAAATTCGACGATGTAAATCCTCAATATCAAATTAGAATTAAGAAATTCTATGACAACGCATACTTCTTAAAAAAGAATCTATTTGGTGGTAGGTTTATTAAAAACTTTGAGGGCAAAGACACTAAAATTAATCTTAAGAGGACTAACTATAATACCGTTAAAGATATTGAAGACAATATATTTAACGGAGAGAAATGGAAGAACTATCTAATCACAGTTGACTCAGTATTCTGTACAAAGACACGAGAAGAACAGATCCAACTGTTTAATAATATCCAAACATTTCAAATAGAGATGTGCTTAAAAGAGCTCTATGAGCTTAGTAACAGATCTACATATTCAGGCGAATTTAGATTTGATGCCAAGGGTGAATATGTCGCAGCCCTTAAAAAATTCTTAGGTGACAGATTTCCAAAACAAAAAGATTGGGCTGACGAACTTCTCTATAGACCAGAATCTGGTGAGATGGACGATGTAGAATGGGTTTGATATATAGATAAAGGTCAAATTATATTAAGTTATTATATTGGCCGCGATATATATTAAAAATAAGGTTTTACATGGCTCTAATATTCGTATCTAATATAGATGAAATTCAGTACATTGTTCGAGATGAAGACGTTGAATTTCCAATGCGTCACGCTGGTACAAACAAGCAAGAAGATGGTACTTGGGAAAATGGCGGTGAACAAATTATAGGTTACGTACGTCCAACTCCACCAGAAGAAGCTGCACAACCAAACCCACAGGGTCAAACTACGTTTGAAGAGAGTCCATCATCAGAAGCCAGAGGAACTAGCGCATATGGTAACATAGAGCTTGATGCTAGATCGTACACTGTTGGTAAAGAAGTTAGCGGTGAAGGTGGCACTAAGACTGAAAAGTCTGGTCAAACGATACCGGGTGGTCAAGGTGTAAGATCTCTATTTAATCATTGGGCTCTACATAAATATAAAAATCATGCAGGTGGGAGTGCTGATGATTCTTCTTCTCAAGCAGAAGCCTATAATAAAGCGGTCTACTATCACGGTCGATCAATTGTCCCAGACCCAACTGCTAAAAATATCATTCGAGATTCTCAAGTGCAAAAAAGCTTAGGCTATACGTATACCCTGAGTGATTTCGTGCAATGTGAACATTACGGTAAAATCTCTAATGATTATATGATTACTCTTAGGAGGTTTGCATATCCAGTGGGCGATGACTTAAAAAATATGTTAACGCCTGGTAATGATGGTAAACTTATAGATGGTTCACAGCCTGATTTGGCCAGAGCTATTACCTGGATGTCACCTAAATTAGGTAATGACATGAAAGAGGTTCTTAAGTTTGGTACTAAGTTTAGTTGGAAAGAAGTTGAATCGGAATTACAAAAAGTAACATCATCAAGTACAAATAATAATAAGTTAGGCGCAATGATTGATGGTAGTCCGTTGGCCAGTGCTATTAATGCTGGTGTAAATGGATACAGTGCTGATCAAGCTGCGAGAATTAAAGAAAAGGGTGCAGGTTGGGATCCAACATCTGAAACATATCCTAACAAAGTCTATGGACCTCTTAATGTTATTAAAAAAGTTTTAACTAGAGAGCAAGGTCTAGAATTTAATCAAGAGTTTACACTCAAGTTTCATTATGACCTTAAAGGTCTGCCTAATACGAGTCCGAAGGTGGCATTTATGGATACACTTTCAAATGTTTTAGCCTTAACTTATAATAACGCACCGTTTTGGGGAGGAGCTACTAGATATTTAGGTAATGGTTCTACCGTGCCTCCGTTTGGCGATTTTCAAAAACTAAAAAGCGGTGACTATGAAGGCTTTTTAACTTCTATTGGTGATCAACTTAAAGGAGCTGCTTCGGCCTTTGCTGATGCGGGCGCTGCAATTAAAAACGCTATTTCTGGTGGTGATCTAAATGCACTTGGTGATTCTAAGATTATGGACAACCTTATTGGTGGCGGTCTAATGAAAATGTTTAACTCACCGCAAGGTGCAGCTGTAGCCGCTTCATTTATTTCAGGTGATCCGACTGGTATGTGGCACGTAACAATTGGTAATCCAATGAATCCTATGATGGTAGTTGGTAACTTAGCCTTAGAGTCAAGTAACGTTGAGTTTGAGGGACCATTAGGTTATGAAGGTTTTCCATCTAAAATGATTTTAACAGTAACTTTAAAACCAGCTAGACCAAGAGATAAGGGTGAAATTGAAAGTATGTTTAATGCAGGTAGAGGCCGCATGTATTTACAGCCTGAAGTTGAAGGCCAAGTTGATCTAGATGCAATGGTTAACTTATCAGCTTATGGTGGTAAAGATAAAACAAACAAACATTTTACGAGTGCGTTTGCTAAACGTATTTCTGATATGAATGCAGGTTAATCACTATGAATCTAAAATCTTTATATAATAAAACTAAGGATGCAGTTAAGTTAGTCTTAACTCAACCTACTATGATTTTTAGAAATATTGTAGGAGCTGAAATTGTGGCAGAACATATTGTTAGAGATGACGATATAGTTAGACCTGATCGTATTGCGTTACTTTACTATGGAGATCACAGTAAGCTTGATATGATTTTAAAATTTAATAATATTTCTGATCCTTTTAGTTTGATGCCAGGTGAAACAATTTTTGTTCCCTCACCAACAACGGCATATTATAAGCTTGAAAGACCAGGCGCTTATGAAGAAAATATTGTTAAACAACAGTTTATTGACACTAAGCGATTAAGCAAGAAGGATCAAAAAAGAGTCGAAGCTCTTAAAAAGAAATACAATAAAGAAACTCTATTGCCACCTAACGTAATTCCAGTAGGTAAAAAGAACTATGAATTCGATGGTTCTGAAGTTAGAATGGGTGCACAAGTACAAACTGATGCTGTAGTTGAATCTATTACAGCCGAATTAATTGCCGCTGCAAATGCAGAGGGCATTGAAGTAGTAACTGAAACTACAACTGTAGATGTAGATATACCTGCAGGTGGTACTGGAATTACGTCTGGAAGTGGCTCAGGTGCAGATTTGACAAATACACAACTTGATAACTTACTTGATCAAAACTCAGGAGTACAAGGTACTTCAAGTGGTAATGGTGCAGGGGGCGCTGGCAAAACTGACACAGCCGATGAGGTTGGCGGAAATAACAGTGACGGTACAGCACCGTCTGGTGGCAATAATACTTCAAGCGGCTTAGATATGTCTGATAGCCCTTGTAATAAATAATAATAGATGGATTTAGATCACAATATTTTAGCGGTCGTAGAACCGGCTTTGATGCCTACTGAGATTAAGATTTATGCTGCCGGTGAAGAAGAAGGTGGTGATAAGATCACTAAGCAGATGGGTAATATCGAGCCATTTATTAAGGTTAATAAATATGTGTTCGGTAGAAATCAAGTTAGATCAGTAGATCTAACATTAAGTGGCGTGGTGCCAAGGTGTGTAGTAGAAGTTGAAGATACTAAAAGTGGTTTTGAGGTTGATTCATATCCTCGAGACGGCGATGTGTTTACACTCTTAATTAATTCTAAAAATCAAGAGACATTTAAGTCTATTCATATGGACTTTAGTATCACTAATATTATTGCTAGCAAAGGTGTTGAAGGTGCCCCAGCTTTAATCACAATGGAAGGCATTGCAAAGATCCCTAAACTATTTGGTGAAAACTGTCAAAAGCTTGACAATGCAGGTTCTCTAGATCACATGGAAATGGTCGCACGTGAATTAAAATTAGGTTTGGCCACTAACATCGATGAAACAGATGATACTATGGCTAGAATTCAGGCTTATGAAACTTATTTAGAGTTTATTAAATCTATTGCTGAAGATTCATATATTAGTGACGATGCTTTTCAAAAGTATTACATTGATCAATACTATTACTTAAATTATGTAGAGGTAAATAGAATCTTTAATTCAAGCAATCCATCAATTGAAGAACTGCAACAGAGTTTAGCTTCATCATCACAATCATATGGTGAACGAGGTAATGCAGATGGACCAGATCCTGATAATGCAGAAATGCCACTTTTATTAACAAATTTCTTAGAAGTAAAAGGCCTAAACATTTATGTAGAAGAAGTTGAAATTATTAACAATTCTAATAAAATTAGTTTAAAGGCTGGTAATAAGAGAAACGTTATGATTTATGATGACAATGGTGAAGATAGTGAGCGCTTACAGCAATTCGATATTGAACCATTAAGCTCAACTAATCTAAGAGACATTGAAGAACCACTAAAAGGTAAAAGAGATGAAGAAGACTATCAAGACAATGTAAAATATAAGTACATTGGTCGTCAAGATACCGGTGAAGATGGTTTAGGTAATGTACACTCAAGCTCGGTCTTTGCTAAATTGCACAATAAGCAAAACGAAATGGAGACACAAAAGATGAAAGTCAAAGTGACTCTAAATAGTTTTAATCCAGCACTCTACAAATATCAAAAGATTCCGCTATTAATGTACCACTATGATGGTCAAAAAATAGGCCATGCAACATTGACTAAAATGGAGCATGAAGAAGCTGGATTTAATGAGCAAAGCTTAGGCTTAAAAAGCGAAGACACTGGAGAAGGTTCTCCTAGTCAAATGATGGATAGATTTTTAACAGGTTTTTACATTATTGAAAATATTGATATTACATACGACTCAACTGTTGGTTTGACACAAGAAGTTACACTAATTAGAAGAGAATGGCCAACTAAGATGGCAGATCTTAGGACGCCTGAATAATTAGAATATATAGTAAATGCAAGAGGACTTTAGTAAACATAGAAATGAATTTAGAAAAGGCTCTCAATTACGTAAGTTCAACGAAGATCCTACGTATTTGAGCTGGTTTTTCATGTTCGATTATATTTCGCATGAGTCTCCTTTGTTTAATGGTGCAGCAAATCAATATTTAGAGAATGTCGTTGGTGGAGAATATGGTAAATCTCTTTCAAATAGACTAAGTTCTTTTATTAAACTCTTTCAAAGAATTAACAAGGAAATGCCATGGTTTTGGCAAACGTTAGGCGGCGTTGAAGTTGCGATGCAGTATCAAAATTTTGAAGAACCTTTTTGGGGTGCTAATAAGCCTAAATTAGAAATAGAGTGTCTTGAAGAAAACGTAGATCTAACAGCTATTGCTTTAATGGATCTTTATAAAAGAGCTATTTTTGATTTTAACAGATGGGTAGAAATTGTCCCTAAAAACTTACGTCATTTTAGAATGTATGTGATTGTTTCTGAGATTAGACAATTTCAACAAGATATTGCTGCCAGAAACACAGATTCTAGAGGACGCATTGGCGATCACGATCCAAAGGGTCAAGGTGAATATGCTTCGGCTGATGATACGCCTCTTAATACTGAAATGAGTCTAGCGGCTAAGCCATTTGTTAGATTACAGTTTGACTTTTGTGAATTTAGTATTGATGATATTAGTTCTATGTTCGCAGATCTTGGCAAAAATCCTGAACTTAAAAAACCTAAAATCGGTATTTTTTGGGAATCTGCTAAACAATTTGATCAAAGCTTTAATATTTCAGAAGATGAAGCAACTGAAGGGCTAGCAGTTCCAGGTAAAATTCCAGATTATCAAACTGGACCATTTGATCCTAAACAAGCTGTACAGGATATTGCTAAGAAAAAAGCACAAGAAGTTAAAGACGCTTTTGATGCTAAAAAGAAGAACATTCAAAATGCTCTTAATCCTGAGTCTAATAGTGAAATTGGTAATGTATTCGGTGGACCTGGACTTTTTGGAGGTGCAGCATCAACACTTGTTGGTGGTTTAGCTGATTCAGTTGCAGGTAGACTACTATTAGGTAATGTTCATGGATTGGGCGGCATAGGTTCTATTCAAGATGCTATTCAAGCTGGTAGTATTAACGCCGTGGCTAATTTAGCTGGTCAATTATTTGGTCAAAGAAGTAGACCGGGATCAGGTGACCTAAGCCCTGGCAACATTTATCCTAAAGACAATTTTGCGCTTGACTCATCACCTGACGGCAATATTACACCTAAAACAGTATATGACCCGATCGCTCCAGATAGAGACGATCCAATAAACGATAACGTACATGAATGATAAAGAACTTTACAAAGACAATCTTAGAGAGACGCATTGGCTTGGTGAGGTCGTTATCAACGAAGATCCACTATTAAAAGGTCGATGTAGAGTCAAAGTATTCGGTAAATTTGACCTTTTACCAGATGATGCAATTCCATGGGCCACTCCAATGAACCGCGATCAAGTCGGTGCACATGCAGTGCCAAGAGTTGGTGATATTGTAGCAGTACGCTTTGATAATGGTAACATCTATCACCCTGAATATTGGTTTCAAGTTGATCAAAACAACGACCTAAAGACAGACATTCTCGAAGCTTCTGATAAGCCTCATGATGTGATAAGCTTAGTATATGATGCTGAAAGAAATCTTCGCATCTATCACTCACCAGAAGACGGCTTAGTGATTACGAGAGGCAGCGGTGCTAAGGAACGTCCAATGATTCAGATTGACGAAGAAGGTTTTATTAAGATAAGCACCGATGCTAAAATGTTCTTAGACTCGGGTGATATATTTGTCTCAAATACTGGTGAAAGTGGTGCAGATGAAACCGAACCGGCCGTTAGAGGTCAGTCTTTACAAGATTGGTTGCAGGCTTTATTAGATGATTATGTTGCACATATTCACCCAACCGGCGTTGGACCTTCTGGTCCTCCGATGCCACCTACAACAACGACTGTTGGCAGGTTATCAAGTACACATATTAACTATCAACAAAAGAGTAAGTAATCATGCCCGTAATTTGGCCAACATTTATATCAGCGGCAGCAAGTACTATCTCTAGTCAACAATTTACAAAACCAGGAGGACTTGCGACACAGTCATATGAAGTGCCTAAGGTTGGATCTGATCAAGTTGAAGTCTTTCCACCGAGTAAAGCACTTGCAGACTCAGTAAAACCTGGCAATCCAGTAAATGCTAATTTAGCAACAAATCCTGCTGATTTTACTAATATTGCAAGTACTAATCTATTAAGCGGTAGATATGATTTTGGTGTAGCGATAGCACAAGACTATCTTAATGCCGTTAAAAATGCAGCTCAAACTCCAGTTGGTGCGTTTCACATTAATAATCCAGCTGCCGAAGAGTTTTTAAAAAATGGGTATGGCCTAGTATTTGAGAGAATGTTAAAAGAGGGTGATTTACCCTTAATGGATCAAAAGGATGCAGACGGTAATATTATTTCAATGGGTAAAGAGTCACATCCAGACTATGCAGATTTACTTTGTCCAGAACCCGTCGAACCACCAGATCCAGTAGAAGAAGAAAAGAAAAGAATTAAGAAGTTTAATAAATTTATTGAAGATCATAAAAACGATCCTAAATATGGTTTACTTAAGTTTAAGTTTTTTGAGTTTCATTGTTTAGATGGTAGCGAATCAAATGATGATATTATAGCTATATTTGCAAATAGAATTCTACAGAAATTTGATACTATAAGTAATAAAGATAATCAATTTAAGTATCTTAGATGGGCTACTAGTTTGGGTAAACAAAACTATAAAGATTTAACAGCAGGTGAAACTGCTAGTGCAAACTCTAGTTGGAAACAAAGACTTCCATATCCTAATGTTAGAAGCGGTGTTAGAAACGATATTCAAAATGCAGGATACAATTGGGAAATTATAGTAGACGGTGTTTCTAGGGTAGTTAAAGAGGCTATGGACACTGTTTTTCCGGCATATGAAGTTGTAGAAAGAAATTGGCAGGGTGATATTATTAAAACATATGTTGAATTAGATTTATATAAAAGAGTGTCTAGAGGCAGAAAGGCGGCAACGCCGATGCCAAAACCAAGCTCTAGTGAAGAAGAATTGTGTCCATTAGATCCATACAAAATACAGGTTTCTTATAATAGAGAAAGTGGTACGTATGAGGCTATTGGTGACGACGGTCAACCTAAAACAGAAATAGTTGAAAGTAAAAGGCCTAAAATATTAACTGATAATGTAGTAGCATTTTTTACATATGATGGAGATGCTCAAAAAACGTTTTACACAATTGCTACTAATAATGTTGGAAACGGAGAAGAAACTAATGTAATTATTGATAATTATAAAATTATATGGTGGGATAAAGACTCGTCTTATGTTGATCTTAAGTATGTAGAAAATGAATATAAAAATAAATGGTCTAAAATACCACCAGCCGTAAGTAGTATTAGTCCAGATACTTCTGATCCTGAAGCGGCCTTAAATCAATTTTTAGCAATAGATCCAAAAACGGGTGGAACACTTTTTAAGTTTCAATATTATCAAACAGAAAAAGCAAAGCAAGAAGCTGAAGAATGTGATGCTAATGAACCTGAAAACGATATACCATATAGTTGGCCAGGTGGAGATCCATATGAAGAATTAGCACAAATAACTATCACATATTGGTATTTGTGTATTGTAAAACCATTTCAGCCTGTTACTTCAATGCCACCTGCATTAATTCCCCCGCCTCTAACTGGTATTTATATACCGATTTATTATGGTGGTAAAAAACGATTAGCTAATAACTTAAGAAGGGCTTGGAATACTGGTAAAACATTTAGTCAATTGCCAGCGCCTCAACCACCGGCAATTGCAGTGGCAACGGCTCTGTCTTTTGCGTATGCAATGCACTTATTAGAGTTTAAATTAATCTATTTAGGGGGTATACCAACACCAGTTGGCCCAGTGCCTATGGTTGGTTTTGTACCCGTCGTGTTCTAAAAAGTGAAGAGATATATATTATGTTACACCTTTAATATAAAAAATAATGACTGAAAAAAAGAAAAGAGCTAGAATCGGAGAGGCTACAGCCGAAACTAAAGAACTCAACATCAAGGTAGAAGAAAGAGTAGCTGAAAATATCGATAACATTGATCAACTTAAAAACGAAGAAGATCAATCTACAACAGATTCAGAATTTTACGACGCAAATGGTAACTTTATGTGGGAAGCATATGAAGCTACATGTCCTTCGTTTACAAGAAAACCAAACCCACACATTCGTACAAAACCTGGTGATAAAGTCTATTCAAGGGAATCTTATGCCCAAGAACTTTATGATATTTACAGCAATGTAGATAACTATGACAATATCAAAACCAAGGTATTGCCAGGTGAAATTCACGAAGGAACCATCTTTGGCATCAGCACAGAATGGATTAGTGTTGACGTTGGTTATAGAGAACTTGTTTACGTTAAGTATAACAAAGAAACACCAGAAGTACAACAAATGTCTGTTGGTGAGGAGACTTCTGTTTTAATTACTAACGTACAGCCAGGTGAACACATTAGTGGATCTATTAGCGGCGGCGTTAAGCAAAGGGTATTTATGGATCTTAGAGATGGTGTTGAATCAGGCGATACAGCTTGGGTCGGTCGAGTTTCTCATATGATCGAAAA
>Ga0181564_10002767_pt1 | contig 15172 bp, 9 predicted proteins | sample 011ome_24_FD_134512 | JGI IMG/M metagenome (GOLD analysis project Ga0181564, IMG submission 134512) | Coastal salt marsh microbial communities from the Groves Creek Marsh, Skidaway Island, Georgia - 011513CT metaG (megahit assembly) | ecosystem: Environmental > Aquatic > Marine > Intertidal zone...
ATATGCGTACGCTGTAGTCTCGTTTGGCAGACGGGTCCGTGGGGCCCCCGCGGGAATTGATTTCTCGCATACGAAGTCTGGCTGTTTTGGTCATAAAAAGGTCGCTGTTAGCGGCTTTTTTTTGTTCCCTTTTTTTATATTACGCCATATCTTTCCGCTCCTGCCGTCCGCCCAGCAGCAGCCTGTCAGGCGACCCGGCGTAGAGGTCCCACAACAACATAACGAGTAGAGGCCACCGCCATGACATCCCAGACCCCCCCAGCGATTACGATCGGACCCCGAGTGCGTCAGTCCCCTTTTTACGACGCGACCCGCGCCGCGGGCGCGACGGCCTTCACGGTCTACAACCATATGTATATGCCGACGAGTTACGGCGATACCGAAGCGGAGTATTGGGCCCTAGTTCAGGGCGTCACACTTTGGGATGTCTCGGCGGAGCGACAAATCGAAATCAGCGGCCCGGACGCTGAGGCATTCACACAGCTACTGACTCCAAGAGATATCGCGTCCTGCCCGGTGGGTCGCGGCCGCTATGTGATCTTTTTGGATGATGACGCTGGTATCGTAAATGACGCCGTCTTGCTGCGCTTGGCGCCCGATAAATTTTGGCTATCGCCCGGCGATGGTGATGTGTTGCTCTGGGCCAAGGCGGTGGCTACGCAGGTCGATATGGATGTGCAGGTGCACGAACCCGATGTGTCGCCGCTTCAGCTTCAGGGACCTCTGGCGGGGAAGGTCGCGCAAAAACTGTTTGGCGATATTGCGATAGAGATGGGTTATTACCACTTTCACGAGCTGGAAATAGCAGGCATCCCCGTGGTGTTGAGTCGAACAGGTTGGAGTGGCGAGTTTGGCTACGAAATATTTTTAAGAGATGGCAGCCGTGGTACTGAGCTATGGGACCTGTGCATGGCGGCGGGGGCCGAGTTTGATATCAAGCCCGCCTGTCCGTCTTTGGTTCGCAGCGTGGAAGGGGCTTTGTTGTCGTACTACTCGGATATCGCGCCTACGGATAATCCCTTCACTATTGGCATGGCGCATTTGCTCGACATTGGCAAGCCTCACCCCTACATCGGGAAAGCAGCGCTTCAGAAGATCGCTGAGACGGGCGCCACCCGTCGGCTGGTTGGCGCCAATTTTGAGGGCGACCGCGTCGCGGGAAACCCCAAGTTTTGGGATATACAGGTGAATGGGGAAAAAGTCGGGCATATCACCCGATGCTGCTACTCCCCGCGCTTGGGGCACAACATTGCGCTGGTCAATTTGCCGGTGGCGCTTGCTGAGCCCGGAACAAAAATCTCGCTGGATATTGCGGGCGAATGGCGTGACGCCACCGTTTGCGCACTGCCCTGGTTCGATTCAATTAAGAAGTTGCCTGAAAATCCGTAGATGTCAGCGGCGCAGGCCACTGGTCCGGTGATCCGTTATACTCGTGGGTGGCATCAGTCCTCGTCTTTATAAGGCTTGGGGCTATTCATTAATTTGAAGGACAGTGCGTTATGGAAAAGCCACCCCAACCTCCCTTGCCTTGTCGTGGTTGCACCGCGGATTGCAAAAACTTGGCGACCTGCCAGGGCAAGCCCTGGCGCGGTTTGGATGAAGTTCCCGGGAAGTAGCCGGTGAAGCTGAAACAGTGCTTTAACACGCAGCAGTTTCGCAAGCTGGCAAAACGACGATTGCCGGGCCCTATTTTTCATTACATCGACGGTGCGGCGGACGACGAAGTCACGTACCGCCGCAATACCGAGGCCTACGATCAGTGTGATTTGGTGCCCAGCGTGCTGGCTGGCGTCGATACGATCGATATGAAGACCCGCGTTATGGGGATCGATCTGGATTTGCCACTGTTTTTGTCGCCCACCGCGTTGCAGCGCCTGTTTCATCATGAGGGCGAGCGAGCGGTGGGCCGCGCCGCCGAGGCCTATGGGTCGCTGTTTGGGATTTCCTCGCTGGCCACCGTGAGCATTGAAGAGGTGGGCAGCGGGATCAAAACCCCCAAAATTTTTCAGCTCTACTATCACAAAGATAAAGAGCTCACCTACGGCATGATTGAGCGATGTAAAGCCGCCGGTTTTGATGCGTTGGCGCTCACTGTCGATACCATTGTCGGCGGCAATCGTGAGCGGGATCTGGTCACTGGGTTTACCTCGCCCCCTCGGCTTACCCCCAAAAGCCTGTTGAGCTTCGCGGCCCACCCGCAGTGGACGCTTAATTATTTGTTCAGGGAGCCATTCGAGCTCTCTAATCTGAAAGAGCACATTGCCGAGGGGTCTAACGTCAGTGTGTCGGTATCGGAGTACTTTTCCTCCATGCTCGATCAATCAATGGATTGGGATGCCGCCGCCGATATCCGTGAGCGTTGGGGCGGGCCCTTTTGCCTGAAGGGCATCATGTCGGTGCGGGACGCACGTCGTGCGGTCGAGATTGGCGCCACGGCGATCATGGTGTCCAACCACGGAGGACGTCAGCTCGACGGCTCCCGGGCCCCCTTTGATCAGCTGGCTGAAATTATTGACGCGGTAGGCAGCGACATCGATGTGATTTGCGATGGGGGGATCCAGCGGGGTACTCACGTGCTCAAGGCTCTGTCACTGGGCGCCAAAGCCTGCTCAGGCGGGCGCTGGTATTTGTACGCGCTGGCGGCCGCAGGTCAGGCAGGCGTCGAAAAAGCCCTTGCCAATATGCGCGCCGAGATAGAGCGAGACATGAAGTTGATGGGCGCCCGCTCGATTGCGGACCTGGGGCGCCACAACTTGCGCTGGCGTTGACTTGCCCTAGTGTAAAGAGAACGGCTTCGATGGTTTGAGCGCGTTGGCCGATACTGCAGCTTCAGACCACCTTTAGAAATAAAAAACAATACTTCAAGACCGTTAACATCTAAACGACGATATGTATCTATTTATGATCCTCTTCTCGAAACGAGCCCACCTTAGTATTCCGGTACTTTAGTACAATAGACTCAAAAAGTACGCTGGTTTACCGTCACGCGACGAGCACGCCAGAGATGGACACCTTATATTCGGTAGTTTGTTGTGGCCGAACGCGAGCGGGAGCTTTTTTATTAAAAAGTTTAATAAAAGGCCGCATATTGCCATTAAAAGTTTCTAATGAGATGCTTTACGGAAGTGCTATCATAGGATAACTATAAAAATTAGATCGCTCACAGGATGTGGGTTGTAGATGGGCCCGGATAGCCTCAATCGGGGAACACCATGCTTTCATCCATATTAAGAGCACGACGGCCCACCAGTCTGATCATAGGTGCTACAGGTCTATTGGTCGGCGCTTTTTCAGCCCCGGCTTTTTCCGCCGCCACAATCGAGGCCATTACGTGGAATGTGATCGGTCTCGATAGCAACAAGCCGGCCACTGCACAACCTGCCCCTCAAGTTTTTCCGCCGGACCGGTATCCGGTCGGTGTAGAGGTGTGTAATTCGGAGGGCGCCGATCTCACCAATCACAAAGTGAGATTTGTGTGGGATGAATCGCCCTCGCCAAACTATATCCATTTGTGGGATTCCACGGTGAATTGGAACGACACAGACGGCAATGGCGCCCCGATTACCGATAACGACAGCGAGGGGCTCAATGAACTACCCGTTCCCACGATTGCAGACGGTGCTTGCGCCGATGTGTATTTTTGGGTGCAGATTGAGCAGGTTGATGAAGGCTACGACTACACCCGAGATTTTCACATCGAGCTTTGGGATGACTCGGCCACACCAAACGACCCTGCCACCAACGGTACTTTAATTGACGAGACTCCTAACAGCGGCTCTACCCTTGGCTTAGACGAGAGGCGAGAGCTTTATGTCGAGTATTTGGTGTCTCAAAACCGCAATGCTGTGTTGGGTTTTTCCGTTGATGGCACGTCAGTCGAACTTGGAGGTTCTGTCGCCGTAAAGCCCGGCGATACCATCGAGCTGGTGATTGACGCAAAAACCGCTACCCAAGGGTATGAGCAGCTTGAGGTGTTCATGACCCTTCCACCCGACCTGTTTACGATCAATTCAGTCGCTTCGACCTACTCGGCCAACAGTGGTACTGATTTCGATGCGGCTAGTCGCTTGTATGCGGATGGGTGTGGCTGGGAAAACGACCCTGATAGTCCAGATGACAATTACCACAACAACTTGTCCTGTACGAACGCTGGAAAATACGGCGGCGTGATCCAGCAGGTATACAGCATTACCGTATCGGAAAATTTCGCAGCGCCAGCAACAGGTCAAACTCTCATCTATGATTTTTCCGGTAGCAGCTACCATTATAACGCTGACTATGAGAGCTCGACCCTGACGTTCACCGTGGACGATGATCCCCTCGTCTCAGTCGGCGATTTGAGTATTTTAAAAGCATCAAGCAAGTCGGGTACAGAGTCATTCATGTTAACCGTGACAAATGCGGGCGCCACAACTTTTCCAGCGGGAGATTTGTCGATCCAGGTCCGGGATGAACTGCCACCTGCGTTCAGTTTTAAGAATGGCGGTGAAAGCAAGCTGAACCTTCAGGAGTATGACGAGAATGGCGCGCCCAAGGGGGACCAGCTCCCACGAGGCTCGGGCAATGCCCCCGTCTATGCCACCTCTATATTGGGGTTTTATTTAAATGATGATGAATTTGATGCAGACCTTAATGCTGAATACGGCAAGGTCGATAAGCTTTTAATTTGGAATATCCAGACCGCCAACAATTTGGCGCCGGGTCATTCTATCGTATTAACTTTTGAGGTTGATGAGAGTACAGCCCCCAAAGGGTTATCTCCGTATACCAACTGCGCGCAAATAACGACTGAGGATGATGATGTAAGCAACAATCTGTCCTGCGCGACTCTAGCGCCGCCTAATTGGGACCTCAGTATCAGCAAGCAGGTGCGCAGCGTGGTAGAAAATCAGGCGACGTTTGAGGTGTCGATTACCAATCTCGGCCCGGATTCATCGACCGCGGTGTTGGTTGATGATGTGTTGCCAGCCGGCTATTCCTCACCGAGTGATTTCGTCTACTCGGGCGATGTGACAATGGTGTTGGAGGGCAGTAGCAATGTGGGGTCAGGGGTTTTATTGTGGGATCTACCGGTGCTCGCCGCTGGCGAGACTGCCTCGGTAACCTACACCGCCACTGTGGAACCGCCCACCGGCAGTGAGAGCAGTGAGCAGGATTTGATCGATCGCTACCTCAACTACGCACGACTGATCGACGACGCATCAGCGCCAAGAAGTGGCACCTACGAGCCATCGCTGGATAGAATCGACCTGTTCGATGGACAGCTTTCAAACAACACGGCTACCGCGAGTGCGGCGCCCACGCTTTTAGAAATCGATAAAAGCCCCGAAGGTGGGACTATCACCGGGTCGAACTATAGTTACAGTATTGTTGTCACCCGAGTGGGGGTGTTCCAGGCGGGCGATGTGATCACGGTGGTGGAAGCGCCGCCCCCGGGCATGCAGATTACCGGCATAGCCGGTAACGGTTGGGATTGCACGGGCAGTCCAACACTGCCGACTACTGAGGATAAAGTGTGTACACGGAGTGTGGCCGATGGCGACCCCGTCGACTACCCAGCGATCAACGTTGGTGTTGCATTGAATCCGGTGCCGAATGGCGCAAAAACCTATGTTAATACCGCCTATGTAGAAGCGACCCGAAGCGGAGCAGTGCTGTTCAATACGTTTGATACGGACTCGGCGGTCGCGACAACCCTGGAGGCGGATTTACGGCTTGCAAAAACAGCCTCTTCCTTGACTCCCAATATCGGTAGCACGGTCGATTTCACGCTGACGGTTACCAATGACGGACCCGATACTGCGACCAATGTGGCGGTCACTGACTCGCTTCCCAATGGTTATCAGTATGTTGCCTCTTCGATAGATGGCGGGACCGCTTCTGACGATAGCGCGCCGTCCAGCTTGGGATGGACTATCGACAGCATCGCTACTGGCGTTTCGGTAGAGTTGACTTATCAGGCGATCATTCTTCCGTCGGGCAGCTACAACAATACTGCTGAAGTCACAGCCTCAGACCAGCTGGATCCTGATTCATCGCCTGGAAACGACGATGGCGATCAATCTGAAGATGACGAAGCTGCCGTGACAGTTGTTCCTATCCCGGTGCCAGTAACGCTGTCTGGCGCCGTCTTTCAAGAATCCTCTAGTAGCTATGACGGCTTGAAAGGAGTCGGTGAAGAACTTACTAACGGCGGCGGATTGTATGTTTGTCTTGATACGACGCCAGCCCGTTACGAGCCTGTAGGAGCTGTGAACCCTGGTCTCTTCATCTTTCAGAACGTGGATCCAAACACCACCTATAACCTAGTACTTACGACAACGGACTCGGGCGAGGCATGCCCGACAGACTCCACTCTAAATACCAACTGGTTCTCGACGGGTGAAAGCGCGGATGGCAGCACAGCCGATAGTGTGGTCACTCCAGGTGAATCCCTCTCGGACGGGAAGCTGACGGTGACGGTGGGTACCGCGGACTTCACAACGGCCACTTTTGGTGTGGTCCAGGCCGATGTGTTTGATCCTCCCTTTGGGTTGAAGACAGGGAGGCTTCTTAATGGCCAGCCGGTGATTCGTTGGACCATGGTGTGGATTAATGATTCGCCCATTCCTGTAACGGGAGCTGTGATTACCGATCCACCGCCCCCGGGCACGACCTACGTTGACGGCAGTATTTCCTGTGAGGGACGAGGGAGCACTACCGTGACACGCTGTGAGTTCGATGGGGCAGGTAATTCGGTCGATGTCGTCGCCGATTTTGGCCCCGAAACAGGTAGCCCAACCGATGAGGATTCAGCGGCCAATGAGTTGCTTATTGTCTTTGACGTGACCTACGATGCGGACAATCCCGAGCCTGAGTATGCCAACCAGGGTACGCTTAGCTGGGATCCGGGTTCCGGCACCAAGGTGGCGTTAACAGACGACCCAAGCGTGCCGGGGGAAAGCGACCCGTCTGTTGTTCGCTCAGCTGGGCCAGCCACGCCGGTGCCGGTCAATCCGTGGCAACTCCTGTTCGCCCTCATGATCCTTCTATCCTGGTTGAGCTATGCACAGTTACGCGCTGCACGAACATAGTTGAAACCGACATGGACGTCAGGTAAAAAAGAATGCCGAATGAGGCCCCCTCGAGGGGCCTTTTTTGTTTGTTTGGCAGTGTAGTCTGGGCTGGTCCTCTGGGTTGCCCGTTTGGATTAAATGCAAGCTGGAGACACCGTATGGGTTTTTTTAATCGAGTTCTTTTGGTCTGTTTGTTAACCATAAGTTCGCTGGTGCGTGCCGAACTATCGCCCACGGTGGAAGCCGGTGTCCAGGCGGCGATGCCCAACGTGGTGGCCTGGCGCCGCGACTTCCATGAGCATCCCGAACTTGGCAATCGCGAGTTCAGGACTGCTGGCATTATTGCCGCGCATCTTCGCGAGCTGGGGATGGAGGTGCAAACTGAAGTAGCCCACACGGGGGTCGTTGGCGTCTTGCGCGGGGGTGATGGCCCGGTGGTGGCGCTGCGCGCCGACATGGATGCGCTGCCGGTCACCGAGCTCGTTGATTTACCTTTCGCGTCCAAAGCTGTGGGTGAGTATCAGGGTCGCGAGGTGGGGGTGATGCATGCTTGCGGCCACGATAATCATGTGGCGATTTTGATGGGCGTTGCCGAAGTCCTAGCGGGCCTGGGGGAAGATCTGCCCGGTACGGTAAAGTTTATTTTTCAGCCAGCTGAGGAGGGAACGCCCGATCAATCGGTGGGGGGTGCTCAGTTGATGATGCAAGAGGGCGCGTTCGATGCGCCGACTCCCGATGCGGTGTTTGGACTGCACGTGTTCCCCTATCCGGTTGGTGTTATCGCCACCCGTCCTGGCGGGCTGATGGCGTCGTCTGATTTTTTTCGTATTACCGTGAAGGGCAAACAAACTCATGGGGCCGTGCCATGGGCCGGCGTCGATCCTATTGTGACCGCGAGTCAGATTGTTATGGCGCTTCAGACCATTACCTCGCGTCAGCTCGATGCCACCCTAACGCCCTCGATTGTGACGGTGGGGAAAATCGAAGGGGGCGTGCGCAACAACATCATTCCAGAGTCGGTAGAAATGGTGGGCACGATCCGCACTTTCGATGCACAAACCCGACTAGACATTCATGAGCGTGTCCGGCGAACCGCAACGCAAGTCGCCGCGGCCGCCGGCGCCACCGCCGAGGTAGAGATTGACCTGGGCTATGGCGTGACGCGCAATGATCCGGCTTTATATCGGCAGATGGCGCCCACGCTGCGCGCCGTTGCAGGGGACAAGTTTGTAGAGGCCCAACAAACCACGACCGCCGAGGATTTCTCGTATTTTGCCAATGCGGCGCCCGGTCTGTTTTTGTTTCTTGGGGTGGCGCCTGAGGATCCCTCGCTGGTCTACCCCAATCACTCGCCGCGGTTTTATGCCGATGAAAGGGCGCTGCCTGTGGGTGTTCGTGCGTTGACAGCCCTCACGCTCGATTACATGCGGGCGCACCAGTAAGGCGATCTTTCTGAGACATAACAACCTGCATTCATGAGGATACCGGAGGGGAGCAGTGTACCGCTTCCCACACTGCCCCTACGCCGGTATGTGTTGGACTGGTGGGCAGTTACCTATTGCTGGTGATAGCGCTTTTTACATTGGTTGGAGGACGGCGACGTTTTATTAAGGTCGAACCAATTAGAATTCCGCGGGTTAACCAATATTGAAAACGGGGTCGGCCGTGGGAACGCAGCCGGGCGCCTACAGGGTCTCAAAGCGCATCCCCGCGTTCTGCTCCAGCCGATGGATGAGCGCGTCGCCCATGGCGGATGCCGGCGTCCAAATACCACCCCCACAGGTGAGCTCTTCCCGCGCCAGCCAAACCGCTGATTCACCCAGCATACGAGACGTTGCCCCATAGCCAGGGTCACGATCTCCTGAGACTCGCGTACGAACGGTTTGTGAGGAATCTGCGCCTCGGCCGTGGAAGAACAGCTCAAAGTGGCCGCTCATTTGTTCCTCGGGGCTGGGTCCCTCTCCCGGTTTCGGCAGAAATCGGCCGGCTAACTTGCGAACCGGGCTGAGGGTCATAAACACGGGGGTCAGTTTGCTACCCAGCGCAATATTTTTTGCTTTCTTCTGGCCGCGCTTGTCTTCGCCCGTGAGCTGACGTTCGTCATACTGAAAATCTTTACCGTACGGGTAATGGGCGAGAGCATGGCTACGCCGCACCACCCGCGCGTTTACCGATGCCATGACAAAAGGGCTGGTCCACTGGTCAAAGTCATCGTCAAAAATAGCGCGATTATCATCAAGTCCATCCATCCCGGCTTGTTCACCCGATGGGTTCAGGGAGTAGGGGTTCTCGAGCTCTTCGCGGATCCCCGGGTCTTTGCTCAGTTGTTCCATCATCACCATCATGCTGGCGATAGTGCCCCCGCTGGCGCCACCTTTGAATTTTCCGACACGCGCCTTGACGGTTGTCGCAAAGGCGTGATGCTCGGCCTGCATCTGCGCTTGGGTGTAAAACACCCCGAGATCGCTAGGGATCGAGTCGAAGCCACAGGTATGGACAATGCGCGCACCTGAGGCTGCCGCGGTTTCTTGATAATCGCGGATGGTTTGAGACATCCATTGAATTTCACCGGTCAGGTCACAATAGTGCGTGCCCGCCCGAGCGCAGGCGGCAACAAGCGGCGTGCCATATAGCGCGTAGGGGCCCACCGTGGTGCAAATCACCTTGGCGCGGCTGGCGAGCGTATCCATCGCCGTTTGATCGTGACTATCCGCTTGAATCAAAGGAATCTCAGGGTTGCCCAACTTCGCGCGCACTGTCTCGAGCTTTTCCAGGTTACGACCGGCCATAGCCCAGTTGAGGTCAGCACCGTAGGTGTCGACCAGGTGGCGGGCAACGAGGGAGCCTGTAAAGCCGGTCGCGCCCCAAAGGATGATGTCGAAGTCGCGGGGTGTGTTCATGTAGAAATCCTTCTGGCTGCGGATACAAGGGGTGAGGAACAGGTGTTGTGTCACAGATGGCACCCAGTATGGCGTATTTCGCTATTCGATGGAGCAGGCGTCGACAGCAAGTAGGCCAAAACCATGGACACAAGCATTAACCAAAAGCGAGGCGACACCATTTCCCGAGATTGGCATCAACTGGAGCAACCCCACTTCTTTGGGATGCTACCATGGCTACAAACGATGCTTAGGAGGGCAAGATGCTCAAGGTTTACGGATTTGCAGTCAGTAATTACTTCAACATGGTGCGAATGGCCCTCGCGGCAAAGGGATTGGAGTTTGAGGTCGTCAAAGCCTTTCCCAGTCAGGACGAAACGTGGCTGGCCAAGAGCCCCATGGGCAAGGTGCCCTGTTTGGAAACGGAGCACGGGTTTATCGCCGAAACCCAAACTATCTTTGAGTACCTTGAGGATGAGTACCCTGAAAACCCGCTCTTTCCCGCGACTCCTTATGACAGGGCGAGAGCGCGCCAGCTCATGCATTCGATAGAGCTCTACCTCGAGCTTCCTGCGCGACGTCTCTTTCCCGGAGCGCTGTTTGGTCGACACAATGACACGCTAACCATTGAAGAAGTGAAGCCGGTGTTGGAGAAGGGCGTGCGAACCTTAAACCAGCTAGCGAACTGCGGCCCGTATTTAATGGGAGATACGCCTTCAGCCCCTGACTACATGGCGCTCTACACCCTGCCATTGGTGCAGGATGTCGCGCTTAAAACGTATGACTGGGATATTCTTTCCGATATAGAAGGCGGTCGGGATCTGTTGGCAGCATTCAATAAAAATGAACATGCCCAACGCTTCAGCGCCGAAACCAAGGAAGAAATGGCAGAGTTTTTGGCGGGACTCAATGCCAACTAAGCGATCTGTTCATTCAATTGATGGAGATAACGCATGCAGCGCTTCAGCATCTACCGCGTAAGTGCGGAGACCACGTTGACCCAAATAGCGCGCCTCCTTAAAGCATGCGCCATATTACTAACAGTAAATGCGTACGCAGAGGACGCCAGACTTCAGGTATCGATAGAAGGTGGTGCTTTCAACAGCAAATTTAAATTTTTTGATGCCGGTGATGGCTGTCCGAGTTACAACGATATTCCGGGCGCTAAACACTACTTGGGCGGCGTGCGAGCCTCTGATAGCGGATCTACTAAAAAGCTTGCGTTGAACCAGCCCGTGCATATCTTTCTCTTCAGGCCCCGCGATATGCCTGGCATTACAGCGGGGGGGGGTGAGGATGAAATACGCCGACGAGCTCTGCAAGTAGTGTTGAGTGGCGACGCGACACTGCGCTACACGAGTGTTGAAGAAAAACTACCTCAATGGGAGTCATCGGGTTACATCGAAGTGCGGCGGGCTGTTGTTTGTGAACGTGATACGATTTCGAATGACGTCTCTGAGAGCGAGGGCGAGGCTGATAGTGAGGTCGAGGATGGTGAGGCCCTCGAGTCTTGACCAACTGATTCAAGGCCAGTTGTATGAAAAAAGTAAAGGAAAAACCAGTTCGTCAACCACGCCGAAGGCCTGGAATAGAGCGCTACAACCGAATCGTTAACTCAGCGGAGGAATTAATTCTGGAAGCGGGTTCGCTGAATGGCATTACGCTCGATGCGGTTGCCAAGCGTGCCGGCGTCCCGCGGGTCTCGCTTTATTACTTTTTTGATTCCGTTGAATCATTATTTGAGGCTCTCTACCAGCGTGGAGTGCAAAGAATGATTGCAGAATTGCCGCAGACACTGCCAATCGCTGACTGGCGCGACGTGCTGTCGTTTTATGTTGATTCGGTTCGCGATTTTTACCTCGCCAACAGGGTAGAGATGATCCTCGCTTTATTGCCGGTGTCATTGGTGGCGGTGAATAAAGTGAGCCGGGAGTTTGGGCCAGCTTTATTTCGTCTGCTTCACGCTCAGGGGCTAGTTCCTAGAAACCGCCAAGTGATGGTGGCGTGCGAAATAGTTTCCGAGGTCGCAGACCTTGTTTGGCGAAAGTCTCTAATTGAGAAGGGCACATTGACACCCGCTTATAACCGAGAAGTGAAGCGACTTGTGGTTGCGTATTTCGCCGCAGTTCTCTCGGATCATGAATCCCCCTAAGCCTCGGATACCCACCAAACCGTGATGCACCAAAATTGTGCCCAGCAAGGGTGGAATTAGCAAAACGCGACATGTTTCCTCTTTGCATCGCTTTTACACCCTTTTTTAGAAAAAAAAGCCATTTCGAGGTGGTAAAAGCTGCCATTTTATGCAACTTTTGTTTGCTATTGAAATAAACAAACATTTGTTGGCTATATGTTGTGACACCGTCAGCCGCTCCGGTCTAGACAACGGTGATCTCAAGATTGCCTGAGGGGCTTTAAGATGAATTTTCATGTAAGAGGCGTGCATAAAAAGTTCCTAGTCACCGTCGCACTGGCGGGTACCGTCGTTGCCCAGGCCTATGAGATTGATCGAACGCACCTTCCGCTTGCGGAGCCTGATCCACCGAAGTTCAAAGAGCTCGATGTGCGCAGTGTTGAAGCACCTCCCCTTTTCAAGGTGGAGGCGCCAGAGAGTGCACCCAATGTCATCATCGTTTTGATTGACGATGTGGGTTTTGGTGCCACGACGCCTTTCGGCGGGCCAATCAACACGCCGACTCTGGATCGCTTGGCCGAGGGTGGCCTTCGCTATAACAACTTCCACACCACGGCGCTGTGTTCACCCACACGTAACGCATTGAAGACGGGCCGCAACCATCACACGACGAATACCGGTTCGATCATGGAAACCGCGACGGCGTTCCCGGGTAATACCGGACAGATCCCCAATCGTGTTGCACCGCTCGCAGAGATGATGCGGCTCAACGGTTATAGCACCGGTGCATTTGGTAAGTGGCACGAAACTGCCGCTTGGGAGACGAGTATTTCGGGCCCGTTTGATCGATGGCCAACGCACTCAGGTTTCGACAAGTTTTATGGCTTTATCGGTGGAGAGACAGATCAGTGGTACCCCTTAGTTTATGACGGTGTTACCAGAGTTAACCCGCCCCATGTGGAGGGCTATCACTTCACGGATGATATGACCGATCAGGCCATTGGCTGGATGAAGGCGCAGCAGTCCATGACGCCAGACAAGCCCTTCTTTATGTACTTCGCAACGGGTGCGGTGCACGCGCCGCATCACGTCCCCAAGGAGTGGGCCGATAAGTACAAGGGCAAGTTTGATAAAGGCTGGGACGAAATTCGCACCGAGACTGTTGTCAACCAAAAAGAGATGGGCGTTATTCCCGAGAGCACCCAGCTGGCGGATCGTCCTGAGGACCTAAGCGCCTGGGCAGATCTTCCGGAGGACCACCGCAAGCTATTTGCGCGGCAGGCCGAAGTGTTCGCTGGCTTCATGGAGCACACTGACGTGAACGTCGGTCGGCTCGTAGATGCCGTGGAGGATATCGGTGAGCTGGATAACACGCTAATTATCTACATCGCTGGTGACAATGGCACCAGCGCAGAGGGTGGCTTTATCGGCATGTACAATGAGATGACCTATTTCAATCAGGTGGTTGAGAAAGTCGAAGACCTGTTGCCGCGCTTGGACGAGTGGGGCGGTGAGTACACCTTCCCGCATATGTCGGCCGGTTGGGCGGTAGCCTTTGATGCGCCCTTCAAGTGGACCAAGCAGGTCGCCTCGGACTTTGGCGGCACCCGAAACGGCATGGTGATTCACTGGCCGGATGGCATTGATAGCCAAGGCGAGATTCGCAGTCAGTTCTCCCATGTGGTCGACATTGCGCCGACAATTTTAGAAGCCGCCAACCTGCCAGAACCAGTCAGCGTCAACGGAACGGTTCAGGAGCCAATGGCCGGTACGAGCCTGATGTACAGTTTGAACGATGCAGCTGCGCCTGAGCGACACACCGTTCAGTACTTTGAGATGTTCGGAAACCGCGCGCTGTATCAGGATGGTTGGTTTGCCCGCGTGTTGCACCGCGCACCTTGGCAGACAGGCAAGCAGAAGCCGCTCGAGGACGATGTGTGGGAGCTGTACAACGCTAAAGAGGACTTCAGCTTGGTCAATAACCTTGCGGACGAATACCCAGAGCGTGTTGCGGCTATGGAAGCGACCTTTATGGAGGAAGCCGAGAAGTACAACGTGCTGCCCATTGATGATCGTTCTGTTGAGCGTGTTAATCCTGCGATCGCTGGGCGCCCTGACTTACTGGGTGGCCGCAAGTCTCTTACGCTTTACGATGGAATGAACGGCATCCTGGAGAATACCTTCCTAAACTCTAAAAACACATCGAAGAGAATTGCAGCGGATGTAGACCTTAACGAGGGTGCTACTGGCGTGATCCTCACTCAGGGTGGGCGCTTCGGAGGTTGGTCCCTTTACATGAAGGATGGTCGGCCGATCTACACCTACAATTTTTTGGGGCTTGAGCGCTTCACTGTTGCTGCCGAGGAGCCGCTGCCAGCTGGGCCCGCTACCATTGTTATGGACTTTGACTACGATGGTGACGGCTTGGGTAAGGGGGGTGACGCTACGATCACGGTGAACGGTGAACAGGTCGCATCGGGCCGCATTGGTCGCACTCAGCCGCTCATCTTCTCGGCGGATGAGACCGCCGACGTGGGACTGGATAACCAGACACCGGTAGCGGACGATATTGGCGTGGGCCCGGTAGAAACACGCTTTTCCGGCTCCATTAATAAGGTGGTTATCTCTATAGAGTAGCTGTTTCAGTTGCGACGATTGTGGTTGGGTGCCTGTCGGGTGGCTAATACCCTTGGCCAAGTCAGCAAAGTTACAGTTGAGTGTTTCGGAGATCTCGGTGGTGACGCAATGTCAGGCTTTTGAGACTGATGACAACTGGTGTCGCCAAACTAACAACCCAATAGCAACAATGAGCACACTCAGCATTTTAGTACCGTAACCAAGGTGGAGGCTTTTTTGGCGGGGCTTAATGCCAAGTAAACCCTACGGTTCACTTGATTGGACTGAGCGTGGCGTCAGCTGATTTTCTTCATTTCCGGTAGGCGGAAATCCTGTAGCTCGTCGAGCCTGGGCTCATAGATGCGCAGGATGTAGTTCCAGCCCTCGACGGTGGGCAGGTTGTTTTCAACGTCGCCGCACTCACCAAAGTAGGCATCGAAGGAGCCGTCATCATTGAGGCTCATATTGAATTCATTGAGGATGCCATCCTC
>Ga0181564_10002769_pt1 | contig 15168 bp, 10 predicted proteins | sample 011ome_24_FD_134512 | JGI IMG/M metagenome (GOLD analysis project Ga0181564, IMG submission 134512) | Coastal salt marsh microbial communities from the Groves Creek Marsh, Skidaway Island, Georgia - 011513CT metaG (megahit assembly) | ecosystem: Environmental > Aquatic > Marine > Intertidal...
ACCGCTGCTCGAAGCAACAGCACGAGAGAATTTTGCCGTCGATCGAACCTTTGACCGCGAGGCAAACTGTGCAAATCCTATTTTTCCTAACTTGGATCGGAACCAAAACTGGCACGGAAAGGCTTCGACAGTTTGAAAAGAATCGACTTGAAGTTCCGGGAAATCAAGATAAGCGAAGTTCTTTTGATCCTCTGTCTGAAAGTAAATTCGATCTTGGTCATTCAGTAATCCAACGATTTCTCTTTTTGGATCAAGATTGCTACAGAGAAGGTTGCCCGTTGGGGTGGTGTGGCGACGTACGGCCTGTCCACTTGTGATCGAGTAGAGGTCGAGATTCTTGTTAGCGGTGATCACGCCGGCAAGTTTCTGGTTCTTATTGAAGATCAACGAGGATGGTGACTCATTGAGGTTGATTTTCAGATCTGAGCTAATTGGAAGGTTCCAGTAGTTCAGTAGCCCGGATTGGGAGCTTGCAACGATTTGTTTCGCTTGTTCATCAATTGCAATCGAATTGACCGAATCGGGGAACGCACGGAATTGTCCAGTCGTCACCGAATTTGATTCATCTTTCGTAAAGAAACAGATGCTCCCGTCTTCTAGGCCGACGACGACGATGGAGCCCTCTTTTGATACGGCGAGAGAGGTGGCATTGCCTTTCCAAGTCTGCTGATCAAAAAGTCCAGGGGCTCCATTTTTCAGATTCCAGTGTCGTAAGCTGTCGACTTGCAGGCCAAAGAGCGAATTTCCATCATGTGACTGAGTGAGGTGTTCGGTAACTGTCGAACCGGATGCTTGGAACTCGACGTTGTTATCCTGTGCATCGTTCCAAAGTTTGATATTGCCATCGGCGTCACCGGTCACGAGCAGATTCGCGTCTGCATGACTAGCAATCGATAGGATTGCTGATTCGTGTGCGCGGAATGGCTCTTTCTGGTGCTGCTTTCTAGCAATGTCGTCAGCGTAACGATCAAGATGCTCCGCAACTCCTACTGAGAGTTGTTTTAGATGACCGTTTTTCCCTCCGATCAGCAGTCTCGTACTGTCTCGATCAAATAGCATCGAGGTAGGCTGAAGATACGAGTTTTCGAGAGTGAATTGAATGGATTTTGAAATCGTGTTGTAGATTTCGACCGTTTCAGCCGATCCCGAATATGCAGCCAATTCACCCGTGTTCGAGAGGGCGAATGTACGTTCGGGGATCAGAGTGATCTCGGGGTCTGCGGCAGGTTGACTACCCTGTCTGTTGTTATTGTCGTCATCATCGTCGCGGCGAATGATCGTGCCAGGTGGGTAGCGTTTTTGGCCCGAGGCAGGCTTCTCTGAATCGTTGCTTGGCGTCGCATTCTTATCGGTGGCAGATGGACTCGATTCCGAATCATCGCTGGAATTGGAATCCATGTTTTTTGTCGAATCACTCGGCGAACCACCGGCCGTGGGTGCCTCAGCAGTCGGTTGCTTCGGCTGCTTTGTGGATTCTGCTGCGTCAGCTTCTGCTTGCTGCTTGTTCGCAGCTGAACGCGCCTTTGCCATCCTCAACATCTTGTCTTGAACGGATTCCTCTGCGATTCCACATCCTGAAATCAGAAGCAAGGAGAGAAGCAGGAGAGAAATTTTCTTCATAGTGCATATTCGCATTGGATGAAAATGGATTCATCATTGTCAAACAATCTTGCTTCGAATCTTCATGTAATAATTGAGGATTCGACTTTAGGTTGCGGATTCTTTCTTGGTCATGATTCGCCGAGTCCATTGGTGAGTTTGCCATGCTCCGCCAACGCACCAACTGGACACGGGGTCAAACGGGTTGTCTTGCTTCATCGCATCTCCAAACATGGTTTCGATTCTTGATCGAAGCGTATCCAGGCCGGTTTCAACGGCCAGGTACTGTTCCCAGATGTTGGGGAGTTGACTGGGGTCTCTCTTGAGTGCTTCCGCGTTCTGTCGATTGACCTTTGCCGTGGAAGCAAGTTGAAACGTTGTGTCTTCACCACCCGTCTCAATCGTCCAGCTCCAGTGGGACTCAGCGGACACGACGATTAAGTGCGTGGTTGAGGCACCTGCGTCGATTAGGCAAACCGCGCGTGATAAATCCCTTTGAATACGATCTGAATTTTCATCATTTAATGATTCGATTTTTGGCCAGACGTCTGTGAATTCGTGCGAGGCAAAATTCACAAGAGCAATCACATCCGATTGTAACCCCGCAACTTTGATTCCCAATGATTCCAGTAATGAGATTCGACGTGAGATGATTTCCCGTCTCGCGGTAGAAACCATCGCCGGTCTACCCATTGTGGGCAAACGTTTTTCATTGCAGATCCATTTGGTTACAACCAATTCGTCCAGCGGGATCGGGATCTTGGATTCAATTTCTTTGTCGAGTAGCGTTGCGGCTTCCTTGGTTTTTACGGGTGGAAGCCGGATAAAGCGGTTAACCGTTTTCGAGCCATTGATGTTGCACCAGACAGGTAGCTCATCAGGGTTTTTTTCCTTGAGGAATTTTTCGATGAGCGGCGCAAGTGATTTTCTCTCTTCACTTGGGTCTTTGCTTCGGATGCTGGAAGATTTTGTTTCAGCAAAAAAACTATCGGTGATTTTTAGTTGATCGTCTTCTCGCGTGATGCGTATCGCCTTGACGGTTGATGTTCCAATATCAAGGCCCCAGGCCGCAGTAGATGCCTTCCTGCTCGATGAAAACAGGCTCTTTTTGCGGATTAGGAAATCCTCAGTGACTCGGGTTTCACTTACCGCTTGTAGGGCTAAGCCGATTGCTACGTTGAATGCGCCGGGGTGAGAATTTAAAGCTGCCCGAGATTCGCATACCAATGACTGCGGGAAGCAAAGTGGGGCTGCCGTCCCTCCCATCCAACTATTTCGATTACCCTTCCATGGGATCAGATTCGTTCTGGATGCGTCCGGCTTGCTTTGGTTCAATTTCTCGATTCGCTGGTGAATCTCCTTGAGTACTGCAAGTTGCGGATGCGCGTCGCTCAGCGTTTTTGACAATTTTGCGAGCGTTTTTGACACATACGGTTCGATTCGTAGTTCATTTGCAATCCATTGATGTTTTGCATTGTTAGCAAGTAATTCTTGCGTGGTGGCGTTTTGCTCACAGTCTGGAATTGAATTGAGTTTTTCTGATGCGCGATCAAATCGACCTTGTTCGCTAGATTGCTTGGCTGACTCGATTAACTTAGCGGTAACTTTTTTGGCAACACGTTTTGCTGACTCATGGGATGGCTCCAGCTCTAACAGCTGATGAACTAGGCTGCCGACCATTTCCCAGTTTTTGTCATTGATCTCTTTTTTGAGTTCTTGCTCAATCTCTTTCTTGGAACTCTGTCGATCGAGTGTTGTTCGGAAAAGTTGCCTGGCTTCCTCGTTAAGCAGATGATCGGGGATCTTTTTTAGTTGTTCAATTACTTCGAGGTTGTTGCCTGATCCACTCGCTTGCTTAGCTTTCTCGCATGCGTTGTTAACCGTCTTCAATGTTTTGCCTTCTAGTTCGATCACTTTGTTCAGTGTTCGATTCGCTTTGGCAGTTATTGACTGGAAGCGGTAATCGGTGAGGGCGGTGATGCGATTGAGTATCTGGCGTGCTTCTGGATAGCGGTATTCGCTAGCGGCAACTTTGGCCTCTGCAAGAAGATCGTTGTACCACTGTCGCTTGCCAGCGATGAGGTCAGCTAAGTTCGCCCCGCATTCACCACAGAATACTTGTGTCAAAAAGACGGTTGCTCCGCACTTAGCGCAGTCTTCGGTTAACGTTTGGCCGCAGCCGCCGCAAAACTTGGCATCACTGGGATTGGCGGTGGTGCATGATCCGCAAGTACCGTTAGCGATCGCTGTTGCTTGCGAATCGGCGGATGACATTGTTTCCTTTGTATTCATCATGCAACCTAACTGGTCGTTAAGGGGTCTGAGGAACCACTACACCATGTATGGGTAGCCAATTGGAGAACCGCTCATCCTCTGGATCACCGACTTTGATGTATCCCTGTTGGTTGGTGTTGAACACAACCATGGGGCAGTCCTTGGGGATGATGACCGATAGGCGATAATTGCCGGCAACGGATTGCTTTTTTAACTCCGCGCGTAGCGGTTCAGGTTTGATATCGAGGACCTCAATCGTTCGGTCGTTGTCGCCATGCACTTTGCAGTTGACATAAAAAGCTTGCTCGGGTCCTGATTCGATTGTTCCTAGATCCAGTCCATCAGAGATGTGGAGTTCTGGTCCCTGAAAGCTGATTGGCTGACGAACTTTCACTTTGATGGTAATGTCGGATGAGATTCGCTCCCCTGTTGGACCTTGAGTGGTTACGGTCAATGTTTTTTCCGACTTACCATGCTCAAAAAAGCTTGCAAGCAGAGTGACCTCAACCGCTGAGGTGTCATCACCAAGGTGATCGATTCGGTCGGCGTTCCAGTCGAAAGAATGGTCGTCGCACTGAATGTCGATGACGTCGATGGAGTCCCACGTTTCGCTACGTACAACCAATGTGCCCTGCGTTGTTTCTCCCACATTCGATGTCGCCATTGCAACGGTTTGTGGCACTAGGACTTTCGCTTTGATTCTTCCCCCAAAGTTGATGGTGAAGGATTCTTGCAGGGGATCGCTGGATCGGAAAGAAGCGTTGAATTCGAAGGGGCCGGGATTGTTCTTGGATGTCCACTGGACCGTTGCAATTCCCTCTTCGCCAGGCATGAGCGGTTCTTGTGCAAGATGAAACGCCGCTCCGTTGGATGCACGAATCGGCTCGAGTGTAAGCGGAAGTTCCCCGTCATTTTTGAAGGAAAAGGTGAATGATTCCTGTGAATTACCCAGCCTGCTACCAACGTCGTAGTAGGATCGCACCGAGATCTTGGGTTTCTCTTTGCCCTTCCATGAGTCGATTAATTGGTTGCGTTGATCGAGAGCGACGACCTTGGCTTCGTACTGATCTCTCAGTACATCAGGCACTCCCCATGGTTTATACTTCACGAGGTAAGTGGAGCCTGCTGCGAGGCAGAGTGTGCTAAAAACACCGCCACAGAGAAGTAAAAGATTTCTCGAGAATGCGTTCATGTTTTCCGTGAGAATTGGGCTCTGCTGTCCATTCCTCTGAGTGAGGCTCAGGAATGAATGGCCATTGTTTTGAAAAAGCGGCGTCCAAAGTGACTGACTTTGAACGCCGCTGATTTGCCGATCGCGTTACGAGCGACACGATCTGATTTCAATTACGGGTTCGCTGATTCGAACGCACCTTTGAAGTAGGTGTCGTTCACGAAAACTCCGTTGAACATATCAGTTGGTGCGATTTCCAACTGTGAGCTGATGTAGCCAATGGTGACGTATTGATCAGCGGTGAGATCAGCCGGCACAGGGAAACCTGGGTTGAGGTAGCCGTCGCCGTCTTTGTCGTTAAGAGTGATCACCGAACCGTCCGCCATCAGGATGTTGGCCTGACCGCTGTGGATCGCAAACCAGTCACGAGTGTCTTGCAGATAGTAACCGTTGACGGTGTCAGCGGAACCGCAATTGACCGTGGTTGCTTCTCCACGCTCGCAAGCAACTTGAAGGTTGAGGTTGTCATTAGCCTTAATCAGACGTAGACCGATGTTTGAACCATCCCACTGTGCAGGGCCATCATTGAACGCCTCGGTCAACAACATGCCCGATGGAAGTTCGACTTTGGCGTTAGGAACTGGAGCAACAAGAATTGCTTCATCGATGTCCCCAGGGCCCGCGTCGCCGAGAATTCCGATCTGTGAGGCGGGGATACGACCTTTGTCGATTGTCGCTATTTGAATTGGCCCGGCAGTGCCGCCGAGTTCCTTAAATTTACCGGATGCGTCACGGTTGTAGGCCGTGCCGTCAGCGGTGATCGTGGTGCCACCATTCGCAACGATGTCGCTATTGGCATCGTAGATGGTTTTAGGATTGCTACGGACGAGGTGGTAACCCGCTGCGTAATTGGTCATGTAACCTTTGTCGACATAATTTACGCCAACATAGTTCACGCGGTCCGATCCTGTTAGCAATGCTGTACCGGTCGCATCCATAATTAGAGCACCCGCACCTTGACGCATGCGAGCGTAGGTGTTTCCTTCTTTTGGGGTTTTCGCTCCGTCAACGGTGAGTCCACCGAGGAGGTCATTCAGTTTCTCGGATGCTTTGCCTGGGTTGGTTGGACAGAGCATGTCACCTGGCAATGCGTTACCGCTGTTAACAAGGTCTGCAACCCAGCCGATCTTGTCCATGTCACCGTCCCGGTACCAGTCAGAGGCACCGGTGCAGAACCGACCCAAAGGGTCTCGGTTGGCAAATTCTGTCAAGCCAATACCAAACTGACGTAGGTTGCTCGAGCACTGTGTACGACGTGCAGCTTCGCGTGCCTTCGTTAAAGCTGGCAATGCTAGGGAAGCCAAAAGTGCGATGATGGAAATAACCACCAACAATTCAATCAGGGTAAATCCTGAAATTCGCGATCGCGACATTTCGATGATGTCCTTCAAGTTAGTCTGGACTTTTGATGAAAGTTTTGTCCAGAATGGGTTAAGTGAGGTGGGGTGCGTGATGGGATCGATGGAGTTTTTTTTGCCGCCAGCAAAAGAATTCTCCGCTCATCACTCACTCCGCTTTCTTTAAAACACAATTACAAAATCCGCTTTCTCTAAAACACGATTGCAAAATCGATGTCTTTTCTTGTTCTTTGAGGCGATGCTCTTTCGTCCACGCCCTTCGTTACTTGGGAAAGTCCTGCTTCCCGGTACGAACCGCGTCACTCCTGACACGCGGCCTAATCTTTTTTCTATCCGATGATATGGGTTAGGTCGCCGGTTCGCCTCCTTTGGGTTGTCGTGATAAAAGTTGCAAGAGTCTGTGTTGGTTTTTCATGCTTTCGGGTTTTCCGAATAGTCTGGCTTGGAAACTACGTAGCGGGCTTGATCCATTATTTGTCATTTATTCGCCGTTGGCATTGAGCGAATAGAAACTCGCTAGGTTCAGTCTTTCTGCCTCGGGCTCTGAACTCGTCCAGTAAATCGCGGACGTGCCACCCGCGACATCGGCGCCGTCAAACCCGTTGTTGATAAAGCCATCTTGATTACGGTCTGCGATTTGTTGCACCGATCCATCAGCCATCAATACGTTGACGACACCGGCATGAATCGGCGCCATGCCTCGGTAGTCTTGACGCGTGTCATGCCGCCAGGTCTTTAGCCATCCGGTGGGGCCCGATCGCGAAGTCCCGGCTGCGAAAGTTGGTGTTTGCAAGTAGTGTGGGTTATCCGCGTCTAATTGGCCGTCTGCGTTGGTGTCAATGCGCCGGCGATTTCCAATGGGGCCGCCCACAATTGAAGTCCCATAGAACGTGCCGGCCGCAAGCCATTCACCGACGGGTGCAGAGAGAGCGCCGGCAGCGGCGGAGTCACATAGCAGAGGAACCGTGCTTCCTGGAGCTTTTCCGCTATCGAGTTGACGAGTGGTGAGTGGACCTGTGGTGACGTTCAGATCTCGGATGCTCTGATCCGTAATACCTGGTTTGATGGGGTGAAGGTTACCGCCGCTGTCAAGCCGAACTTCTGACCGCGTTAAAAACCAAGTTGCTGCGTAATTGGTATTGAAACCTTTCTCGATCATCGACAAACCGACCAATGCTACTCGATCGGCACTGAGGGGAGAAATCGCATCATCAACCACGGAGCGTGATATGTTTTTGATGGTTTTACCTGTCTCGTCAATGTAGGCTTTGCTGCCCAGTCGGTCCCCCACAACGTCTTCTGTGAACTGATTCACTGGCATCGTGATCATTTGCTCAACCGCAGACGATGCAAGCACGTTGTTGCTGGGGCAGCGCATCTCGCTCGGCAGCATCCCGCGACGAACAAGGTCGGCAACCCAGCCGATTTCCGTAGGCACTCCGTCGCGTTCAAGATCAAACGCACCCGAGCAAAAAGAGCCGTTGGGCGTGTCGATCGAATGCTTGGTAAGCCCAACTCCAAAGTTCTTTAGATTGCTTTGGCACTGTGCACTTCGTGCTGCTTCCCTTGCCTTGGAAATCGCCGGAAGTAGGAGCGCCACTAGGATTCCTATGATCGTGATGACCACGAGCATTTCAACAAGGGTGAATCCCGATTTTGCTCGCTTTTCGAGTTGATTAGGGACAAGACTATTCATCGTTATTTGCTTCATGCCTTGATGAGAACGACAGTTGGTTCTGTTGGAGCAGACCGAATGTTTGCGTTTTGAAAAGTTCGTACCCACTGCTGAGTCGCAATTGCATTTCCGAGTTGATCGAATTCGTACACCGTTGAGCAGATGTAACGCTGACGAATCGTGTTTCATTGACTTGGATTCTGCTTTTCGCATGTGGCAATTCTTGCGACGACGCGGGTATGTTCTACACATGCCTTTGGCTTTGCAACCGCGGAATGGAGTTCTCATCGAGTCTTCATCGTTCCTACATATTGCATTTGGTGGTTCCAGAAGTGTCTCGGCTTGGCACTGTTTTTTTGGGGAACACTAACTCTCGATTATTGTCGCTTTGACTTGCTTTAGCTCCCAATCTGCTACGATAAATCCCGATGGCTGGGGTTCATGAAATCTTCATTATTGAGACGTTGCTTGGAGGGCTGGATTTGGACGTTTTACGGCACGCGTGCGAAAACCTTACGAGGGAATCTATTCATGTGGGGCAACTCGAGCGGTTGAATCAGTTACTGAAAACGATTGGTGATAGGCCGTTTTATCGGAACTGGTTTGGTGAAAAGATTCCATCCTTGTCGCATCTGGATGAACTGCATTCTTTGCCTTTGTTGACGAAATCAGACCTCATTGCTGACGGGGAAATCACTGCAGGATTGTTGTTTGATCAATCACGGGAAAGCTACACGCGGTTTCACCAAACAAGTGGTACGAAAGGTTTTCCGATGGTTGTGTTGGACACAACTGAAGATTGGCAGTGGTGGCTACTTTGCTGGCAGTTTGTCTTAGACGCGGCCGAAGTAACCCGCAAAGACGTCGCCATGATGGCATTCTCCTTTGGGCCGTTTATCGGGTTTTGGACTGCACATGATGCCTTGGCTCAGCGAGGTGCTCTGGTTGTGCCCGGTGGCGGATTGTCGAGTGAGAATCGCCTGCGCATGATCCGTGATCAGAGATGTACCCTGCTCTGTTGCACTCCAACGTACGCGCTTCATTTGCTGTCCGTTGCTGATAGTCTCGGGATGAAGATGCGAGACTCGAGCATCAATCGCGTGATTGTTGCCGGTGAACCGGGTGGGTCGATTGAATCGGTACGAGAAAAAATCGAATCAGGTTGGGGGGCAACGGTGATCGATCACTGTGGTGCAAGTGAGGTCGGTGCGTGGGGATTCGGTGAACGCGATGGTGGCGGTATTCACGTGATAGAGACCGAGTTTATTGCAGAGGTGTTGAGGGTCGATGAAGCTAATCCGCGTGGAGTGCCGGTCAAAGATGGTGAGCGTGGTGAGTTAGTCTTGACCAATTTAGGACGTTTAGGAGGTCCAGTTGTCCGCTATCGGACTGGTGATATTGTGGAGGCATACCGGCAGCATTCACGGCGATGTCCGTTTTTATGGCTCAAAGGCGGTGTTTTAGGACGCTGTGACGACATGCTTGTGATCCGAGGTGTCAATGTTTTCCCCAGCAGTATCGAGTCAATCATCCGCGAAACATTTGCCTATACTGAATTTAGGATGACCGCCAGTCGCAGTGAAGAGATGGATCAACTTCAGATCGAAGTTGAGGTGGACGAGTTTCAGGCAGAATTGCTGGCTCGCACATTTCGAGATCGATTGTCACTGAGGGTAGATGTCAAGTCTGTTGAGGTCGGGTCGCTTCCAAGATTCGAGGCAAAAGCCAAACGTTTGGTTGACTCAAGGTAGGCGTTTTTGTTTTTGTGACCACGTTTTTTGGTGGCGATACCTAATCTCCACATCAACGATTTTCTCGGGTAATGATGATGACAAAACAGAGGGAAATGGCGGTTCATCCGATCGGTTTATCAAGGTTGGGAGATGACTCGATTGAATTCAGTTGGAGCGACGGTCGGATCGACCAGTGGACCGCGATGGAATTGAGAAAGGCGTGTCCTTGTGCGACTTGTCGAGAAAAAAAACGTGGTGAAGAGCAGAAGCTTACGATGCCGGGATCCGCAATGTTATTGCCTGTGTTGAGTCGGGCTGAGGCGGCGCCGTTGAGAATTGAAGCGATGGACCCCGTGGGTGGTTATGCTTACAGAGTTCGTTTCAGTGATGGCCACGCCTCTGGGATTTACCCTTTTGATCTCCTGCGCAAGTGATTTCGCTCTCGGTCTTGGGATGGTTTTGTCGCAACTTGTGTCTGCCCACCTAACACCTGTCGGGTGTCGGTTGACCATCCCTTCTCTGCTAGATGCTTTTTGCTTCTGAGGTTTGCATCGTTAAATTTTCAAGATCTCTTTCTGTGCAGCTCGTTAAGAATTTCTGAATTTCTATTCGCCCTCTGCCATTGTGCTTGACGGTTAGTCTAGGCCGACGCTCTTCTTTGCTGACGCGGTTCAGAAGACCTGCTTCCTAATTGTTGTCGGGGCAGCGCGTAGGTGCATGTTGAAATCCTGAGTGCATGCTGGAACTCTGGATGTATGGTTAAACGTAGGACGATCGTCATCGCGTGGTCAACTCTTACGCGTGGAACCGGTATTGCAATCATCGTCAATTAACTATTTCGGGGTCGGGTGATGTCGACGATGCAAAGATGTTGGAAATGGGTCCGTGGCTTTTTGGATCCCGAAGAAAGAAAGCGACGTCAAAAGGAGAAGAAAATCAAGGAGATGGCTGATTTTCTGGAGCGTAATCGGCAGGTTGATTCGAATGAAAAGTCAAAATCGTAATTGAATGAGTCAAGGCTCGTTGTTGATTGATTTGGTTAGGTTGCTGATTGAACTGGATCGATTTGGCTCTGGTTGTAATCGAACCCAGTTCTTTGGATGGAACTTCGTGGCCAAATTTGCTTCTTCGTTCGGTTCTGGCAGCTTCCATCGCTAATCGATGTCCCTTGATTTGTACCATTCCCGGACAAGTGTGTGTGGTTGCTAATGGTGATGGAGGATTATGGTGGTCGACTAGTGAGAGTCCTCAAGAGTCAGAAGGAGATCCACTTGTAGAGGGCCAAGCCATGCCGCATCCAATTCGCGTGCATGCTTTGATGGATCCAAGATCGTCATTGCATGTTTCAGGTTTTGGGAGATTGCCCCAGGTTGTGACCACCTTGGCAATTGTTTTTTGTTTGTGTTACGGGACCCGGCAAATGATGGAGCGTGGGAACTATTCTGCATCGAATACTGGCCGTGTAAGCGATACGGCTCTGGAAACTATTTGTGAGGAAGAGCGAGGTTTGAAATGAATCCTTATCGCTTTGAATTTTTTTCCAATAATCAAGTTCGTGTGTTTTGGGACGGAGAGTTAATTCGATCGGATCCCGTATCACTTGCTGAGGCTTTGTTAGAAGAGTTGATCGAACAATCAGAGCACGGTGTGATCAGTCGGTTAGAGTTTGACCTATCACGAGCAGAACCGGTCAATAGCCGCGGTTTAGCCTTTTTGCTTTACCTCTGTGATTTGTGTCGAGAAGCCAGTGTTGATTGGCGGATGCTTGATTTGTCATCTCAAGCGGAACGGTTGATTCATTTTTCAGGACTGGAGCCGATCTTTAATCGCTCCGATGTTCAGAAAATTGAACGCATTGACTCTGGTGCTGCGTCCATCCAGAGTCCGCCAAAGCAGCGATCGAAACTAAATGTTTAGCTACACAAAAGTGGGGCTTTCCGGCAACATGATGGGTGGGATATACGATGAGCAATGAGGTCGAATTTTGGGAAGTGCATTACAGCACAGAAGCTGAAATGCGTACTTTTGATCCTGGAAATGCTGCTAAGGAGCTCATTCAGTTCGTTATTGAGGCAAGGGCGAATGACGTCTTCATTACCGATGAATCGGATCGAGTTAGCATTCGCATGAAGCGATTGGGGAGAGTTGAGCTACTGCAATACTTGTCCAAGAATGCTGGTAGGCGATTGCAAAATCATTTTCGAGCGGTTGGGGGAGCTGATGTCACTGATCACCTTCATCCTGTCGATGGACGCGAGGTGATTGAACTCGAAAACGGTATTCAGGTCGACGTCAGGATTAGTGCGCTACCAAATATTTTCGGTCAAGACCTCGCTCTTCGGCTGTTTTACTCAGAGCAGGCGCTTCTGGATCTCGATCAATTAGGATTTCTCGATTATGAATTAGATTTGATTCGTCGTTTGCTCGACTCCAATGGCGGTCTCTTGCTTGTTTCGGGTCCGACTGGAAGTGGGAAGACAAGTTCTTTGTATGCTTTTCTTCGTTACTTGAATCGAGGTGATGTAAAAATTCATACTCTCGAAGACCCTGTTGAGTTCGTATTACCGGGGATTGTTCAGACGCAGATCAATCGACGTATGGGGATTGGGTATGCGGAGTTGTTACATGCAATGATGCGACATTCACCAGATGTTCTGATGATCGGTGAAATAAGGGATGCTAATACTGCGGAGGTCGCGGTTCGTGCCGCAGGTAGCGGTCAGCTAGTGATTGCGACGGTGCATGCACGCACTGTTGCCGGATCGATTCAGGCTATGCACTCGTTTGGGGTAAATCCAAACTTTTTGGCCAGCAGTCTTTCAGGCGTTATTTCTCAGAGATTGGTTCGCCGGTTGTGTTCAGCCTGTTCCACAAGGATCACATTGGCAACGACGCCTAGCGAACTGCGGGGGGGGCCCAACGGGGGCGATGTCCAAGAGTGTCGATCATTTTCGATACCCATCGGATGTGAATTGTGTTCTGATGGATATGATCAAATGACTTGCGTTCCAGAGATTATTTCGATCAATCAGGCGATGCGTCGTGGTATTGCGAGTCGGTTGGGCACGGCAGAGTTGGCCGAACTCGCAGATGCGAATGGATTATTATCTTTTTCAACCTTCGCTAGACAGCGGTTGTGGAGTAGCCTTTCGTCCGTCGAGGAACTCGTCAAGGTTAGTCCAGAATCTGATATCGATGCTCTTGTTGACCGTCCTATTGAAATGGCTGCTCCAGTGATTTGAGTTGCCGATTAAAGATTCAAGTCGTTGAAAAAAATCACTGCACATTGCAATATCACGACGTCTCTGTTGGCTCTTGTCCGTCAATTTATTTTCAATACATTCACTCGCTATCTTCGGCATGCAGGGTGTGATGAATCGTCCAGTAAATCTCCTCTTCAAATCGGCTTCCGTCGTTCGAGAGAATATTCATCCTTAGATGTAGTTGGTCGACTGGTATCAGTTCTGGGATTTGCAAGGTGACCGTCATTCGCTTTGGATCCCAAGACACGGATTCGATCCTGAGTGTCTCGACTCCTTCTTGGTCATCGGATGGACGGTATTGGGCTGAACCGTAGGTGTGACGCCAGTGATAATTCCAGTGCTGAATGGAGAATGCTTCGGCACGTTTAATTGAGCTTGGGGCGATTGCTTGATTGAACGTTAATTCAAGGCCTCCCGCAATGACTTTGCAGTCGGTGATGAGGAGATTTGGATTACCTGTATACCTTAGTCGCTGAATCCCATTTTCTCGCAATCCAATCCTACCACCGCCATTCCAGCCTTGCAGCCCGGTCGCGTAGACTTGGCCGTCTAACGGGTTGGTTCTTGCTCGCATCACACCGGTTCTGAAATTCAGCGGTAGTCGGATGATGGCTCCTTGCATCAATCCATTGATTTCTTGGGTCATTAAGTAGGACATCCAGCCTTTGCCGAAACTCGTGTGCAGTAAGTGTTGGTCGAGTGGGCCAAACCGTTGGTCATCCACCCAGAGTTGTCCTCCCGATGAATTGTCAAACTCTTGAGGCATCCAGACAATTGGGGGTTCAAATGAAGTGGGCGCAATGACCTTCTTTAGGTCAAGATTTCCACCGTCAGGTTCCCACATCCCCGGAATCGAATAGGTTGGGACCCACCCATAAAATCTCCCTGATTTCAAGTGATTGATTTTGGAAGCGGGCATCCATTGACCTTGATTGTCACTTCCAACAAGTCGATTACCGGGCATCATTCCCAATCCATTGGGCGTGCGAAAACCGGTGCTGAGCACTTCTCGTTTCTTTCCGTCACTGGAGATTTTGTAGATCATTCCCGGAAGCGTCGAATCGCTACCGTGACCACTTTTGGCATAGTAGAAGTTTCCCTCGCTATCGGTTTGCAAGTCAAAGCTGAATGCATGGAAGTTGACGGATACGTCAGGTTCTGCTGAAAAACTTTCGTAAAAATCTGCCTCGCTGTCTTGGTTCAGATCGTGTAGGCGAACCAGTCGGTCTTTGCACGTCACGTAGATAAGATCGTTCACAACTCGCAGTCCGAATGGTTCGTAGAGTCCCGCTGCAAAGCGTTTCCATTTTAGGTTCCTGAGGCTTGAATCGATCCCAGAGACAATCCACACATCTCCGCCGTACGTTGAAACAGCCATGCGTCCATCTGAAAAGAAATCCAAAGCGCTCGTGCGAAGCCAAGAGTTCCAGGGGTTTGCGTCAGGGATTGTTAGTGTGTCGACCGCGTAGCCCTTCTGTTCAAGTCCAGTGAACCCTGTTGTTTCGATGGCTTGTGGCCACTGTGATTCGCTGCCCTTCGTTTTGCTGCGGAGGTCAACGGTCTCGGTTTCTAGATGAAGTGCAAAATTTGGATCTTCGACAGTTGATGGAGTGTTCGGTTGATTCGCAACAAGTCGTGTTACACGAAACCGTCGGGTGGTATCTGATTCAGGGATATGGACGATGATTCTTTTCTGGGAATCAACTTCAAAAACCATCTTTTCGCAATTACCACGAAAGTGGCATGTCATGATCAGTTGAGCGTCGTTATCACCGGGTCGGTTTACGACTGCATCCACTTTCTGAGAAGACTGGATAGAAGCCTGATGCAACGCTTGCCCATCGAGGGTGAGCGTTGTTTGCGCATTTTCATTGGTCGTGGCGTCGCCAATAATGATCCGGATTTCTTTTCCGGCTCCTATCTCAAGGTGTTGTGTAATCCCGTTCGCGGATGCGACTGGCATTTCAAGAATGGGTCGTTGGTCAATCTCGTAACTTAGGATGACTTGCTCGCCGTGGCGATAATATCCTTGGTA
>Ga0181564_10002778_pt1 | contig 15145 bp, 10 predicted proteins | sample 011ome_24_FD_134512 | JGI IMG/M metagenome (GOLD analysis project Ga0181564, IMG submission 134512) | Coastal salt marsh microbial communities from the Groves Creek Marsh, Skidaway Island, Georgia - 011513CT metaG (megahit assembly) | ecosystem: Environmental > Aquatic > Marine > Intertidal...
CGTACGAACCCCTCCGATATGTAAAGGTCCTGTAGGACTTGGTGCAAAACGCACGCGAACAGGTCTACTCATTATTATGCAGTCAATAATTCTTTAACAAATTGAGAAATTAATTTCCCATCGGCTTTACCAGAAAGTGCTTGCATCGCAGCAGGCATAACCTTACCCATCGCAGCAGGTCCACTTACTCCCATTTCGGAAATAATTCCAGCCACAACTGATTTCACCTCAGAAGCATCCATCTGAGCCGGTAAAAAGGTCTCGATAATCTGTAATTCCGAACGCTCCACCGATGCCAAATCTTCCCGACCTTGTTGCTCGTATACTTCTAATGAATCTTTACGTTGTTTTGCTAATTTTTGTAATGATTTGATGTAATCATCCTCACTTAAGCTAGATGCTTTATCGGATGTTTGAAGCAACATAAAGGCACTTTTTATACCACGCAATGCGCGCAAACGATCTGCATCTTTGGCTTTCATTGCCTCTTTGATGCCTTCATTAATTTGTTCTGCCAAAGTCATAACCACAAAGATACAACTATCGCCGTTAACTGTAGAAATCTAATGCCTATTGATGCAATAATTGCAACATGGCAAGGGCCTTGATATAATCCCCAGAATTCAAATACGATTTAATCTGACTCCACTCATCACCCATATGTCGCTCCTTACTTACGTCATTTATAGTAATTTCATCTGGCATGGATGCTAAAGAAGCAAGCTTTCCGATTTCATTACCATTTAAATTATCACTCAACCTAACGTAGTCAGGCAATCCATCATATCCCAATGTAGGTGACATAGGTTGTGCCAATTCAAACAAGGCTGCATCGTCGGTTTTTGAATACCAACTCGCACCCAAGCGACCTACTAATTTCATCTTTCTTTGATCGATCTTATTCTCATCATTCAAGACTTCGTCTTTAATATGAATGCGAACCACTTGGCAGATAACCAAATTACCCGCACCACCACCAACTCCCATCTCTTTGATTTCTATAACTTTACACTCTATTTGAGACGGACTTTCCGCAACCCTAAAGGGCTTAACAAGGTCCGATTGAACAGGTGTAAATCCAGCTTTTTCAAATTCACTAACTCCTTTATCCCAAGGAGCAGCAGCCACATTCATTTGTTCCACCATCGACTCAGTAACTACATTGATTACTACTTCTGGAACCTCTTTTACATTCAATAATGTATGCTTAGGTTGACCAGTTCGACCGCTATTGTTAGGTGCAAATACTAAAATCGGCGGGTTTGCGCTAAAAACATTGAAAAAACTAAATGGGGCTAAATTGGGAACACCATTGGCATCTACAGTACTAGCAAAACATATAGGTCTTGGTCCCACACTACCAATTAAATATTGGTGTAATTGGGGTATTGGTAGTTCTTTAGGATCAATTACTAACATAGCTTATTTAGATTGTTCGTTTAGGGTATGACCCATTTTTTCACGTTTGGTATTCAAATATTTCGCATTATGAGGGTTGGGTTCAACCAATAAGGGTACATTTTCTACAATCTCAAGACCGTAACCAATTAAACCGGTGCGTTTGCGAGGATTATTACTCATCAATCTCATTTTCCGCACGCCTAAATCTCTTAGAATTTGAGCGCCTACACCGTAATCCCTATCGTCCATCCCAAAACCAAGTTGTAAATTGGCTTCTACCGTATCCATACCCTGCTCTTGTAACTTGTAGGCCTTTAATTTATTTAACAAGCCTATTCCTCTTCCTTCTTGGTTCATGTAAACTATAACGCCTCTACCCTCTTTTTCGATTAGTTTCATAGCCTTTTCCAATTGTTCGCCACAATCGCACCTGCATGAACCAAAAACATCGCCTGTTAAACAACTTGAATGCACCCGAACCAAAACAGATTCATCCTCTGTCCAAGTTCCTTTTATCAATGCCACGTGTTCTTGGTCGGTATCCTTTTGTTTAAATGCCACCAAATCAAAATCGCCTTGGTCGGTAGGCATTTGCACAGATATTTCTCTTTTTATTAAAGACTCATGTTCTAACCTATATTTAATCAATTGTTCGATGCTGATAATGCGCAACTTGAACTTCTCGGCAACTTTAACCAAGTCAGGCAAACGAGCCATTGTTCCGTCTTCGTTTAGAATCTCAACAATACAACCTGCTGGCTCAAAACCAGCCATGCGAGCCAAATCAATTGCAGCTTCCGTATGTCCTGCTCTACGCAACACACCCTCGGCTTTAGCTTTTAGTGGGAAAATATGTCCAGGTCTACCGAGTTCTTCATTTTTAACATTCGGGTCAATCAAAGCCATTATCGTTTTTGAACGGTCTTGAGCTGAAATACCCGTTGTGCAGCCGTATCCCAAAAGATCTACCGAAACGGTAAAAGCTGTTTCATGGGTAGCCGTGTTTTTACCAACCATCATTTCCAAACCCAATTCATCACAACGCTCTTCAGTTAATGGCACACATATCAGACCACGTCCTTCTTTGGCCATAAAATTGACCAACTCAGGTGTCATATTTCGGGCAGCCGTTAAAAAATCGCCTTCATTCTCGCGATCCTCATCGTCAACCACAATTACAACTTTACCCTGTTTTATATCCTCAATAGCATCTTCAATTCTATCAAAACGAATGCTCGTGTCTGAATTCATATTACAAAGGTACAATCAAAGTTCAAGAGCGTTTTAAAAATCGATGAATTTGAACGTTCAATAGTCCTAGTAACAACATAATACCTTGGAGATAGAAAGCCTATAATTGAGAGAACCCCGATAAGCTAGTTTCAACTTTATTCACTTAAAAAAGCACTTATAACCTTGAAATTGGTCGCTTTATATTTTTCTTTTTGAAGGAAGTTCTTCAGCATTTCAGTATCCCGTTCTATATTTCATCAGACAGGCGTATTTTTGATGCCAATGCCTTCCAAAACAGAAATCATTAACGCCTTCAAAGACAAACTAAACGCCTCCCTGCGAGGGATTCAGGATGCCATTGATCAAACGGAACAAGCCCTGCAAGAAGAAACAAAAAGCAGTGCTGGTGATAAGTACGAAACGTCACGGGAGATGTTACAAGCGGATTTAGACCGCCTCGAATCACAACGCAGCATACTTCAAAGCTCATTATCCCTATTTGCAGTTTCACAAGATAACGATCAAATTGTTGTGGGAAGTATAGCCGAAATCAGCATCAATCATCAGCCACATACCCTTTATATTGGACCGGCCATCGGAAATGTGACTATCGATAATTTAGAAATACGGGCAATTTCTACCGCGTCGCCATTAGGGGCCGCACTCTTAGGAAAACGTCCACAACAAGAGTTTAACTGGAACGGCAAATCCATTCTGATCCTTAATTGTTACTAGAATATGGATTTCCAACAACTAAGGCTAAGTCAGGAAAACTATCTTTCCGTAAGCGAAAACACCACAATTTCCACAAGAAAAAAAGCACTCAATCAACTACGTGATGCCATAAAAAGGAGAGAATCTGAAATTATCGAAGCACTTTATGCCGATATGCAAAAGTCTGATTTTGAAGCCTATTCCAGTGAAATTGGTTTTATTTATCAGGAAATCAGCCATACCCTAAAACACATTGATAGCTGGAACCGACCCCAAAGAGTTAGAACTGGACTTTCCTTATTCCCTTCGAGTGCAAAAATCTATGCGCAACCCTACGGAAAAGTATTAATAATTGCCCCTTGGAACTATCCGTTCCAACTGTTAATTGCACCTTTAATAGCCGCCATTGCTGCGGGAAATACCGCCTTATTAAAACCCTCAGAACTAACCCCCAATACATCTAAAATTCTTGCCCAACTAATTCAGGATACGTTCGATCCTGCATTTATTGCACTTGTTGAAGGAGAAGGTCATACAATCGTCCCGGAAGCCATAAACGGCTATCTGCCTAATTTGATTTTCTTCACCGGCTCAACGGCCGTAGGTAAAATTATTGCTAAGTCGGCAGCCGAGCATCTGATTCCATGTGTGCTTGAATTAGGGGGGAAAAGTCCGTGTATCGTTGATAAATCGGCAAACCTCAAAGTAGCGGCTCAACGTATAGCACTAGGTAAAGGTATTAATGCAGGGCAAACTTGTGTTGCCCCCGATTATTTTATCGTTCATGAAGATATTAAAGACGCCTTTATTTCACAGCTTAAGGAAACCCTTATTAGCTTTTATTATAAAGATGGAAAATTGAATGATTATACCCAAATTGTCAATGAACACCACTTTAAACGCCTACAAAAATTGTTAGAAAATGCTACCGTAATTTTTGGAGGAAAGACGTTCATAGAAGAAAGAAGAATCGAACCAACCATAGTAGTCGGTGATAGCGAACATCCACTAATGAAAGAAGAGATTTTTGGTCCAATTTCTCCGCTATTTAGCTTTTCAAATACCCAAGAAATTTACGACATCATTAAAAAACATCCCAACCCACTTAGTTTATACGTATTCACAAACGATACCCATTTCGAGCAAGAAATTATAGGTAATATTTCATTTGGTGGTGGTTGTGTTAATAATACCCTGATGCATTTGGTGGATCCCAACTTGCCCTTTGGCGGAATTGGAAACTCGGGTACGGGCGCTTACCATGGTGAGGCCGGCTTTAAAGCTTTTAGCCATCAAAAAAGCGTTGTAAAAACAGCAAATTGGTTTGACTTGAGGCAAAAATATCCTCCTTACAATGCACAATCCCTAAAAATAATCCGTTGGTTCTTGCGTTAAAACGACAGTAACCACTGTAATCTAGCCTTTGTTTTATCGGCATTTGGCAACATCATTGCCTCAAGGCCTGTATTCAAAGGTACCGCTGGGATATCCTCAGAGCCCAATATTTGCACGGGTGCATCAAGATTCACAAAACATTGTTCGCTTATGCGACCTGCCAGAGCTTCTGCAAAACTGTTTCTTTTTGTTTCTTCCGTTAGCACTAAAATTTTGCCGTGTTTGCGAGCCAAAGCCATTACAGCTTCTTCATCATAAGGTGCTAAAGTTCGCAAATCCAAAATTTCCACTTGATCCGCAAACTCCTTTGAACCGTTCAATGCCCAATAGACGCCCATTCCATAAGTAACTACGCCCACTGAATTGCCCATTTCAATTTGTTCTTGTGAAGCTGCTTGAACCACACGTGCTTTTCCAAAGGGAATGATATAATCAGAATCCGGTTCTGGTGTCTTGGCTTTCTCCGTTCCCGGAACCTTACTCCAATAAAGTCCTTTGTGCTCGAACATAATAACCGGATTGGGATCGTAAAATGCAGCTTTCATCAATCCTTTCATATCAGCAGCGGTACTTGGATAGGCGATTTTTATTCCTTTGATAGGCAAAATACTGCTTTCTACGGTACCTGAATGGTAAGGGCCACCGCCTCCATATGCACCTGTTGGAACACGAATCACACTTGAAACAGGGAATTTACCCATAGACAAGTATGAACTTTTGGATAATTCCGTTACCAATTGATTCACTCCAGGCCAAATGTAATCGGCAAATTGTATTTCCACGATTGGCTTACAACCTACAGCACTCATGCCGGCTGTACTTCCAACTATATACGCTTCCTGAATAGGTGTGTTAAAAACGCGATCGCGACCATATTTATCACTTAATGTCGCTGCTTCACGGAAAACGCCTCCTAGTCGATGTCCCACATCTTGACCGTATAAAAGGGCTTCCGGATGTTCTTTTAATATTTCGTCTACTGCGAATAATGCAGCATCTACCATAACCACGGGTTCTTTCCCTTCAGGCTCGCGAACGCCTTTCTCTTCGGTAACGCTCGTCGGAGCTAATATATGGTCAAAAACCGTTTCTGGTGCTGGTTCTGGAGCGTTTTTAGCACGTTCAAAATCTTCAATTACCGCCTTTTCACATTCTTCAGCAATGGCATCCAACTCCCCATCGGTTACAGCTAGACTTTGTAATAACTTGCGTAAGCGCGGTAGTGGGTCTATACGCTCGTGTTTCTCGATATCATCACGGTACCATTCGCTCCTAACTCCACTTGTGTGATGACCTAATAGCGGAACTTTAGCATGAACAAGCATTGGAATGCGTTCCTCTCGCACCGTTTTTATCGCACGTTGCATTTCGTCGTAACACTGTAAAAAGTCGCTTCCATTGATGCGAATACGACGCAATCCTTTGAAACCCAAGCCGTATTCAAAAGCATCCATAGCGCGCATTTCATCGCCGCTCGCAGAAATACCCCAGTCGTTATCCTGTACCAAATAAATAATTGGTAATTTGTGTAGAACCGCCATTTGCATGGATTCTGCAACTTCACCTTCTGTAACGGAACCATCCCCCAAAGAACAAATTACTATTGGCTTTTCGGCGCCGTTTATCAATCCTTGTGATTCTTTATATTTAATACCATGAGCAGCGCCTGTTGCTGGAATTGCCTGCATACCTGTAGCCGAACTTTGATGTGGCATTTTTGGCATATTCTCACGGTTTAATGAGGGATGCGAATAATAGGTTCTACCGCCACTAAATGGATCTTCTGCCTTTGCCAATAATTGCAACATCAATTCGTAGGGCGTCATACCCATGCTCAATAACATACTTTCGTCACGATAATACGGATAGGCAAAATCCTGTGACTTTAAGTGCATTCCAACCGCAATTTGGATGGCTTCATGACCTTTGGATGTGCTGTGAACGTATTTGGTAATGGGGCGATTTTCATCGTATATTTTAGCCATGGCCCGTGCGGTTTGCATCAGCTTCCATGCCTCTAACACTATCTTTTTATCTATCATTCCGAATGTGGGTACAAGTTTACAAAAAAAACGTCGCAACCCCGAAGTTTATAACCCCAATCTGATGATTTGCTGATCTCTAAATTTGCATTTTTTAATAAAAAAACCGACCCGAAGATTTGTAAAAAATCCAATTCTACCCATTGAATTTATTTATCTTGCGAACTTTGCATAATTATCATGAATCCAATTCTACGCATTTTAACCTTTTTTCTTTTCATTAGTTTGTGTCATTCTGGTTTTGCGCAAAATGAAACCGACACAACGTATGAAAGAATTAAAGGCGTTGAAATAAAACAAAATCGACTTAAAGAGAAACTCAAGGAGTCTGCGCTTACCGTTGAAAGCATGTCTGCGCAAAGTATCAAAGAAACTCCGGCATCTGATTTTTACGAAGCACTCGGTCATTTGAAAGGTGTTGATGTAACCTCTGCTTCTCTCGGTTTTAGAATAATCAATACCCGAGGCTTTAACTCTACCTCGCCAGTTCGAACCTTACAGGTAATAGATGGAGTGGACAATCAAAGTCCAGGTTTGAATTTTTCTTTGGGAAATTTTCTAGGGGCTTCCGAGCTCGACATTGCTTCACAAGAAATAGTAGTAGGAGCAAGTTCAGCCTTTTACGGTCCTGGAGCCTTTAATGGAGTTATTTCGATGACCACCAAAGACGTTTGGAAAACCCCTGGTTTTAGTTACAAATTTAAAGTAGGTGAACGCCAATTGATGGAGAATGCCATTCGTTACGCCAAAGTATTCAAAGATAAAAAGGGGAAAGATGTCTTCGCATTCAAAGGCAATTTTTACTACATGCGTGCTTATGACTGGGTAGCCGATAACGACAATCCCGTGGATGGAAGTCCAGTAGATAAAAACAACCCCGGTGGATACGATGCAATAAATAGATACGGCGATGAAATTTTAAGACCCGGTGAGTTTGACCAAAGTAGCGTTACTGGGAAAACCACGTATCCGGGACTCGATCGATTTTTCCGAGATGGATATTGGGAATCTGATATCGTAGATTACAACACTTACAATCTCAAAGCTTCAGGAACATTAGCTGCCAAACCATTTAAAAACAAAGATTTAGAATTTATTTTTCAGAGTAATTTCGGTATGGGCACTACCGTTTATCAAGGCGATAATCGATACAGTTTAAACGATATCCAATTCTATCAAAACAGATTGGAATTCAAACATAAAAATGGATTTGTACGTGTTTATTCAACCTATGAAGATGCAGGAAACACCTACGACGCGGTATTTACCTCCTTATTAATGTTGGAAAAATCAAAAGAAAATCACCTTTGGGGAAGCGATTACATGCGAGTGTGGCGGGATAGTTTCGCCAATCGCGTGAAAAACTTCGAAGGTTTCCCAAAGTTTCCCTATTTCCGTTATCCGGACTCATTTATGCGCCAATATAATATGGTGATAAATAACAATCGTGAACAGATAACCCAATGGCATAATGAAACCAAGCGCCTTGTAAATCAGGGTAAATATTACACATTAGCGCCTAGTTTGAATCCTGCTTTGGATTATTTTGAACCTGGCACACAACGCTTCGAAGATTTAAAAAACGACATCACATCTCGTAAAAGTTTTGGTGAAGGAGGAAGTGGTTTCTTTGATAGAAGTTCATTGTATAATGCTCAAGTTGAACATCGTTTTAACCTAAAAAAGAACCGACTTCTGTCTATGGGTGCTTCCGGCAGAATTTACACACCCAATTCGGCAGGTACTATTTTTTCAGATACAAATGGACGCGTAATTACCAACCAAGAATTTGGCGTTTATGCTGGGTATCAACAACGTTTTTGGAAAGAGAAACTCAAAATGAACGCCACATTTAGGACGGATAAAAATGCCAATTTCCCATTTGTATTCAGTCCCGCTCTTTCGTTTGTCTACAATCCAGATAGAATCACATTTTGGCGCCTGAACTTCACCAGCGGTGTTAGAAATCCAACACTTGCCGACCAATACCTTTATTATAATGTAGGTAGAGCCATCTTACTTGGCAATCTCTACGGATACAAAAACTTGGTAACTCTTGAATCACTCGAAGACTATTTCTCACAAAGCCTTGTGGATCTAACAACTCTCAAATACTTTGATGTTGACCCTGTTGTTCCAGAACAAGTTCGGACCATTGAAACGGGTTTTAAAGGATTCTTCTTGAAGAACAAATTGAATATAGATGCAAGTGCTTATTACAGTTACTATATTGATTTTATAGGTTATAAGATTGGCTTCGACCCAACCATTATCACCCAAGAAATTGATGGGGTAAAAACCCAACAACTGGTGGGTGGTCAGGTATACCGCGTAGCTACCAATGCATCAACACCGGTTAATACAATGGGAGCTTCAATCGGTGTGAATTATTTTATTGGTGATAATTACACTGTAGGCGGAAATTACAGCTTCAACCAGTTAAACAAACTCGATAACTCAGACCCAATTATTCCAGCTTTCAATACGCCTAAACATAAATTCAATATCAGTTTTGGAGGAAGTAAATTGACTTGGCTCAATGAAAAAGATTGGGCTTTCAACATGAATTTCAAGTGGATTCAAGGTTTCTTGTTCGAAGGATCACCACAATTTACCGGTTTCATTAATAGTTATTATCTATTGGATGCGATGGTAGCCAAAGAAATACCTAAATACGATTTGCAATTAAAACTTGGTGCATCCAACCTCACCAATAATATGGTAATGCAAGTTTATGGAGGGCCACGAATTGGTCGAATGGTATACTTTAGCCTACTCTATGATTTACCCTTATAAACAGAGAAAATTACAATAATTTAAAATTACCTACATTTGTCATAATTAAACAAACACATTACCTATGAAAAAATCATTACTTAGCTTAGCTGTTTTGGGTCTTTCAGCTTTTGCGTTGCAAGCTCAAACACGCTACGTAGACGATGTCTACACGAATGACGATCTTGATATCGTTACTGATATTGAGTATGCTGAAAACTTTACCGTTTTATACGGTGATGTCGACACTTCAACACCAGGACCTCAGTTCTTATTACAGAAATTAAATGCTGATTTCTATTATCCACCATACGATGAAACCGTAGGAAATCGCCCGGTTGTAATCATGATGCATACCGGTAACTTCTTACCGCGTTATATCAACAACGGTCCTGTTGGCTATAAAGACGACAGTGCTACAGTAGCCATGTGTAAGGCTTGGGCTCGTAAAGGTTACGTGGTTATGGCACCAACCTACCGTATGGGCTGGAATCCAATCGCGACAACCGAAGATGTTCGTCGTGAAACCATTATCAACGCTGCTTATAAAGGTGTTCAAGACTTAAGCGCTGCTATCAGATTTTTGAAAGATGAAGCCGTTGTGTTAGGTAACTTTAATGGTCTTGATACCGGTAAAATTGCTATTGGTGGTCAAGGTACTGGTTCTTACATTACCAGTGCATTTGCATCTTTGAATACACAAGATGAAATCCGTATCGATAAGTTCCGTCGTTCAAGTGACGGAAGCGTGATGGTAGACGACCAAATTTGGGGCGACCGTTTCGGTATGGGTGGATTACCTGGTTTCAATAATGAAAACTGGCCTGGTTATGTGGCTAATGCACAAGTTGCTTTCCAAATTGGCGGTGCTTTGGGTGATAGCAGTTGGATAGATGCAGGTGAGATGCCTTTGATTTGGGCTCATTCTGTTTTGGATCCTTTTGCTCCTTACAAAACCAATATCATCAGCGTACCTGGTACTACCTTACAAGTTGTTGAAGCTTCTGGTGGATACGATGTTATGAAATCTGCTTCTGCGCAAGGTAATAACAAGGTTTACGAAGGTAAAGTAATGGACAACTACACCCTTGCAATCAGCGCCTATAACGAAGGTATGGATGGTTTATATCCTATCCATGGTGCTGCTAATGCATCTGGACCATACGAGTGGTACGATACTGCAATCATTAAGCAGTTACCTTTACCTCCAACTACAATCCAGAATATTTTAGGTGGAATTCGTTTGTCTAACCCATTCCACAATAAAACCAAAGCAATGACGTATATCGATACGCTTCTTGGTTATTTCGCACCTCGTGTTGCGGTTTCTTTAGGATTGGTTCAATCTGTAGGTATCGACAACATCAATATGGCTTCGAACGTGGCAATTGGTCCTAACCCAGCTACCAATCAGGTTACTGTATTCAACAATTGGGATAATAACGAATTGCGCACTATCGAAATCCGTAATCTAAACGGTCAATTATTACAACGTGTTCCTTTCCAAGGAAAACAACAAAATATTGAACTTTCACTTCCAACTGGACTTTATATCATGCATATGGAGTTTGAGCGTGGTACAGGTTCAAAGAAATTCATGGTGAACTAATATTCTCCAATTTCACCTTTATAAAGGCCTCACCGCATTGGTGAGGCCTTTATTTTTGGGTAAAAAATCCGTATTTTTGCACCCTCGCAAATCACGATATATCAATTTTATGTATTCTACACTCTCGAAACTCAATTGGCCAGAAATAGAAAAGGAAATTCTTCAATTTTGGGAAGAACGAGGCATCTTTGAAAAGAGTGTAGCTCAAAGGCCTACGGAAAAAGCTTTCACCTTTTTCGAAGGTCCTCCATCCGCAAATGGGATGCCAGGAATACATCACGTTATGGCAAGAGCCATGAAGGATATTTTCTGCAGGTATAAAACCCAACAAGGATTTCGAGTAGAAAGAAAAGCCGGATGGGATACCCATGGATTGCCTATCGAACTTCAAGTAGAGAAAAGACTCGGAATTCGTAAGGAAGATATCGGCGAGCGTATTTCAGTGGCCGATTACAATAAGGAATGCCGCGAAGATGTTTTGAAATTTAAGGATACTTGGGACGATCTGACCAAACGCATCGGATTCTGGGTTGATCTTGACAATCCTTATGTAACTTACAATAACGATTACATTGAAACGCTTTGGGCATTACTTAAAAAACTCCACGATAAGGGCTTTTTATACAAAGGTTATACCATACAGCCATTTTCTCCTGCTGCAGGTACCGGTTTGAGTTCTCATGAATTGAACCAACCTGGAACGTATCAAAATGTTAAGGATACTACGATTGTTGCCCAATTCAAGAAAACAGGAACAGAGAACCATTATTTCTTGGCTTGGACGACCACCCCTTGGACACTTCCAAGCAACACCGCCCTTGCTGTAGGTGCAAAAATCACTTACGTAGATATCGAGACGTACAACCCATACACCGGCGCTCCTATCATTGTGACCCTGGCAGAAGCCTTGGTTTCTAAGTTTTTTAAAGAGGAAAACAAAGTAGAAATACTTCCTGCCTACGACGCTAACTTAAAATCACAACCCTGGAAAAGCCTCCAAACGTGCAAGGGTAAAGATCTAGCCGGACAAACTTACGAACAGTTACTCCCTTATGCTCAACCTGAAGATGGTGAGGCTTTTAAGGTAATCATTGGTGACTTTGTAAGTACCGAGGATGGAACCGGTATCGTTCATATTGCCCCAAGTTTTGGTGCTGATGACTTCCGTGTAGCCAAACAAAATGGCATTGGAAGTCTAACCTTGGTTGATAAAAAAGGTCGATTTGTCCCAGAAGTGACTGATTTTGCCGGTGAATTTGTCAAAGCCGCTTATTTAAGCTCTGAAGAACAAGAGGAAGAAGCTCAAAAACAAGGTCGCGACAAATATCTTAGTGTAGACGAACGAATTTCCATCAAACTAAAAACAGAAAATAAAGCTTTCAAAGTTGAGCGATACGAACACACCTACCCCCATTGTTGGCGTACCGATAAACCTATCCTATATTACCCACTAGAGAGTTGGTTCATTAAAACTACCGCCGTTAAAGATAGGTTGGTAGAATTGAATAAGACCATCAACTGGAAACCCAAGAGTACCGGAGAGGGTCGATTTGGAAACTGGTTGGAAAACCTTGTGGACTGGAATTTAAGCCGAAGTCGTTACTGGGGTACTCCTCTGCCTATTTGGAGAACCGAAGACCAACAAGAAGAGCGTTGTATCGGTAGCGTTGAAGAGCTGATTGTCGAAGTAGACAAAGCCAATAAAATTTTAGGTCTCTCTCAAGAGGTAAATCGAGAAAATTTAGATTTACACCGCCCATATGTTGACGATATTACCTTGGTCAGCGAATCGGGAAAACCCATGAAGCGCGAAAGCGATTTGATCGATGTTTGGTTTGATAGCGGTGCAATGCCTTATGCACAATGGCATTGGCCCTTTGAAAACGAAGAAACCTTCAATAAAAACTTCCCTGCAGATTTTATTGCAGAGGGCGTTGACCAAACACGCGGTTGGTTCTTTACACTTCACGCACTTGGCGTAATGCTTTTCGATAGCGTTGCATTTAAAAATGTAATTGCTAATGGATTGGTTTTAGATAAAGATGGTAATAAAATGAGCAAACGACTCAACAATGCCATCGATCCCTTTACCACTGTTGAAAGTTATGGTGCCGATGCGGTTCGTTGGTACATGTTTACCAACTCGCAGCCATGGGATAATTTAAAGTTCAATTTGAGCGGTGTCCAAGAATCGCAGCGTAAATTCTTAGGAACCCTATATAATACCTATAGCTTCTTAGCTATTTATGCCAACGTAGATAATTATCGATTCGATTCTAAAAACCAGATTCCATTAAGCGAACGTACGGAATTAGACCGCTGGATTATCAGTAAACTCAACTCGTTGATTTCAACTGTCAGCGATTCACTTGACGATTACGATCCAACTAAGGGATCAAGAGCTATAGAAAGTTTTGTAGACGAACACCTAAGCAATTGGTTTGTGCGTCTTTCACGTCGCCGCTTCTGGAAAGGCGAAATGAATGCCGAAAAGCAAGCTGCTTATGATACCTTGTATACGTGTTTGGATACATTAAGTAAATTAATGGCTCCTTTTGCTCCTTTCTTTTCCGATTGGTTGTTTAGAGCTTTAAACAACAGTCAAATTGAAGGTGGTTTATGTGTTGAAAGCGTGCATTTGAGCGATTGGCCCAAGGTTCAAAACGAACATATAAACCATAAATTAGAAACCCAAATGCAACGCGCTCAAACCGTTTGCAGTTTGGTTTTATCACTTCGTAAAAAGGAGAATATTAAAGTGCGTCAGCCACTTTCTAAGGTTACTATTCCCGCGTTGAATCCACAAATGAAAGAAGATTTGCTACACGTTAGCGATATCATACTTTCTGAAGTCAATGTGAAAGAATTGGAATTCTTAAGTGCGGATAACCAGATACTCGTAAAACAGATGAAGCCCAACTTTAAAACTTTAGGAAAAGTTTTAGGACCACAAATGAAGGTTATGGCCAGTATCGTTTCTCAATTATCAGCTGAAGAAATAGCCAATTTTGAAGCTGAAGGCGCATTAGAAGTAAATCTTGAAGGTTCCACTTTTACATTATTACCAGAGCACGTTGAAATCAAAACCCAAGATATGCCAGGATGGTTGGTTGCATCAGAAGGTGATACTACCGTTGCATTAGACATTCAAATCAGTCCTGAACTTAGACAAGAAGGAATCGCCCGTGAATGGGTAAACCGCATTCAAAATCTAAGAAAAGAATTGCAGTTTGATTTAACGGATAAAATAGGAATTGAATACACGGCAGATAGTGAAATCCAAGATGCTGTAACCGCATTTTCAGAATATATTTCTGCGGAAGTGCTTGCAAATCATATTAATAATACATCAAATGTTCAAGATCACGAAGTTGATGTTTATGAAAAATCCGTATTTTTGAAAATCTACAAAGTTTGATAACATTTATTTAGAAGGAGGACAATAAAATGGACAAAGAAAGAACCCGTTACTCAGAAGCCGAACTCGAAGAATTTAAAGAACTCATCTTAAAAAAATTGGAATCGGCCAAATCCGAGTTCAAAACCTTACAAGGTCAACTAAAAGATGGAAACGAAAACGGCACAGATTCAACCAATAATAACTATTTAACCCTTGATGACGGTGCAGATACAGCAGAAAAAGAAAATCTAAATCAACTTGCTGCCCACCAACTTAAATTCATCAAAAGTTTGGAAGCGGCAATGGTGCGTATCAATAATGGCACTTACGGGATTTGTAAAACTACCGGCAAGCTTATTCCAAAAGAACGCTTAAAATTGGTACCACATACCACACAAACCGTAGAAGCTAAAACCAAACGCTAAGCGTGGAAAGCACTCAATCTGCTAGCGTTTCCAATAGCAAAGTTGCATATTGGGCATTTGGTATACTTGGATTGTGCATCCTACTAGATCAAGTCATTAAAATTTATGTAAAAACCCATTTCATTTATGGGGAATCTTATACGTTAGCTCC
>Ga0181564_10002782_pt1 | contig 15136 bp, 7 predicted proteins | sample 011ome_24_FD_134512 | JGI IMG/M metagenome (GOLD analysis project Ga0181564, IMG submission 134512) | Coastal salt marsh microbial communities from the Groves Creek Marsh, Skidaway Island, Georgia - 011513CT metaG (megahit assembly) | ecosystem: Environmental > Aquatic > Marine > Intertidal zone...
GCACTCATGAGACGAAAACCACGAAATCGCTTCCCACGACACCGCGTCATCCGGACCCACGACGGACCTCCCCCGGCACTGGGTGGCGCGCGTGGGTGCGCGCACGCCGGGACTGCGCGCCGGCGGTGGCCGCGTCGCGCCTGGGGCGCCATGGCGGGTAAGTCCGCGGCGGCGGCGAAGGGCCGGGCGAAGCTTGAGGCGTTCAAAGCTGCGCGCGCGAAGAAAGCCAAGGAGGAGACGGTGCCCATCGACGAGCCGAAGCCGAGGCCCGCGGCTGTGGCGGAGCCGGCCCCCGCGGTGGTCGCGCCGGCGACGAAACCGGACGTCGATGCAGGCGTCGCAGTAATGACGCGGGACGTCCCGCCGCCGCCCTCGGTCCCGGACCCGCCGCCGCCCGCGCCTCGCGCGCGTCCCGAGGATTCGTCCTCCCCGAGGGACGCGAACGCGAGCGCGGGGTCGCTTTCGTCCGCGTACGCCGCGCTGTCGGACGAGTACCTTCCGCCGGCGCGAGACGTGGAGACACTCGACGCGCCTCGTCCCACTGTGGGCGAGGCTCCCGGACCGCGCGCGCTCGCGCGCGACGCGGGGACGGTCGGCGCGGGGACCCTCGGGGACGTGGAGAATGTGGAGAACGCGGAGGATCCCGAACCGACATCCGACCCGGTTCTCGCGGAGACGCTCGACCTCGAGCCGCCTCCGTTCGTGTCGCCGTTCAAACCGACCCGGCCGACCGCGCTCGAACGACCGCGGACGGGACTCTCGTCTTCAAGCCTCGAACCTTTCGCGCCCGCGATCAAGAGCTCGACGTTCCTGTCGCGGTTCGAGACAGTCTCGAACGTCGAACCGCGCGACGCGGCGTCGGCGCGCCTCGTTCCGCGACGGATGGAAAGATCCGCCGCCGTCGAACCTCCCGCGCGTCTCTCCGATCGTTTCCCCGGTCCCTCCTTCGCGGACGACCGGGCTCGGCGGCTCGCCGAGGCGTCCGAGGTGGAGGCGCTGCAGCGCGTCATCGACGACATGACGCGCGAGCGCATGGCGCTCCAGCGAGGGCTGGACAAGCAGCAGGCGCTCATGCAGACGCTGGCTGAGGAGAACGAGCGTTTCACGACGGAGCTCAACGCGCGCGCCGAGGAGGCGGCGCGCCTGAGAGACGCGAACGGCCGCGCGACCGCGGCGATCCGCGCGCGGGACGACGCGCTAGCGCTGGCGGTGGAGGCGCGCGACGTCGCGAAGGCGGCGGCGCTGGACGCGCACGAGCGCGCGGCGCGCTCGGCGGTGGAGACGGTGGAGCTGGAGGAAAAACTGCGCGCCGCGCGCGGCGAGGCGCTCCGGCTCCGAAGCGAGATGGAGCGGGAGATGACGGACCGCGAGCGGCGGGACCGCGCGGCGCGCGCGGCGACCGCGGACAGAGACGAGATGGCGACCGCCATCGAGGGGTTACGCCGTGAACGCGAATTCCTCAGGGCGAAGCTGCGCGACGCCGCGGCGAGGGAGGAGAGGGAGATGGAGAGGGAGATGGAGAGGGAGCGCGGCGGCGGCGACGACGACGACTCGGACGAAGAAAGCCCCGGAGGTTCCGCGCCGAGGAACACGCCGGCGAGACAGATGGACCCCCGCGCGCGCGCCGCGCGCCTCGCCGCGGACTTGCGAGATGCATCTTCCGGTGTTGGAACCCCGAACGGTGTTGGAACCCCGAACGGCGACGAGACCTCGAGCGCGCCTTCGGGGTTTTTCCACTTCGTGAGCGCGAACGGCGCGCGCGCGACGGGCGGAGCCACCGTCGGCGACGTCGGCGAGGACCAGCTTCGGCTGGTGGACTCGATCCACGAGTTGCTCTCGGAAGTGGAGCGCGAGCGCGCGAGGGCGAAGCGCGCGCTCGAGGCGGCCGGGGAGAACGCGCGTACGCTGGAGGCGACCAACGCGGCGCTGGAGCGCCGGCTCGCGGGAAAACGCGAGTTGCAGGCGGAGGGCGCCGCACGAGACTTCCGGGACGCGTCGGAAAACGTTTCGCGAGGCGCCGTCGGCGGGTCCGACGCCTCCGACGCCTCCGACGCCTCCGACTCCGACGCGTGGAGCGACGACGACGTGGGCACGACGCCGCGCCGACGACGCGGGTTCTTCTCCTCGCTCAATCCGTTCGCGAGGCGGTGAAGGAGGTGTCTTTTTGGTAGTCTCGTTCGTATTTTCGACTACAAGTACGGCGCGGACACGAGGAAAACCTTCAAGCACTTCACCTTCCCCTTCCTCGACGCTTCACAGCCACTGCGGGGACCCGACGTTCTCGAAGACGCAAATCTCCCCCGAGTACCCCGCGGTGACGACGATCTGGCCGATGGCCATGGCCGCCGCGAACGCGCGCTCGCCCTCCGCCTTCGCCTTCGCCGCCTCGTCCCGGTCGCCGTCGCCGCCTCGTCCGGGTCGCCCGGGAGACTCGCGCGCGTCGCGCGACGCGGCGGCGGCGCTCAACGCACTCGGCGCGCGCCCGCCGGACCGGCCCGCGGCGGTTCGGCCGCCGGGCGGAGTGCCCGAAACGAGCGCGTCATCGCCGAGTGCTTCGTCGCCGAGTCGTTCGCTCGCCGCGCTGTTCCGCGCCGTTTCGCCCGCCGCCGCCGCGTCCATCGGGCTCTGCGGCCCGCCGCGGAACAGCGCGGCGGCGGCGCGCGAGGCTTGGATCTCGCTCTGCGCGGCGGCTCGCGCCTTGGCCACCGCGGCGGCGGCTTCGCCCCGGCGCGCGTCGCGCACGCCCTTCGGCGCGAAGAGCGCGGCGGTGGTGATGTCGCTCGTCCCGCCGTTGGCGCGGAAGCTCTCGTACGAGCTGTGCTTGTCCCGTCGGAAGCCGGTGTAGATGGGGTTGATGGAGGGCACGAACGAGTTCACGGTGCTCCACACGTACACGTTCTCATCCTCCGAGCCGCACACGATGAACTCGGCGCCCGGGGAGAAGGAGGCGCGGATCTGCGAGTTGTTGTTCTTGTGCCCCTTGTACTTGCACGCGAGGTGGTAGCCGTCGTACACGCGCACGCGGCTGTCGTTGGAGGTGACGAGCAGCTTGCGGTCGTCCCCGGGCATGAACGCCAGGCCGGTGATCTTCTTGCCGCTGTTCTTCGAGCCGCCGCGGCTGTGTCGCACCTCGAGGTGCGTCAGGTACTCGAAGCGCACGCCGTCCATGGCGTAGAAGTGGCACTTGCCCTTGTACGACCCCGCCGTGCACGTCGAGCCGTCCGAGTTGAAGGCGGCGGCGGTGACCATCTCGCCGATGTCCACCCAGTCCGCCACGTGGTGGTCGGGGATGCTCCAGAGCCGGAGCTTGCCGTCCAGCGAGCCGCTCAGGAAGTACTTGTCGTTCAGGGGGTGGAAGTCGATGGCGGTCACGAAGTCCTGGTGCGAGAAGATGCGGAGGCACTCGTCCATCGCCGCGTACCACAGGCGCACCGTCTTGTCCATCGACGAAGACAGCAGCCAGTCCGTGCGCGACCAGCACAGGTCCAGAACGTCCCCACGGTGCCCCCGGTACTCGCGCCGCGGCGAGTCCTTGAACACGGACGCGCCGCGGATGGACATGCGGGGTTTTCCGTTCGGCGCGTCGCCGTTTGCTTTTTCCGTTTGCTTTTCGTCTCCTTTTTTAAAGTCGGCGCCGTTTTTAAAGTCGTCAGAGGAGACGAGGTCGAGCTCCCAGACGCGCACGACGCGGTCCTGCCCCGCGGTGGCGAGGAACCGCCCCGAGTGGTTGAACTTCATCGTCCACACCGCGTCCTCGTGCGCGCGAAGCGTCTGCACGCGTCGCAACTCCGTGAACTCCTTGTACACCTTGCGGTTCACGCTCACGCGCACGGCGCGCCCGGAGAGACTCGCGCGCGCGGCGCTTTCCGAGAGTCTCTCGAGTCTCTCCGCGTCCGTTCCCGGAGGCGGCGCCGACGGGTCTGAGGCGCCGTCGCGCGACGGGTCCCGGTCTCTCCCGTTTCTCTCCGCGTCTCTGCGCTCTGTCTCTGCGCCACGCGGTGAGCGCTCCGCCGCTTCCGACTTCTCGAGCACGCGGCTGCTCGCGTACGCGGACGCCTCCGCGAGCCGCTTGGTCATCCACCGGCGCGGGTTCCGCCCGAACGGTTTTGCGCCACGCGGTTCCTCCTCCGAACGCGCGCGCGGGGCGGGCGAACCGTCCCCGTCCCCGCCGCCGCCGCGGGGACGCGCGTCCCCGTCCCCGCTCCCGGCGTCCCCGCTCTGCCTTTCCCGCAGGCTCACCTCGCGCATCAGCGGCGAGAGCCCGAGGTTGTCCTCGAGCTCCCGCACGGGGACGTCCTTCCCGGAGCGCAGGTCGCGCACCACGGCGGCTTTTTGCGCTTTTTGTTTTTCCGCGTCGGCGGCGGCGTCGGCGCCGCCGATCATCGCATCCGCCGCCGCCTCGTCCACGATGTACTCGCGCCCCGTGTCCAGGTCCTTCAGGCGGAACGCGGTGCTCGGGATCTCGGGGGACGCGGCGACGCCGGCGACGTCGGGAGTCGTCGGCGTCGCCGGTCCCCCCGGGGACGCGGACGGGGACGCCGGCGGCGAGAGACGCGGCGTCCCGGCGCGACGCGACCCCACTCCCGCGTCGTCCGATCCCGCGTCGTCCTCGTCGTCCGCCTCCATCGCGGGTTTCGTCGCGACCATCTGCGAGACATCCAGCGAGCCGCTCGACGGGAGCGTGGGGGAGGCGTTCGCGGCCGTCCCCGAGCGCTGAGTGCCCTCCGCCTCGTCCCGCGTCGAAGGCGCTCCCGTCGGACGCTCCTCGCTCAACGTGCGCGTCAGCCACGACGGGCCAGGGATCTCAGCGGGCCCGTCTCCCTCGGGGTCGAAGAACTCGTCGTCCGAAGACATCTCCGAGAGCGCATCGTCGTGCGTGTCATCGTGCGACATCTTCGTCGATCTCGTCCCTCGAACGAGCGCCGGGCGCCTTCCCGCCCCGCGCTTCGCGCGGATCTCGTCAGCAGTCGCCGGATTTGTTGAATAAAAGCGCCAGACACGCCTTTTCTAACCGTCTGAGACGGAACGCGCGTCCTGATCGCGCGGCGTTCCCTGGGCGACGCGACCGCTCGTTCGACGCGCCCGCTCTCCGTGGAACGCGCCTCGGATCGGGTTCCGCGAACCGAGCTCGGAGACGCAGCGCGCTCGTGGGTTTGTCGTGCCCGTCTCGCCCAAGGGTGGGTGGCGATAATTATTATAACGCGAGTCGCGTTATTATTATGTCGCACAGACGCACACACCCAGACACACAGCGACTGTGGCAGAAAGGCGACCGTTTGCCCGTTCGCGCGAAAAAGCCACGACACTGGCACTTTCGCGCCGCGCGCCGGTACCGGTGCGGGCGTGGCCTTCCGCCGACGCGTCCGACCACGCGCGCAGTTCCCTCGGGTCTCTCCTCGGTCCACTCCCCTCCCCGGTGGCGCGTCCGGCCGCGCCTCGTGGGCGGACCCCCTCGGTGCCCGGCGTCCAGATTCTCGCCTCGACGGACGCTTCGAATCGGTTCGAATCGGTCGTCATGGCGAACTACCACTACATGTCGCTGCACCAGGCGTGGGTGACGAACCAGAAGCTGGTGAACATTTACGGCGTCATCACGCGCGTGGACATTCCCCGGCCGTGTTCCGGGACGGACTACAAGCAAAGGGTCTGGGTCACGGACGAGAGCGCGCGCGACATCAGCTTCGGAGGCTCCGTCGCCGACGACGACGACGCGCTCGCCGCGGCGAGCGGGGGCGCTAAGGACGTGATGATCATGTTCTTCGGCGACCGCGACGTTTTGCTCACGAACGCGCGCGAAGGCGATATCGTGCGCATTCACAGGCTGGAAAAGAGGGAGTGGCAGCGCCGCCCGCAGTTCGTGGCGAAGATCGGCGTCATCCGCTCGGGAAGCGGCGCGGGGGGAGTCGCGCGGTGTCACTTTTGCCTCTTCCGCGGTTTGCCGAGCGCGCCGGGCGAGGTTCTACCGGAGGAGCCGTTCCAGACCTCCTCTCAGAAGTATACGTTCAACGTCACCGACCGCGCCAACGTCAAGCGCCTGCGCGAGCTCGTCGGGGTCGGGTCGTTCCGCGACGCCGCGCTGGACAATCCGTTCACGGTGCCCATCAGCTCCATCACGCACGCGGATCCGAAAAAAACGCACCACGCCGACCAGTACGACCTTCACTGCAAGGTGCTGGAGGTGATCACCGCGCCGGAGACGGGCCGGACGACGCTAGTGGTGTGGGACGGCTCGGACAGCAGGCCGTTCCCGCCGAACGTCACCAACCTCGGGCCGTCGGGGGGGGGGCTGGAGTCGCAGAGCGAAAACGCGTCGGGGAAGGTTTCGCCGTTCGGCGGCGGCGGCGAGTACCCGGCGTTTTTCTTCGCCCCTTTCGAACCAGAGCGCGCGGTGACGAGTGAGACGGTGGAGAAGTACGAGCGATCGCTGGGTTCGATCCCCCGGTGCGGCAGCGCGTTCCCGGTGGTGATGCGCAACTTCGACATCTCCCGGGAAGACATGCCGCGGCGCGGCGCGTGGATCCGGCTCATGAAACTCTCGTCGTGGGTGCGGGAGGGCCAGAGGCAGGGCCTCTTCACGCAGCACAGCTCGTGGGCGCCGTCGCGGCCGAACCCCTCGTTCCAGGAAGCCTACGCGGAGCGCCTCGAGAAAAACGACGTCGCGATGTGGGCGCCGCGCGGCATCGCCGCGGAGGGCCGCGACGGCGATCTGACGCCCGCGCTGACGAAAACCGCGCACGCGCACGTGCCCCTCTCCACGTTGCGCGAAGTCTTGGCGTCGCCCGCGCCGGCCAGGCACCGGTGCGCGGTGCGCGTGGTCGGGCACTTTCCCAAAGACGTGCACGACTTTTGCGTTCCGAACGACGACGACGACGATGACGACTCCACTTGGGAATACAACCTGTCGTTGGTGCTGGAGGACGGCACGGCGCGCCTGAAGGCGCACCTGGCGCCGCCGGAGAGCGCGTCTTTTTTTCACGGCGTCCCGCCGTGCGACTTGTGGGCGTCGGCGACGACGTACGACCGCGTCGCCGCCAAGACGCGCGCGCTCACGGAGCACCACATCGACCGACCGCACGAGGGATGGGTCGTGGTGTGCGTCATGAGCTACCTCGTGCCGCAGGAGGGCAAAAAGAAAAGAGACAAGAAACACCCGGGAACGCGGTGTTTCCAGATTTTCGGGACGAGCGTCGTGGGGCCGCGCGCGTAGTACTTTTTTTTTTTTAAAGTAAAAGTAAAAGCGAGTACGGTACGTACCGTCGTAAATACGTAGCGTAAGAGACGTAAGACGTATTAATACTACGTAGTTCGAGAGACGCGTGACAAAACATCGCCGTGGTTCCTATCACGCGTCCTATCACGCCACCTTACTTCGAGCGCCTCTTCCGCCGCGTTCCGGGCGCGTTCCGAGCGCGCTTCGCGAACGAAGAATCACTTGACGAAGTTGGCGACGTTTTCCAGCCACCGCGTGTACTCTCTCTGCTCTTTGTCGACGTGCGCCTCCGCGATGTAGTTGGCGAGCGTCGCGTCGATCCCGCGCGCCTCCAGGTACTTGTGGAACTCCTCCTGCACGCTCTCGTCCAGCTCGTCGTAGTTTGGGCCGGGGTAGCTGCTGAAGTACTCGTCCTCGTCGTCCTCGTCCGCCTCGCCGCCGCCGCCGCCGCCGATGGCCTCGTAGCGCACGTTGCGCACCTCGACGGTTTCGCCATCCGTCGCGCACGAAAACTCCAGCCCCTCGTGCCCGTCGCCCCGCGAGACGGAGACGGAAAAGTGGATCGTGACGTCCTCGTCCTCGTCCTCCGCTTCGTTCGTCGCGGCGCCGTCCGCGTCCGACACGAAATACTCATCCTCCTCGTATGGGTCCTCCGTCGCGTTGAACGTCACCGCGATCTCTTCGTCGTCGCCGAAAGCGCGCACGAGCGTGATCTCGCAGTCGCCGTCCGTCTCGATCATCTCGAACGGCTCGGGCGGGCCCTTCGCGACCACCTCGCTCGGGACGTACGTCGTGCGCTCGTGCTCGAGCTCCTCGCCGAGGACCTGAGACAGGCCGCGCTCGCCTCCTTCCGGCGGGCTCGCCTCCTCGAACGCGAGGGAAGACGCGCGGAAGCCGCGCGCCGCGCGGCTCGCCTGCACCGCGGCGACCGCCGAGGGAGACGCCGATCGCGACGCGGCCGCGCCCTCGCCGGCGGCGAGCGCGGCGCGGGGGAACGCGGTCGCGTTCGCGAACGCCGCGCGCGTGGCCGCGCGGCGGAGCGTGTGGCGTGCGGCTTGGAACATCGGGGAGTGCCTGCGCGCGGAGGTGCAGTGAGCCCGCGCCGAGGGCGCTTTCCAGGTTTCTGTTCATCAGGTCGTCCGTCGGTGAGACGAAAACGAACTTCAGCATAAGAAAGAATATGTCGAAAACAGACGACGACGCGCGTCGCTTCTCCTACACCCGCCTCCTACTCCACCACCCGAATCACGCCCTTCTCACCCGATCCCCCCCGAGGGCCTCGCGTTCTGCGCGACGGCCCTGCCGAGTCTGCACTCCAGGCTCCCCGGCGCGGTGGCGTCGACGTTTAAGTCGCAGGCGTCGTACAGCGCCTTCCCTTCCGCCACCTTCTCCGCGGGCACCTCCTCGAGAAACGCGACGATTGAGGAATCCACCAGCTCCAGGTACGTCTTCGGCCCCTCGAAGTCGACTTTGACGCGTGCGTTGTTGCTCTTGAGCATGCTCTCCGTCTGCGTCACGGACTGCAGAATATCCTGCACCGCGTACGGGTCCGCGCCGTACGCCTCGGTCAGAGCCGGCAGCGCGCGCGCCAAAGGCCCGCTGATCCGCGTGCTCGCCTTGGTGTTGAGCTGCGACAGGTCGCACGGGAACGTCGGCGCGGGGCACGTCGTGGAGAAGAGCTCCATCTGCGCCAAGACGTCGCCGATGCACGCGCGCACGGCGTAGATCACGGCGATGGCCTGGATCGGGTCCTCGATCGGGACGTCCAGATCCTTGTTGAACATGGCGAAAGACGCGGGCGGCGCCGTCAGCGCCGCCGTCGACTCGAACGAAAGAAAACCGACGATCGACGCGGCGAAGCGTCCGAGCGCGTCGCGGCGAGAACGCGCGTCGTGAGGCGGCATGGACGTTCGTTCGCGCGAAACGGTCGTCGCGCTCGTTCGCGACACTTCAGAGGATGCCGCCGTCTCGTCGCGGGGCAGCCTCGAGGACGCGCGGACGAGCGCGCGGCGGCGCCCGGTCGCGGCGCGGGGGATGCGAGCCGACATCGCGACATCGCGAGGGCGTCTCGACGAGACGCGTCTCGTGAACGACCCCGCCGCGCGCGAAGAGGACGCCGCCACCTGCGCGTCAGCCACCGCCAACATCGCGCTCGGAGTGATCGGGGGCGAGGTCGGGAGACCACGCGCGGGCGCGTGTGCGTCTCAGGCGAACAGAAGCGCTTCGGTGTTATCCAACCGCGCGTCGCGCGTTTTCCACGTCAGCATCTCACGTGCATCTCAGTCTCGACGAACGCGAAAAACCCGAAAAAGCGTCGTCGTCCGCTTTTCACGCCGCCACATCTGGCGCGCACTTCGTCGGCATGCAGGCACCCAGCATGCAGGCACCCACGGTGCCCTCAGGGACGCTGGCGCGTCCCTTAGCGTCGCGCTTCAGTGCCGGCGCCGTCGCGACGCCTCGCGCCGTCCGCGTCTCCGCCGCGGGCGCGCGCCTCGGCGCGCGCCGATTCCAGGCGGTGGTGGACCGCCGCCGCCTCGTCGCGGTGACGGCGGTGTCGACGCGACCCCACCCCCCCCCGTCGCACGCCGCGGCGCGCCGGCTCGCCGGCTCGCGCTTCGCCCTCTCGGAAACCCCGCGGCCCGACGCGTCGCTCCGCCCGGGCGCCTCCACGCGCGCCGGCGCGCTCGCGCGCCGCGCGTCGCACGTGACGTCCGCGGGGTCGCGTCGATTGAGCGAGTTCCCCGTGGCCGACCGCCGCGCCGAGCTGAACGGCATGAAGATGGCGCAGCTCAAGCCGCTGTGCAAGGGCTCGGGGCTGATTCAGGGCGGGAAGAAGCAGGAGCTCATCGCGCGTCTGCTGGAGCACGAGTTCGGCACGACGGACGACGAGGCGGACATCGACCCCAAGGATGACATTGTGGGCCTCGCCGCCGAGTGGCGCGACGGCCGCGCCGCGGCGACCGGCGTCTCCTTCGGCGAGATGGACCGCGTGGAGGGCGCGCTCAGTAGCATGGAGTTCGTGGACGAGCGCGCCGCGGACGCGGCGTTCTACGAGCAGGGCTTCGACGACGGCGGGTACGCGCGGAGCTCGGAGGCGCGGGGGGACCAGGGCGTCGGCGCGAGCTCGGCGGCGGCGCGCGTCATGGGTCGCGACGGCGGCGGGTTCGACGACGGCGGCGGCGCGGGCTGGGGGGACGACGGCGGCGGTGCGCGCGATTGGTACGCGGAAGAGGAGCAGTTCGCTCCCGCGAAGGAAGAGCTCACCGCCGAGGCGCGCGCCGAGGCGAAGCGCAAAGCCGCGCTCAAAGCCGAGCGTTCGCTCGAGCGGCGGTCCGCCATCGTCACGGCGCTGCGCACCTTGGCGACGGAGCGCGAGGGGTTCGAGAGCGACCCGCGCGTGCACTTGGAGGCTGTGAGCCGCGCCATCGAGCGCGCGTACCGGAACATGCGGCACAGCGCGTTCGCCAAGATGGACGACCGGGGGCGGGACGTGTGCGTGGACATCAACGTCGCCACCGGGACGCTGGCCATCCTCGCGCAGAGGGTCGGGCGAGGGGGCACGGTGGAGTGGGAGATTGACGACACCGAGGCGTTTTTGGAGGCACACTCGAAGCGGCACCAGATCCGCAAGCTGGCGTTCGCGTTCACCGAGGAGATCAACGAGGCGGTGTCCGCCGCCGCCGCGGAGTCGTACCTCGCGCGGGACGGTGAGATGGTGGAGGCGACGGTGGTTGCCCAGGGGCGCGACGGCGAGATTCTGCTCAAGCTGAAGGACGGCGCCTTCGCGTGTTTGCCTCCGGAGGAGGCCATCCCCGACAAGCGGTACGCGCAGGGCGACCGGGTCTGCGCGCTGGTGATCGGCGTCGAGCCGCGTACCTGGGCCGCGGACAAACGCGCGCCCGTGCTCGTGAGCTGCGGCATCGCGGGCCTGCTGGCAGAGGTGCTCAAAGCCGAGGTCCCGGAGGTTGCGGACGGGAGCGTGGTCATAAAAGGCGTGTCGCGGGTGTCCGGCAAGATGTCCAAGGTGGCGGTGGCGGCGGCGGCCGGTGACCGAAGCGCCGTGGACCCCGTGCTGGCGTGCGTGGGCGCGGAGAACGCGCGCCTGCGCGCGATCCGCGAGAGGCTCGGGGGCGAGGTGTGCCAGATTTTGCCGTGGCGCGAGGACCCCGAGGCGTTCGTCGCCGAGGCGCTCTTCCCGGCGGTGATCCAGCGCGTGACGCAGATGGACGCCGCCGGCACGCTGGATGAGCGCGGGAACGCGCGGCGCATGAGCAAGTTCGTGGCGTACGTCAACCGCTTCGACGAGGCGAAGGCCATCGGCGCCGCCGGGATCAACGTCAAGCTCGCCGCCGCGCTGTGCGGGTGTTTCATCATGGTGGAGCGACACAAGGAGCCGCGCAAGTCTGATGACTTATATTCCGGGGGCTGGGGGAACGCGGATGACGACGAGGCGGACGACCGCTGGGTGAGCGACGCGCGCGACGCGCGCGACGCGCGCGACAACGACGGCGACTGGGCGAGCCACACCGCGGGAGCTCCCATCGATTTGACGGATGACGGCCTGGACGAGCTCGGGTGGCCGGATCTGGAGCCGGCGCGGAATTCGCCGACGATCGCCGCGTCGGTCGGCGAATCTCTGAGAGACGAATCTCGGATCGCGCTGGACGAATCCGGAGAGATGGATCCGACGGATCCGCGCGACGACGACGCGAACTGGGAGGAGGTGGGCCCGGGGAAGGTGGGCGTCGTGACCTTCGGGGGGAACCTCGGTTTGGGGATCGCGGGCGGGTGCTCGTTCATGGGCGACCCGGAGGAGTTCGAGGCGGAGCGGCTCGGGGACGCCGCCGAGGCGGCGGCGTTCGAAGGCCTCGGCGGCGCCGCCTTCGAAGCCGAAGACGAGAACGGTTTCTTCTCCGACGGCGCCGACGACGCGGACCTGTTCGCGGACGACGACCTGTTCGGGGAGGACTGGAACCAGTGAGGCCTCACCGGTGGTTCACGACGACGTATTTATAGGGTTCGCGTGCGCTGCTCGTACGGATATCGCAGTGTAGTGTATATGCCGTTTCGCGAAAAACAACAAATGCCTCTCCTCTCGCCGGCGCGTACTCTACGTATGCTCGCGGCGAGCTCTTTCCGCGGCGCGTTCGCGCCGAAAAAAAAAAAACTCATCACTCCTCGACGGTTCGGAACCCCAGGATGTTCTCCGCGAACGACTCGGCGGTGACCGCCTCCGGGAACAGGTTTTCGACCGATCCCGCTTCCTCCCCCCCCAGCGCTTTCGCGACCGCCGCCAGCTCCTCGTCCGACATCGCCTCGCCGCTCGTCTTGAGCATCTCAATCAGGCTCTCCCGCGATACGGCGTCGCCCTCGCCGTCCAGGATGATCTCGAAGGCTTCGCGCACGTCCTCCGCGCCGACGTCGCGCGGAGGTCGCCGGTTGACGTAGAGGGCCAGGAACCGGTCGAAATCCACCTCCGTCGGAACGTTCGCGCCGGCCAGCTCCGCCTCGTACCGCAGCTCCACCGCGACGTCGTTCACCTCGCGCTCCGTCAAGTACAGACCCAGCGCGCGCATCAAACCAGCCACCTCACCCACCGGCACCACGCCCCGCCGCGTGTCCACCGCGCGGTCGCGCGTCGCGTCCTCGCCCTGCGCGCGGAGCTGCGCAAACGCAAACGCGTCACGCGCCGCCTCGGCCAGCGCGCCGCGCGCGCCGCCTTCCAGCAAACGCGCCGTGCGCCGCGCGGCGACGGTTTCGCTCTTTTGACTTTTGACTTTTTTCTTCGAAAACGATGCGCTCGTCATCGTAGAAAGGCTGTCGTCGCCGAGCCGCCTCGCCGCCGCGACGTCGACGCGCCACACCGAGATGACGGACCCGCGGTCGTCGCCGTCGCCGACGCCGACGCCGCCGCCGCCGAGCGTGAACACGCGCGCCGAAGCAGATCCGCGCGCGGCGTCCTCGGCGCCGTCGTCCTCGGCGGCGTCGCCGTCGACCACCACCTCGGACACGACGAGCGCCAGCACCGGCCCGGGGTGCGCGACGACGCCCATCGACTTGGCGGGGTCGCCGTCCGCGGGAAGGCGCCCGACGCCGGCGACGTCGCGCGCGCACGCGTACGCGAAGCAGTCTCTCTTTTCCCCGAAGGGCGCCAGGAACGTCACAGGCGCGTCCCCGTAGGGGGGCGCGCACTTCACCCCGACGCACGTCAGCGTCTCGCAGTCCACCAGGCGCAGCTTCAGGTGGTCGTCCGCGACCAGCAACAGCGGCTCGTGCGGCTCTTCCGAGTCCGACTCGGACTCGGACTCGGAGCCGGACTCAGAGCCGACTGTTTGACTGTTTGACGTCCGCGACGCTCGCGACGGCGAATCGTCTCGCGACGGATCCGCTGATCGGCTCGACCCGCGCGTCTCGGAGACGCGCGTTTTTTTGACAAACGCCGCGGCGGTGGGTCGCGCGTTCCCCCCCGCCGCCTCGCCCCCGAGCGCGACGTCGCTCACCTCGAGCACGTCCACGCCGTCCTCGGCGGTGCTTCCCTCGACGTCGTAGCGCGCGACGCGGCCCTCGGCGCCCACGGACGCCAGCTCGACGGACTCGCCGTCGGCCGAGGAGACGAAGGCGAGGCCCACGCAGGGCGTCTCCTCGGCGTGCGTCCGGTGCTTGCCCACGAAGTCGAAGGCGCGCGCGGGGTCCGCGCCGTCCCGCGGCTCGTGGATGGGCCCGAGCAGGCGGAACAGCGAGACGCCCCCGGCTTTGTCCGCCGCCGCCGCGTACGCGCACGCCGGGTCGTCGCTGCAGCACACGCGCGTGACCGCGTCGGGCGTGAACCGCATCGCCTGCGTCTCCGCCAGCGTCTGCGCGTCGAGCGCCTTCAGCTCGCCGCCGCGCGTGCCCACGACGACGCCCAGGCCGTCGCTCCGGTACGCCACGCACGTCGGCCGCGACTGCGGCTTTACGCCGCCGCGGGTCAGGTCCACGTGCGTGACCACCACTCTGGTGGCGTAGTTCCAGGTCCAGACGCCGCCGTGTAAGCCGGCGACGCAAAGCACCGGGTCGGTGGGGTGCGCGGCGAGCGCCACCGCGGGTTCCGTCGCGCCCCGCGCGACGAGCGACGCGCGCGCGACGGCTTCGTCGGACCCGAGCGTCTCGAAGTCCTGAGAGCGAAGCGCGAACACGAACGAATCGTTCGTGGCGACGACGAAATCAGGCGCGGTAAACGCCGAGGAGGTCTTCTTTTTGAGCGAGTCTTCTCGGCCGGCCGAGACGTGAGCGTCGTGAGCGTCGCGAGCGTCGCGAGCTGTCGTGTTCGCTTCGACGTTCTTCGGTCCCGCGGTGGCGACGAACGAGACGCTCGTGACCCCTCCCGCGTCGAGCCCGTCGAACCACGCCACCAGCCGAAGCTCGACGTCGAAGAAACGCACGTTCCCGTCGCTCCCGCCGGTGACCAGATACGTGTCCGCCGGGTCGGCGTCCGGAGACGCAGGCGCGAGCGCGGACGTCTCGCCGCGACGCGTCCGCGCGACGCCGCCGGCGACGCTGAGGTGCGTCACGGCGCCGTGCGCGTGCGCGCGCACGATCTTGACCCCCCGGCGGTCCCCGGCACGCATGCCCCGCGCCTCGAACGCGCCGGGCCCGCCGGGAGGCACGCCTCCGGCCATCCAGACGACCAGGTCGCCCTCCGCCGTGCCCGTCACGCACCGCCCCGCGCCCTCGGCGCCCGTCGACGCTTCCCCGTCACGCGTCACAAACGCGCTGCTCGTGAAATCCGCGACGCGCTGGTTGAGGTCGCCCGCGCGCACGGGCGGCGCGTACGCGCGAAGGCGCGCACGGTGCGCGCGTTTCTTCCGCGTTTCTTCCGCGACTCACCGTTCCCCTCCACCTCCGTGTCGTCCCCGTCCTCACCGCGCAGGCCTCCGCCGAGACCAA
>Ga0181564_10002787_pt1 | contig 15117 bp, 16 predicted proteins | sample 011ome_24_FD_134512 | JGI IMG/M metagenome (GOLD analysis project Ga0181564, IMG submission 134512) | Coastal salt marsh microbial communities from the Groves Creek Marsh, Skidaway Island, Georgia - 011513CT metaG (megahit assembly) | ecosystem: Environmental > Aquatic > Marine > Intertidal...
CTCTTTCACTAATAATTCTTAAAGCGACAGATTGAACTCTACCTGCAGATTTTGACCCAGTAAGTTTTCGCGAAAGCACAGGGGAAAGGGTAAAGCCAACTAAAAAATCTAATGCACGCCTTGCTAAATAAGCATTAACTAAATTTTCATCTATTTGGCGTGGCTCTTTCAAACTTTCTAAAACTGCATTTTTAGTAATTTCATTAAAAGTGACTCGATGAATATTTAATTTTGATAGAGAGGCATTATCTTTTAATAGTTTTTCAACATGCCAAGCTATTGCTTCTCCTTCACGATCAGGATCTGTTGCTAGATATAGGTTTTCAGATTTTTTTGCAGCATCAGTTATTTCTTTAATAACCTTTTTCCCTCTATCGCTTGTTTCCCATCGCATTTGAAAATCATTTTCAGTGTCTATGGCATCATTTTTAGCAGATAGATCACGAACATGACCTACGCTTGCAAGAACTTTGAAGCCAGAACCTAAATACTTATTTATAGATTTTGCTTTGGAAGGTGACTCAACAATTAATACATTCATATAAATTTTAGTCCAAATTTCAGTTTAAACTTACTTCGTCAAGAATTTTTTAAAAAATATTGAATACTACTTAGAAAATTTAATTTTATTTTCTGAATTATTCATTAATCTTTTTATATTTTCAAGGTGCTTTAGTGATATTATTAAAAATAAATACAGTAAAAAAATTCCTACAATATTGTTAGGATTTATAAAAAAAAAATAGATTGGAGCTACTAAAGATGCTACCAGTGAGCTAAGAGATGAATATCTTGAAATCAAAGCAATAATAATCCAAGTTAATAAAAAATACAGTCCAATGAGGAAATTTAAACCTATTAACAGACCAATATACGTAGCTACACCTTTGCCACCTTTAAATTTTAACCAAATAGGAAAAATATGACCCAGTATTGCAAAGTGACATAGAAATACTGAATGCAAAGTATTAGTATCATAAAACAATTTTAATATAAGGAAAGGTAGAAGTCCTTTAGCAATATCTAAACATAGTACTGCAAATGCCAAAAACTTATTTCCGGTACGAAGAGCATTTGTTGCTCCCACATTCCCAGAGCCAATATTTCTAATATCTCCATGTCCTAATAACTTTGTAAGTATTAATGCAAAAGGAATTGACCCAATAAGATAGAAGAAAATTATAAGTAAAAAATTAGTAACTAAGGACATTATCTCTATTTTTAATTAGTATATCTAAACAAGCCATACGTATTGCAACACCCATTGCAACCTGTTCTTGAATCAAACTTCTTGTAATATCATCTGCTAATTTAGAGTCTATTTCAAACCCTCTATTCATTGGGCCAGGATGCATGACAAAAGCATTTTTTTTTGCATATTTGAGTTTATTGTAATCTAATCCATATTTATTAAAATAAGTCTTTTGATTTGGCATAATTTTTCCAACAATTCTCTCTTTTTGAATTCTCAACATCATTACAATATCACAATTTTTAAGACCTTTTTTCATATCTGTATAAACTTCAACGGGAAGTTTGTTGATATTTTTTGGCAACCATTGTTTGGGGCCAATAACATTTACCTTAGCACCTAATTTAGATAAGATGATTATATTAGATCTTGCAACTCGACTATGAAGGATGTCACCACAAATAGCTATTTGTAATTTTGAAAAATTATTAAATCTATTTTTTATAGTTAGAGCATCTAAAAGGGCTTGAGTAGGATGTTCATGACTTCCGTCACCCGCATTAATTACGCAAGCATCGACATTATTTGATATCCTTTTACTAATACCTTCTTCTGGATGTCTTACTATTAAAACATCTGGATTCATTGAATTAATAGTTGTCATAGTATCTAAAAGTGTTTCACCTTTATTTATAGAACTATCTTTTACAGCAACATTGATAAGATCTGCACCTAATCTTTTAGCTGCTACTTCAAAACTTGTACGTGTTCTTGTTGAGTCTTCAAAAAATAAATTAAAAACTGTTCTTCCTTCTAGTAAATTACTTTTTTTTACTCTTTTTTTATTAAAATTTATAAATTTTTTTGCTTCATCTAAAATAAATTCTATTTCCTTCTTATTTAAATCAGCAGTCTCAACTAGATGAATCTTTTTATATATATTTTTTGATGTTTTTTTAATTCTGTTACTAATTCCAAATGATGAATAGTTTTTTAAGGCTATTTTTTTTGCTTCCTTTAATATTTTTGAGCCTGTTGATGAACGAATGGCTCTCTGTTTTGGTAATTTTATTTTCATTTGCCAATATTGAGAGTTTTCTCTTTTGTACAATTTAATATGACCTGATTCTAAAAATATTGATTTCATATGTGTTAAAATTGTGTAAATATGTGTAAACTAATTTATAGAGTATTTCTATACTTATCTAAATATCCCTGTAAAATATAAGCTGCTGATTGTTGATCTAATTTTTTTTTAATTTTTGAAGAGCTAAAATCAGATTTTCTTAATTCCTTAAAAATAATATCAGATGAATATCTTTCATCCCAAAAATCAAATGGTACTGAAAAAAAAGATTGTAAATCAATGCTAAATTTTCTTATTTTTACAGTTTGCTCATTCTCATTCCCATCCAAACTTAATGGTAATCCAAGAATAAATCCCCCAATATTATATTCATTTAAAAATTCCTTAATTTTGGGTAAGTCTTTTTTGGTTCCTTTTCTTAAAACTGTATTGAGTGGTGTTGCTATTGTAAATGATCTGTCAGATACGGCTATTCCAATTGTTTTATAACCTATATCTAGACCTACAAGAATTTGTGATGTAATAAGTCGCTCAATTAAATTATTAGATTTTTCAATCACTGGAGACATATAAATTGAAGTTAGATACAAATACAATAAATAAAATTGCAAAACTTGCTAGAATTAAACTTTCTGAAGAGGAGGCTAAAGATTTGCTTAAAGATATGAACTCAATTCTAGATTGGGTGGAACAACTTAACGAGGTTAATACCGATTCAATTGAGCCGCTAGCCAATATTTCATCATCAATTCTTCCACAAAGAAAGGATGAGTCTAGAGATGTAAATTCAAGTGATGAAATTTTACAAAACAGCCCTGATAAACTTGAAGGATATTTTGCTGTTCCAAAGGTAGTAGAATAATGGAATTCAAATCTATATCTCATTTAAAATCTTTATTAGATAATAATAAAATATCAGTTAAAGAAATTGCAGAGACATACATAACAAAAATAAATGAAAAAAAAGATTTAAATATTTTTATTTATTTCAATGAAGATAAAATTCATGATCAAGTAAAAGAGATAGAAAATTTATCAAACGATAAAATATTAAAAGGTATTCCTATTGCGGTAAAAGATCTTTTTTGTACAAAAAATATGCCTACTACGGCAGCATCAAAGATATTAGAAAATTTTAAACCTACTTATGAATCTTTTGTTACCCAAAAACTAATAGATCAAGGGTCAATTTTTGTTGGTAAAACAAATTTAGATGAATTTGCTATGGGCTCAGCCACTAATACAAGCTTTTTTGGAAACACTATCAACCCTCTATCAAAAAATAACAATCCTTTGGCACCGGGCGGTTCATCAGGTGGATCAGCCGCTGCAGTTGCTGCAGATTTATGCTTAGGAGCTACTGGAACAGACACAGGTGGATCAATAAGGCAGCCTGCAAGTTTTTGTGGAGTCGTAGGAATTAAGCCGACTTATGGTCTATGTTCTAGGTGGGGGATTGCAGCTTTTGCATCCAGTTTAGATCAGGCTGGTGTTTTTTCAAAAAATGTAACTGATGCATCAATATTGCTAGAAGAAATTGCAGGTCACGATCAAAGAGATAGTACGAGCTCAAATGTGAATATACCAAGTTTTTCAAAAAATCTAAATTCTGATTTAAATGGAAAGATAGTAGGGATTCCAAAAGAGTACACAATTGATGGAATCTCAGATGAAATCAATCAAGTTTGGGAAGATGCTATTAAATCTTTAGAAAAAAAAGGTGCTAAAATAAAACACATCACATTACCACATACTAAATACGCTTTGCCTACTTATTATATTATTGCCCCAGCTGAAGCTTCATCAAACTTAGCACGCTATGATGGTGTTAAGTATGGATTCAGAGCTCAAGATACTAAAAGTTTAGATGACATGTATGAACTAACTAGAAGTGAAGGTTTTGGAAAAGAAGTAAAGAGAAGAATATTAATTGGCACTTATGTTTTATCAGCAGGTTATTATGATGCTTATTATTTAAAAGCCCAAAAAGTAAGAAAGTTAATAGCTAGTGATTTTATTGAAGTATTTTCAGATTGTGATTTTATTTTAACACCTACAGCCCCAAGTGCCGCATTTCCTTTGAATGAAAAACAAGATGATCCTATTAAAATGTATTTAAATGATGTTTTTACAGTTCCTGCTTCATTAGCTGGAATACCAGGTATTTCAATTCCATATGGTCATGACAAAGAGGGCCTACCTCTTGGTATTCAACTCTTAGGTAAACATTATAATGAGCAAGAAATTTTTAACGCCGCTTTTGCATTAGAAAAAGATTATGAGTAATTTAATTAAAGGAGAAAAACATGATTGGGAAACTGTAATTGGCCTTGAGATACATGCTCAAGTAAAATCAAATTCAAAACTATTTAGTAGTTCCTCAACAACTTTTGGCTCTAAACCAAATAGTCAAGTTTCTCTAGTCGATGCTGCGATGCCAGGCATGTTACCTGTTATAAATAAATATTGTATCGAACAGGCAATAAAAACTGGAATAGGTTTGAATGCAAAAATTAACAAATATTCCGTTTTTGATCGAAAAAATTATTTTTATGCTGATCTCCCACAAGGTTACCAAATTAGTCAATACAAACATCCCATCGTAGGAGAGGGTATAGTCACTATTGATTTTAAAGATGGAAGTTCAAAAGATATCAGGATTGTTAGACTTCATTTAGAGCAAGATGCTGGTAAAAGTCTTCATGATCAAAATCCAACAAAAACATATGTAGACCTAAATAGATCTGGAGTTGCCCTAATGGAAATTGTTAGTGAGCCTGATATTAGAAGCGCTGATGAGGCTGGATTATATATAAATAAAATTAGATCTATTTTAATGTATCTTGATACTTGTGATGGAAATATGCAGGAAGGATCATTAAGAGCTGACGTAAATATTTCTGTCAGAAAACCTGGTGATGATTATGGCACAAGATGTGAAATTAAAAATTTAAATTCTATAAAGTTTATAAAACAAGCAATTAATTATGAGGTAAAGAGACAAATTGAAGTTCTTGAAGAAGGAGGTGTAATTGAGCAAAACACATTATTATTTAATACCTCAACAGGTAAAACAAGACCTATGCGAAGCAAAGAAGAAGCTCATGATTATAGGTATTTTCCAGACCCTGATTTATTGCCATTAGATATTAGTCAAAGTGAAATTGATAATTTAAAAAATAAAATACCAGAACTGCCAGATGATAGAAAAAAAAGATATATAAATGAGTACAATCTATCAAATTATGATGCTTCTGTATTAACGTCAGATAAATCAGTATCTGATTTCTTTGATAATGTTATTAAAGTTGATGTAAGTTTGAAACAATCATCGAAGATTGTTGTAAATTGGATTACTTCAGAATTATTTTCTCTTCTTAATGAAAATGATTTAGAGATTAGTGATTCTCCTATAAGCCCAGAAAATTTAGGTAAGTTGGTAAGATCAATAAAAGATGATGTAATTTCAGGGAAAATAGCAAAAGATGTCTTGTTAGAAATGTTTAACACAATGAAAGATCCAGATAAAATAATTGAAGAAAAGGGACTTAAGCAAGTAACTGATATCAGTCAAATTGAAAATATCGTACAGGAGGTCATTAATGAAAATAAAAAAATGGTTGAGCAATATTTATCTGGTAAAGATAAACTATTAGGTTTTTTTGTTGGTCAAGCAATGAAAAAAAGTCAGGGAAAAGCTAATCCAAAGATATTAAATGATATTTTAAAAGAAAGATTATCCAAAAAAAATTAATCTTAAAGAAAATAGTCTATAGGATAAGAAGATAAATGTTGCCAATATCCAAACAATACTTCCTTTATAATTTTCTGCAGACCTCCAAATTCCTACTGTTATAAAAATAGTCCAGATAATTAATGTTATTTTTGATAAAAAACTAAAGTTACTAAAATCTAAAAAGGGTAACGAGTTTGAAAATTGGCTGTTTCCAAATATATAAATTTCAAAATTAAATACTACTAGAATAAATAAAGCATTTAATAGTTCTCCAATTAGCCAGTAGGATCTCCATAAAGTGATTTTACCATTCCAGAAATTGTGTGTAAGTTTTTGCATATATTTGTTCTTTTATATTTATAATTTAATAAAATCCTCAACTTAATTTAAAAATTTATCTATATATTGAAGTTTCCAACCATATTTGATTAATATAAATAAATGAAACTTAAAGAGGAGAGATGGGTTAGTCTGTGATAATCACATCATAGCTATCCATTTTATTTGCAATATTTATCAAATTTTTATTGTTTCTAAAAATTCTTTTGAGTCAATTGTAACGCCATCATAACAAACATCACAGAGGTCCACTCCGTTGAATATTGCGTCTTGATATTTTTTTGAATTATAAAATTCACCCCATGTATTCTTAGATAAATCTCCAAGTATATGTTTTAAACCATAATCTTGACAGCAAGTGGATATTTGACCGCTTGGTAAAAGAACATTTTGTTTAATTCTTGAGCAATTTCGTCTTAAGGATTTTTTATTCTTTTGGGATATTTTTTTTATTTCATTCTCTTTCATATTTTCTAAATTTTGAGCTCTTGAGTTTATTTTTTTTTCAAAATATTTATTAGAATTGTCTATTATTCCAAATAAATCTTGATGCATTGTGCCAAATGCATGAAAGCCTGAATATTTTTTTCCAAATTTTAAAACGGCATATTTTATTATTTCTAAATATTCTTCTCTTAAGGGAAGATTAGCTTCTCTTTTTGCACTATTTTTTTTATCTAAACCAATATTTTCAACTAAATCATTTGATGGGAGATGAAAGTTTAATTCAATTTTATCTTTTATTTCAAAAAGCCTATCTAAATTTGATTTACTTACTCCTTCTAGTGTTGTTGAAATTTTTGTTGTATGACCTTTCAAAACCACATATTCTATCATATCCATGCAATATTCATTTTGAAATGGCTCCACATATCCTGAAAAATGTATATCAACTTCCTTTGGTACAGTTTTAAGATATTTTTTAAAATCATTGAAATTCATTTTTATTTTTCTACTTGGGTCAACTTTTTTATAACTTTTAATTAGAGCTGTTTGAGGACAGTAAGTGCACATCATTGTACAACCTATTATGCTGGTAATTTCAAGTTTGCTTGGCCAAAGATTTGGGTTTCTTTTTAAATATTTATGTCTTGAATTATTTATTATTTTATTATTTAAAATTGATTTTACAATGAAATTACCTTTTATAAAAATAGGTAGTAAACCATAAATTTTTCTTAAAAAAATATACATAAAAATTTTTAAATTAGTTACTTTTTTGTTTAATTAATATTTACTTTTATCATAAATAAATAATATACAAAGAAAGTTTGTATTTTTTTTGCATAATTCCCCAATTTTATTTATTATTAACAAATTTATAGATTTAAAATTAAATAATAAAACATTAAAGCATAATTTTTTTTCTAGGTTACATCTTTTTCGTTTGCTGAAGTAACCAAATGTAATAATTTTTTTAAAAAATTTTCTTGCATAGTGACTCATAAACATGTTTTTTAAAATTAGGTATACCTATCTATCGAACTTATCCTTAACATACATATACTGAGCCTAGGCATTGATTTAGGGCTATAGAATTTCAGTAAAATCACTTTCAACTTTTTAAACTTTTACAGTTATCTTGAATATTGAACAAGAATGGCGGTAGCCATTCTTAAAAAGAAATCAATGATTAAAAAAACAAAAATTACAAGCCAGAGGCTTGCCGACCGCAGGTCCCATAAGTTTTTTTCAGTCACTAAAATTTTGTCCTCTGATTATCACACAATTAAGTGAGAGTGAATCTTTTTGGTTAATGATTAAATATCCAATAAAAATTTTTTTCAATTTATCACGTTAAGCTATTGAATAAATAGAAAATATACGTGGCCTCATTTGTATCACTTTCTTATATATTCTCATTTAATCCCATGATATATACTAGCTTGCAAAGTGAAGAGATAAATTAATTTGGGATACAGATTATTTATTATATTTACTGGGTAATTTGATAATGAACAGGCAATTATTTAAAATGAATAAAACAAAGGAGAGATGGGTGAGTGGCTTAAACCACAGGTTTGCTAAACCTGCGAAGGGGGTAACCCTTTCCGAGGGTTCGAATCCCTCTCTCTCCGCCAATAAATAATATGTTCTTTGGAAGTATACCTGCTGTTATTACTCCATTTAAAAATCATGATGTTGATTATTTATCACTTGAAAAAATCATAAACCACCTTGTTATTAATGGTTCAAATGGACTAGTTCCCTGTGGTACTACTGGCGAGTCTCCAACGCTATCACATCAAGAGCATAAAAAAATAATAGAAGAGACAATAAGAATTAATGATAAGCGAGTTCCAATCATTGCAGGTACTGGATCCAATAATACAGCTGAGGCAATTGACTTTACAAAGCATGCTGAAAATAGTGGAGCTAATGCAGCTTTGGTTGTTACTCCTTATTATAATAAGCCAACACAAACCGGATTATATTCACATTTTGAATCTATTGCCAAATCAGTTAAAATACCAATTATAATTTATAATATTCCTGGTAGATCAGTTATTGATATGTCAATCGATACAATGATTAAATTATCAAAAATTGATAATATCATTGGTGTTAAAGACGCAACAAACGATTTGTTTAGACCTTTATTGACGCTCGCAAATATGAAAAATGATTTTTGCTTCTTATCTGGTGAAGATGGGACAGCTCTTGCATTTCTTGCTCAAGGAGGTCATGGATGTATCTCTGTTTCTGCTAATATTGCACCTCGACTGTGCTCAGACTTACATAAAGCATGGCGAGAAAAAAACATAGATAAAGCGCAAGAGTTAAATCTAAAATTAGCTAAGCTACATCATTCCCTTTTTTTAGAGTCAAGTCCAGGACCAGTAAAATACGCAGCTTCATTATTAGGTCTATGCAAAAGTGAAACTAGATTGCCTCTTGTTGAAATTGACGAAAAAACCAAAAAATCGGTATCTGATTGTTTAAAAAATCTTTCATTAATTGAATGAAGATTATTGCCACTAATAAAAAAGCAACTTTTGATTATCAAATTTCTTTAAAGCTGGACGCAGGTATTGTTCTTTCTGGATCTGAAGTTAAATCACTAAGAAATAATTCATCATCTATTAAAGAGTCTTTTATTGAAAATGAAGGCGGAGAGCTTTGGCTTTGTAATTGTCATATAAAAAAATATGACTCCTCAAATGAAAAAGATCACAACCCTACTAGGAAAAGAAAATTATTACTAAATAAAAAAGAATTAAATAAAGCATTAGGCTCAGTTAGAAGAGAGGGTTTTTCAGTTGTGCCAATTAGCATTTATTTTAACAATAAAGGTTTAGTTAAATTAAACATAGGTTTAGGTAAGGGTAAAAAAAAGTTTGATAAGAGAGAAACTCAAAAGATGAAGGATTGGAATAAAGACAAACAAAGGTTATTAAAAAATAGCTAGTTTTTTCTATTTACTTCTAATCACTAGATAAGTATAAGGATTGAAATATGGCTAGAATAACAGTTGAAGACTGTATAGATAAGTTTGAGAGCAGATTTGAATTAGTATTAGTTGCTTCCAATAGAGCAAGAAAACTTCATTCAGGTGAAAATCCCACAGTTGAAAAAGATAATGATAAGCCGACAGTTATTGCTCTTAGGGAAATAGCGGATGAGACCGTTTCAGTTGATGCTTTAAAAGATAAGCTTATCCAGGAATATCAAACAGTTTCACCTTTGGATGAAGAAGAGCTTTCCTTGGATTATGCTGGTTCAGAAATTGAAATGAATGAAGAAGTAGATAATGAAGAATCTCAAGAAGCTAACGAGAAATTATCTGAAGATGAGGGCGGTCAGTTAGACGGTAATGATGATTCTCGTATTTTAAACCAAAATGAAAATCAGAGTAAGTTAACTATTAACAACGAAGGATATATTGATGTTACTGATAATAATATCCCAGAAAACATATAATATAGTTAAATTCTAGATTAATTTATATAATTTACTCTAAATTACATAAAGAAGTTACTATATAAAGCGTTCTAATGATTTCAGATAAGATTAGAGAGCTTGAGTCTTTAGCTTCATACTTAAAAGATGAAGAAAAAAAAATCATAATAAAAGCTATTAATTTTAGTCACTTAGCTCACAAAAATCAAATTAGAAAATCTGGAGATCCATATATAATTCATCCAATAGAGGTAGCTAAGATTTTAACTTCTATTAACCTTGATGCTTCAGCTATAGCTGCAGGATTATTACATGACACAGTAGAAGATACTGCAATATCAATAAATGAAATAACAAAAAATTTTGGAACACAAATTTCAGAACTTGTTCAAGGGCTAACAAAAATAAGTAAATTTGCTTTAAAAATGAATAAGCAGAAGCTTGGAGAAAATTATAGAAAGTTAATTTTAGCATCATCTAAAGATCTTAGAGTTATATTAATTAAATTAGCAGATAGATTGCATAATATGCGAACCATTAAATTTATAAAAGAAGATAACAAAAGAATTGATATATCTATGGAAACTTTAGAGATTTTTTCCCCACTTGCGCAGAGATTAGGCATGAAAGAATGGCAAGACGAATTAGAAGATTTATCTTTTCAATCCATAAATCCAGAAGCCAGAAAATCAGTAATAGATAGATTAAATTATCTTAATTCAAATGATGAAAATATTATTGATGAAATAAGATATGAGTTAAAAAAAAATTTATTTCATGAAGATATAAATTGTAATATTGATGGCCGAATTAAATCTGCATATTCGATTTGGAATAAGATAAAAAATAAGAATATTTCTTTTGAACAATTATCAGATATTATGGCATTCCGTATTATAACTAATTCGACACGTGAATGTTATAAGTGTTTAGGTGTTATTCATAGAAATTATCAATATATTCCTGGGAGATTTAAAGATTTTATATCTTCTCCTAAATCAAATGGCTATCGAGCTTTACACACTACAGTTATGGGACCTAAAAATAAAAAAATTGAAATTCAATTTAGATCAAATGCAATGAATCAAATAGCAGATTTTGGTGTTGCAGCCCATTGGAAATATAAAGATCCTAAAAGTATTAATGAGAAAGACACTAAGGAATATAGATGGATGCATGATTTAATCGATTTAATGAATAGTTCATTAAATCAAGATGAATTAATTGAGAATTCAAAAATTAATGTTTTTAATTATGAGATTTATGTTTTTACTCCGAAGGGTGATTTAATTGAATTACCTAAAAATTCCACGCCAATTGATTTTGCTTATTCTATTCACTCTCAAATTGGCGATAAGTGCGTTGGGGCTAAAATTAATGAAAAACTTCAACCTTTAAAAACTATATTGAAGAATGGAGATCAAATTGAAATAATCACTTCAGAAGAATCACAACCATCTCCAATGTGGGAGAGGTTTGCTGCAACAAGTAAGGTTAAATCTCAAATTAGAAGATTTTTTCGATCAAAAAAAAGAGATGAATATATATTGTTTGGAAAAGAAATATTGAATTCATTTTTTATAAAAGAAAATTATGAATTAAATTCATCCACTTTAAGTAAAATTAAAAAAGAATATAACATCAAAGAAGAAGACCATTTATATGAAATGATTGGAGAAGGAAGATTAACAGCTTTTGCAGTATTGAAAAAAGTATATCCAGAATTTAAATATAAAAATTCATCTAAATTTAAATTAGAAACTAAAAATCCTATCAAGCTCAAAGGCTTAACTGCCGGTATGTCTTACCATTTAGCTGGATGTTGTTCACCTTTGAAAGGAGATACTATTGTAGGAATTGTTACTGCTGGAATAGGTGTGGCTGTTCACACTATAGAATGCGATACTCTTTCTTCATATTCTGATCATCCTGAAAGATGGTTAAATATTTCATGGGATAGCTCATCACAGGCACCTATCTTATCTAATTCTCGAATTTCTGTTGTTTTGAAAAATCAGCCTGGAAGTTTGGGTAAAGTCACAACTGTAATTGCAAAAAATAATGGAAATATATCAAATATAAATTTTACAATTAGAAAAAATGATTTTTTTGAAATTATCATAGACATTGAAGTAAGGGATGCTAATCATCTTAAAAACATTATTGCAGCATTAAGGTTAGTTTCTGAAGTTTCTTCTCTAGAAAGAATTAAAGGTTAAATTATGATTATTAGTAATGGAATTGATATAATTGACATTAGAAGAATAAAAAAAACAATTGATAAATACAGTTTGAGATTTAAAAAAAGATGTTTTCATACAGGCGAAATTAATAAATCTGAGGCCCGATTAAAATCAGTAGAGTCTTATGCAAAAAGATATGCAGCTAAAGAAGCATGTGCAAAAGCACTTGGTACTGGGCTAGCAAGAGGTGTGTTTTGGAAGGATATTGAAGTGCAGAATGATAAATTTGGAAAACCAAAAATCAAGCTTCATAACCATGCTCTTAAATTTCTCAAAAGATTGACAAAAAATAATGATTGTTCAATTGAAGTTTCATTAAGTGACGAGAAAAATTATGCAATAGCAAATGTGATAATTTATGGAAAAGAAGTATAATAATTTTTTTAGTAATTTAAAATCTATAGGTATCGCTGTTTTTATAGCACTTTTGATAAGATCTTTTATAGCAGAACCTTTTAATATTCCATCAGGCTCAATGAAGCCAAATCTTCTTGTTGGAGATTTTATTTTTGTTTCGAAATGGTCTTACGGATACTCTAGGCATTCATTGCCTTTTTCAATACCTATAATACCAAATAAAATATTTCCAAAAATGCCTAAAAGGGGTGATGTGGTAGTTTTTAAAACACCACAAGACAACAGGACTGATTATATTAAAAGAGTAATTGGTTTACCAGGAGATAAAATTAAAATTATTAATGGACAAATTTACCTAAATAACAAGTTAGTTATTAGAAAAAAAATGAAAGACTTCATTGATAGAGATAAATATTCATCAACAAAGAGATCTAGAAAATATAAAGAATATTTTGATAATTTAACTTTTGATGTTTTAGATATAATGGATAATGGAATAGCTGATAATACTGAATTATTTGTTGTTCCTGAGGATTATTTTTTTGTAATGGGAGACAACAGGGATAATTCTCAGGACAGCAGATTTAAGACAGTAGGTTTTATACCTGTAAATAATTTAGTTGGTAAAGCTAGATTTATATTTTTCTCTCTAGAAAATTCCCGTTTTTTAGAAATATGGAAATGGCCAAACGCAATAAGGGGAAGCAGAGTATTTAGCACCATAAAATGATTTCTGAAAAAAAAATAAATAAATTTGAAAAAACTATTGGATATATATTTAAAAATAAACAACTTCTGATTGGTTCATTAGTACATCCAAGCTTTTTAATTGATAGTAAAAAAAATAAAACCAAAGTTTTCAACGATTTTGAAAGATTGGAATTTTTAGGAGATAGAGTTTTGGGCTTAGCTATTTCATCTATTATATATTTAAAATTTACTGAAAACAATGAAGGTGATTTATCGAAAAAACTTTCGTATCTGGTTCAAAAAAATTTTTTACATAAAATTTCAATTGATTTAAAAATAGAGGATTTTTTAAGTTTTAATTTTAAAAAAAATGAAAAGATGAACGTGTCAATATTAGCAGATTCTATTGAATCTTTAATAGGTGCAATTTATTTAGATGGGGGATTTATTAACGCAAAAAAATTTATTAATAAGTTCTGGAGTCCATATTTTGATATAAATGAAAAAAATATGCAAGATTTTAAAACTAAGTTACAAGAACTGTCTCAACAAAAATCAAAAAAACTACCTGAATACAAACTTTTAAAAAAGGAAGGACCTTCACACTCACCTGTATTTACAGTTTCACTAAAAGTTTTAAGTTTAAAAAAAATTAAAGCCAGCGGTTCATCAATTCGAGATGCTGAAAAAAATGCAGCAAAAATTGCTTTAAATTTTCTTAATGACAAGTAGAATTTTAAAAATTGCCCTTGTAGGAAGAACAAATTCAGGAAAATCAACACTTATAAATAGAATAGTTGGTGAAAAAATTTCAATTCAGAATAAAAAAATTAATACTACCCAAGTTACTGTTATAGGTATTAAAAATGTAAGAGAAACTCAATTAATTTTTTATGACACTCCTGGTTCTAATTTCTTAAAATCATTAAATGCTCAATCTAAGAATCTCAAAACAAATTTATGGAGTGGTATAGATGACTCTGATATCATTCTTTATTTAGTTGACTCAAAAACAGTTAACACTAAATTTTTATTTGAACAAATCAACAAGTTACAAGAATTAAAAAAAAAAATTTTAATTATTTTTAATAAAATTGATCTTATTTCAAATAAAGAAATTCTTCCGTTAACCAGTAATTTAAATAAGAATTTTAACATTGACTCTTTTTTTACAATATCTGCTAAACAAAATATAGGAATTGAAGATTTATTAAACTATATTGATAAATTCTCATATGCATCTAATTGGGTTTTTAAAGATGATGAAATTACAGATAAAGACGATCTTTTTATTGTGGGTGAATTATTAAGAGAGAGTATGTTAACTTATTTGCATAAAGAAATTCCTTACAATGTAAATATTCAAACTTCTAATTTTAAAACTTTAAGAAACAAAGATATCAAAATAAAACAAAAGATTATTATTAAACAGCCACGTTATAAAAAAATAATACTTGGAAAAAAAGGAGAAATGATTAAAAAAATAAGAGAAGACTCACAAAAAAAAATGAGCAAAATATTTAATGCTAAAATTCACTTATATATCGAAATACTTAATGCATGAATGAGTACA
>Ga0181564_10002800_pt1 | contig 15088 bp, 10 predicted proteins | sample 011ome_24_FD_134512 | JGI IMG/M metagenome (GOLD analysis project Ga0181564, IMG submission 134512) | Coastal salt marsh microbial communities from the Groves Creek Marsh, Skidaway Island, Georgia - 011513CT metaG (megahit assembly) | ecosystem: Environmental > Aquatic > Marine > Intertidal...
ATGTCGAGGAATGCACCGCCGTGAGGGGAACCTCTGCCTGCTTTGACCTCCTCGTTGATGGCCTTGGCGACGACGTCTCGGGTCAGGAGTTCGGGTGGTCGGCGAACGGTCGCCAGCTTCCCGCTCACGACTTCTTCGACCCATTGGTCGGCTTCCTCGAGTTCGCTCTTGGTACGGATGATGCCGACCTTGGCCTGCATCATGTCGCGCATCTCGTCGTAGATGACACCAGGGTTTTCTCCACCGTCTCGCTGAAGCGGGGCCAGTATGTCGTCAATGGCCCTGCCCACTTGGGCTTCGTCGATGGAGGGCTGAGCCAAATCTTTGGCTCGCTTGGCTGCGAATTCACCGGCTCGCTTGCCGAACACGATGAGGTCCGAGAGCGAGTTACCTCCGAGGCGGTTGGCACCGTGCAACCCTGAAGCCACTTCGCCGCAGGCAAAGAGGCCAGGGACCGTGGTCTCCTGTGATTCTGCATCAACGATGACGCCACCCATGACATAGTGAGCGGTAGGCCCAACTTCCATGGGTTCCTTGCTGATGTCAACCCCAGCGAGTTCCTTGAACTGGTGGTGCATCGAGGGGAGTTTCTTCATGATGGCTTCCTCGCCGCGATGGGAAATGTCGAGGAATGCACCGCCGTGAGGGGAACCTCGGCCAGCTTTGACCTCCTCGTTGATGGCCTTGGCCACGACGTCTCGGGTCAAGAGTTCCGGTGGTCGGCGAACGGTCGCCAGCTTCCCGCTCACGACTTCTTCGACCCATTGGTCGGCTTCCTCGATGGTGTCGGCGTGGTCGCCGGCAAACATCTCGGGCACATAGTCGAACATGAATCGACTGCCTTCGCTGTTGGTGAGGCGGCCGCCTTCGCCACGAACGCCTTCGGTCACCAGGATGCCGCGCACAGAGGGAGGCCATACCATCCCGGTGGGGTGGAATTGAACGAACTCCATGTCGCGGAGTTCTGCACCTGCCCATAGGGCGAGAGCGTGGCCGTCGCCGGTGTATTCCCACGAGCCAGAACACACCGACCAACAGCGTGTGATACCGCCGGTGGCGAGCACCACTGATTTGGCGGAGAACGCGTGGAAATCACCGTCAACACGGGTGTAGGCGACACAGCCAGTGACACGGTCGCCTTCCTTGAGCAGGGTGCGAACCGTGTATTCCATGAAGATGTCAATCCCTTCGTGAATGCCTCGCTCTTGGAGGGTGCGGATGATCTCGAGGCCCGTAGCGTCGCCGACGTGAGCGAGACGGGGGAAGGTGTGGCCTCCGAAGTTTCGCTGGTTGATGAGGTTCTTCGGTGTACGATCGAACACGGCGCCCCATTGTTCGAGTTCTCGAACACGGTCGGGAGCTTCCTTGGCGTGGAATTCGGCCATTCGCCAGTTGGCGAGCCACTTGCTGCCCTTCATCGTATCGTGGAAGTGCACTTTCCAACCGTCTCGTGGGTCTGCGTTCTGCAAGGCTGCTGCACAACCCCCTTCGGCCATGACCGTGTGAGCCTTGCCCAGCAAGGACTTCGTGATGATGGCGGTCTTGGCACCGCTGCGGGCTGCTTCGATGGCGGCACGGAGACCGGCGCCACCTGCTCCGATGACAATGACGTCGTATTCGTGTTCGGTAATCTTCTCACTCATCATCTCACCTCACACAACAAAGAGCACCATATCGCTCAATCGACCTTCTGCGACCGCCAAAACCCACAGGTCGCCGAGGAAGACGAAGGTCAGGGAGGTCCAGAACCAGAATCCGTGGGATCGGTTCAGCACGCTGATCTTGCCAAACAAAACGCCGCGCACTCGGCTGATGCCGGTGGTCCAGCGGTCGAGCATGCCACCGGCCAAGTGGCGCAGGGCGTGGCAGGAGGTGACATACATCGTGAGCAGGAAGGCTTCAATCGCCATGACAAAGGTGCCAATCGACACACCGTACCCGTCATGGGTGGCGGAGTGGAAGTGCATGGTGTGTGTGACGTCCCACCACTTGATGACCAGGATGATCATGGCGGCATAGAGGAAATAACGGTGCAGGTTGTTGAAGATGAACAAGCGCTTCTCGCCTTTGTAGCCAATGGCCTTGTTGATGTCGGGCTCGTCAACCCAGCAAGCGGTTGGGCTGGCGAAGAAGGTGCGGTAGTACACCCTGCGCATGTAATAGCAAGTGCCACGGAAACCGAAAGGAATCCACAGCACGAGGATGGCGGCGTTGACCCATTCGGGGTGGTTCCACTCGTTGAGGCCGAACAGGCTCCATTCGAGGACGTTGGGCGAAAAGATGGGCGACATGACCGTGCTGCCGTGGAGGGCGTAGGAAATGTCAGCGTCGTAGAGGAAGAGTCGCCAGAAGGTGTAGACCAGTGCGGCGGTGAGTCCGATGAACATGGCCATCGGTTGGCTCCACCAATTATCGATACGATTGGTACGCCCGAGCCCGTTTAGGACCGGGAGTTTAATCCCTTCACCCATTCAAAATCCCCCTGTCCCCTATGGGGACATGCTATCCGAGAAGGGCAGGGTCTTTGAGGTTCACCATTGAGCCGCAGGCCGTTTTTGAAAGAATCTCAGGCCAATTCCGACCAATTGACTTCAGCTTCGACCATTTCGATCTCGTCAACGTCCATTTGGGCGAGTTGGAGTTTGCCCGAGAGTTCGTCGTTCACAGCGTGCCAGTAGGAGTAGGCCTCAATGACCCAAATACCCGATTCCCGGGTTCCGTTTCCTGAGCCCTTCACACCGCCAAACGGTAGGTGGGCTTCAGCTCCAGTGGTGGAGTTGTTGATGCCCGTCATGCCCGCCTTGATGCCGGTCTTGTAGCGGTAGGCTTCGAGGCGGTCGTTGGTGTAAATGGCGGATGAAAGACCGTAAGGGCTGGCGTTGGCGAGGTGGAGAGCGTGGTCGAAATCCTTCGCCTTGACCACGGTGACCACGGGACCGAAGATTTCCTCGTGGAAACACTCCATGTCTTCGGTGACGTCAACAAAGACATGCGGCCACATGAAGACGCCTTCGCTGGCATCGCCGAGGAAGTTCTCAGGTGCGCTGTCCGCCGTGATGGGACCTTCGCCCCAGATTTGCGTGGCACCGCTGGCCTTAGCCATCTCGATGCCGGCAAGGAAATCCTTGGCGTATTTTTCCGAGAGCATGGGGCCGTAAAGCACGTCCTTGTGTACCAGCGAGTTTCCAATGCGGGTGGACTTGACCTTGGCCATGAATTTCTCCATGAACTCGTCGTAAACATCCTCGTGAAGGATGAGGTTGCCCAGGCTGGTGCAGCGTTGGCCGGCGGTGCCGAATGCGCCCCAGTAGGCGCCTTCAACAGCGTTGTTGAGGTCGGCCGAAGGCATGACGACGAGCGGGTTCTTTCCACCCAACTCAAGCGAGCAAGAGACGAGGTTGCGGCCGCAAACCTCGCCGATCATCTTGCCCACGCCGGTTGAACCCGTGAAGGAAATCTTGTTGACCAGTCCCTCATCGACGGCGTCGACAAGGTATTGACCAGCACCGCTGCCTTTTCCGTGAACGAGGTTGATGACGCCGTCAGGCAGGCCTGCTTCGTGCATGATGCGAGCCAGGGCGAACGAGAGCAGGGGGGCGTCTTGCGGCGACTTCCACACGCAGGTGTTGCCGCACATGATGGCGGGAATCATCTTCCAGAACGGCACGGCTGAAGGGAAGTTGCAGGCGTTGATGATGCCGCAGACACCGAGCGGACGACGGTAGGTGAACAGCTCCTTGTCGGGAAGTTCAGAGTTGACGGTCTGCCCGTAAAGTCTCCGACCTTCAGACTGGAAGAAGAGACAGGTGTCGATGGCTTCCTGAATTTCGCCACCGGACTCCTTGAGGGTCTTTCCAATCTCGCGTGTTTCGAGGGCAACGAGGGCGTCCTTGTGTTCCATCAGAAGGCGGCCCATGTTGCCGATGATTTGGCCTCGGGTAGGTGCCGGTGTGGCCGCCCATGCGGGGAACGCGGCGCGAGCGGCATGGAGGGCGTTGCGAACGTCCTCTCTGGTGGAGAGCGGGAATTCACCAAGGCAGTCCGCTAAATGGGCCGGGTTGGTGGAGGCGAAGGTAGAGGCGTCGCTGGCGGAGGTGAGTTGGCCGTTGATGATGTTGTAACCCCTCACAGCAGGTTTGCCTGTGGGGTTGTCGATTTCCATGTATTCTAATCCGGTTTCGAGAACGTGAACCATGCTTGTGGCGAATTTGACCCGTCTCTTGAATGTGATGGCGTGGCTTCCACGCATCGGCCTTCAAGGTTCAAAGACCCACGGGCCGGGGTTTATAGTGGCCCTTCGGGACAAGTATACACCACAGGCGAAAGTTCCGCTTGAATTTCATTATATACCGTGAAATGTTGATTGGAAAAGAGGGAGTACCATGGCAGACAAGAATGACACCACTGAATTGCGCGTATCGAAAGCCATCCCCTCCGACGTCGGGTTCGGTAGGGCACGCATCTCCTCGGAAATGGGGTTGGACCTCAAACCCGGTGACTTCGTTGAAATCAGCGGTGATGAGCGTTCTACGGCCGCCATTTACTGGCGCAGCCGCCCCGAGGATGCCAAGATGGACATCATTCGAATGGACGGCATCATCCGCAAGAACGCTGGTGTCAGCCTGGGTGATCGTGTCACGGTTCGCAAGGTGGAAGCCAAGACCTGCACCAAACTCACGATTTCACCGGTGATGGCCAACAAGCAGAAGGTCAAGTTCGGCCCCGGCATTGAAGGCTTTGCCAAGCGAGGCCTTGCGAAAAGACCGGTCGTGGCCGGCGACCGCATATTCATCCCCGGTATGACCCTCTTTGCTGAGGCCTTGCCGTTCGCTGTCGTCCAAACCGTGCCCAAGGGCATCGTGGTCGTCACAACCGACACCGAGATCGTCATCAAAGACGAAGCGGTTGCCGAGGAAGACGTCGGGCAATCCGAAGGCATCACCTACGAAGACGTCGGTGGGATCGGTCAGCAACTTCTGAAGGTGCGTGAGATGATCGAGCTGCCGCTCAAGCATCCCGAACTCTTCCGTCGCCTCGGCATCGACCCGCCCAAGGGTGTCCTGCTCCACGGGCCACCCGGCACAGGGAAGACGATGATCGCCAAGGCGGTGGCCACTGAGGTCAACGCCCACTTCAAGAGCATCAACGGCCCAGAAATCATCTCAAAGTATTACGGAGAATCCGAAAAACAACTCCGTGAAATTTTTGATGAGGCCGCCGACAACGCCCCAGCCATCGTGTTCATTGACGAAATTGATTCTATTTGCCCCAAGCGTGAAGACGTCACCGGTGAGGTTGAGCGACGTGTGGTCGCTCAGATGCTGACCCTGATGGACGGCATGCAGGGCCGTGACAACGTGGTGGTCATCGGCGCCACCAACCGACGCGATGCACTCGACCCAGCCCTGCGACGCCCGGGCCGCTTTGACCGTGAAATCGAGATTGGCGTGCCCGACCGAGATGGTCGAAGCGAAATCATGGACGTTCATACCCGTCAGATGCCCATCGCCGATGACTTTGATGTTGGATGGGTCCTCGACAACACCTACGGGTTTGTCGGTGCTGACCTTGCGGCCCTTGTCCGTGAGGCGGCCATGCGTGCGCTACGCCGATACCTCCCTGAAATCGACCTTGATGAAGAGACGCTTCCACCCGAGGTGCTCGAGAAGATGGAGGTCTGCATGGACGACTTCAAGGAAGCCATCCGAGACATTGAACCGTCTGCGCTTCGTGAGATTTACGTTGAAGTCCCCGAAGTCGGCTGGGACGCCGTCGGTGGTCTGTTGGAGGTCAAGGACCGTCTGAAGGAATCGGTGGAATGGCCGTTGACCAAACCTGAGTTGTTTGAGCACTTCGGCATCAAGCCACCTCGAGGCATCGTTCTGTTCGGCGCTCCCGGGACCGGCAAGACGCTGCTGGCCAAGGCCATCGCCAACGAAGCACAGGCGAACTTCATCAGCATCAAGGGTCCAGAACTCATCTCCAAATGGGTGGGTGAATCCGAGCGAGCCATCCGCGAGATCTTCAAGAAGGCCAAGCAATCAGCGCCGTCCATCATTTTCCTTGATGAATTCGAGTCCATTGCTTCGATGCGAAGCGGTGGCAGCGCCTCCGAAGGCAGCGATGTTGGCAACCGAGTGGTCAACCAACTCCTTGCCAGCATGGACGGTGTCGAATCCCTTGATGGCGTCATCATCGTGGCGGCGACCAACCGACCTGAGATGATCGACCCTGCTCTGTTGCGCAGTGGGCGCTTTGAGCGTGTGCTTCACGTGCCACCGCCCGACGCAGGGGCGCGTGAATCCATCTTCCGAATTCACAGCGAAGGCATGCCGCTGTCCAAATTCTCGTTCAAGGACATCTTGACGGGCATGGACGGCTTCACCGGTGCCGACATCGAAGCGGTGTGTCGTGAAGCAGCGCTGATTTGCATGCGAGCAGGTAAGAAGAAGGTCACCAAGGGGCATTTCGAAGAAGCGATTTCTCGTGTTCGACCGACCGTGACCCCTGACATGCTTGACTACTACCAGAAGATGGAAACTCGCCTGACCTCGGGCTTGACCAACATCAAGCGAAACCGAGATTTCAGTCGTGGCATCGAAACGATGTGAGGATTGAACACCGACGCATTGATGTGATTCCAGCCCGGACGAACGGCACAGGAGGCCGATGCAAGTGGCGATTTTTGGTCGTGAAATCATCGGAAACAACGTGGTGGACCGTACCGGGGCCGTGTTGGGATCGCTCGTGGACCTGAGTTTTGATTTGAACACGGGTGTGATCAGCGAACTGCTCGTCCAAGTTGAAGCGACCGTGGACGCCGCTGCGTTGCCGTTTGAGAACACCGGCGCTACCGTTCACATACCAGGGACGGCCGTGGCTCGAATAGCCGAAAACATCCACCTCAATGTATGAGGCGAAACGAAGTACGCGTGAGCATTTTCCCCACTCGTGTGGACAACCTTCTAAAGTCAGTACGGGGCGTGTTTAGGCTGGGAATCCTTCCCTCGTGATTTGCATGCTCGGTCTTCCTGCCAACATCAACGCCCGAAGGCTCGCCCTTCAAGCGTCGTTTTGGGCGGTCATGCTCATCTTGCTGATGACCATACTGTTGAACTTCATCAACCTCAGTGCTACCGACCAGCTATCGGCCTACGACGACGATTGGGACGACATGTCGGCCTTCCGTGCCGATATCAAATCCATGGGCATCGAAACCCGCTCCTTGGTGAGCAGTCCGCTTTTGTTGGCGGACATTGAGGACCCTCGCAACACCACCTACATCTTGGCCGGAGTTGAGCGAGATACCCTTTCACTGCCTCAGTTTGATGACGACGGTTTCATCACCATCGCCTCAGGCAACGGCTATTCTCCCTCTGAAATCAACGCCATCGTTGAGTTTGTTGAAGCCGGCGGCACCGCCATGGTGATGGAAGACTACGGCTATGCGAACACCATCGCAGAGGCGTTCGGCATTCGCTTCACGGGTGAACAGGTGTTTGACACAACCTACGCCACGGAATTGGATTTCAACTACATCTGGATGTGCGTGCAAAGCAACCCATGCGGCATGAACGGCACCCAGTTGGACCCCTCAACCCTTTCCTCCCATGACCGCTGGGCCGACGTTGGTGGGCCCGGCGAGCATCCTTGTTCGAAACTCGATGAACAGAGCTTCGTGGTGGGCGAAGCACCGCTGTGTGCTCAGCACATGATCAACGGCCGCGTGGACTACAACGGCAGCTACCAGTTGCTTCTCAACAACATCACCGGTCTTGAGGTCATTCCCGGTGTGCGTGGGCCGCTCAGTGAGGTCGCTGTTCGCGCCTTGACCAGCAACGAAGCAACGGTCGACGTCAACGGCGACGGTGAAATTTGGGTGGGCAACGAAATCACACCAGAGACGCCTGACCGTTGGGGGCAATTCAACCTCAGCATCGAGGCCTGCGCCCGTGCGAGTTGCTCCCCTTCAGACGGAGGGCGCATCGTCTTCGTGGCCGACGGCTCTGCGCTGATCAACGCCATGTACGACTACGAAGGGTTCAACGAAGGAAAATATGGACCAACCGACACGCTGATGCCCGCGAACGACAACCGCAAGTGGGCGTTGGACTTCATTGCTGAGGCCCTCATGAGTGAACTCGTTGACGAAGTAGGTGAACCTGCCGAGAACGCCATGGTCATCTTTGATGAGAGCCGCCATCCCCAAAGCGCCTTGGCGGCTGATTCCTACAACACCGTCTATTTCCTCCTGGTCTACTTCACCGGCGAGGGTCTGGCCATGCTCTTGTTGTTCCTGATTTTGTTCATCACCTTTGAGGCGGTTCTCATCAAGAAGCGCGACCCCGAACCATGGCGTCACGTCTTCAGCATCATCTACTACGGCTTTGGTGATGCGAATCGCTACGCCTATTATTCCAAAGTTGAGAAAATCCGACAGGTATTCCTGTCCAAGGTCCGCAATCAAAACGGACTGAACCGAGAGGAATTCCAGGCGATGCAGGCCAACGAACTGGTCTCGATGATCAACGACCCCGTGTTGGCCAAATTTGCCATTGAATCCAGCAACAAATACACGCTTGAGCAAACGGTGGCGCTGGTCAAACGGATCAAGGCGTGGGGGCGCCAGTGAGGTGAAAGGCCATGTGGACGAGAAAAGCAGCCTTCACTTTCACCGGCGGCATTGCGCTGGTGCTCATCGGAATGATGATTTCCAACCAACAGATGATGATCCTCGGCTTGAGCCTCATCGCCTTCATTGTGGTGAATTCATGGATTTCCGGTCATGGCGATGTTGAAGTTCAGCGAACGCTCTCGGCTGACAACTTGTACAAGGGCGACGACCTGTACGTGGAATTGCTGGTGACCAACCGCAGCAATCGAAAGACGCAGATGCTCGACATCTACGATAACATCCCTCACGAGATGAAGTTGCGCAGTGGGCTCAACCAAATGCAACTCAACCTCAAACCCGGGGAAAGCGCCCGCATTCGCTACGTCCTTCGCTGCCCACTTCGCGGCCACTATTCCATCGGTCCGGTGTCGTTGCGTGCCCGCAACACGTTCAACTTGGGTGTTGAAGAGATGTACGTTGACCATCACAGCGACATCGTCATCTTCCCGCAAATCAAGGACATCGAGGAAGCCTTCCTGCGCAGCCGCACGCCAAAGATGTACACCGGTGCGACGACCCTACGCACGCCCGGTCAAGGCTCAGAATTCTACTCCCTCAGAGAGTACGTTCCCGGCGACCCGTTCAAGAACATCAACTGGAAAGCCTTCGCTCGAACCGGGGAGTTGATGGTCAACGAAAAGTGTCGAGACGCCGTCACCGACCTCTACCTCATTCTCGATAGCCGTGACTTAGCTCGAATCGGTACCGTGCTCAAGAATCCTCTCGAAATGGGCACCGTCTCGGCCGCCAGTCTCGCAGCGTTCTTCTTGAAGCGCCGGGATTCCGTGGCCTTGGCCATTTACGACGAGAAGCTCGCTTACTTGCCGCCCGACACCGGGGACAAGCAGTACTTCAAGATCCTGAGTGCCCTTGCAGGCGTCCTTCCCAAAGGCGCCATGCCGCTTCAAGCCGTCACCAACTCGCTGAGTGGACGATTTAGCCGAGGCAGCCCGGTGTTCATCATTTCCTCGTGTGAAGGCGACGGTACCGTGCCGGCCGCTGTTCGAGACCTGGTTGGTCGCGGCCACGAAGTCACCGTGCTCTCACCGTCCAGCGTTGATTTCGAGCGCTTGGTGAGTCGTATCCCTCGCATGTCCTATGAAGTGCTGAAGCTGGAACGCCAAAACCGTCTGACCACGCTCGCCGGTTCCGGAGCCCAAGTGATTGATTGGATGCCTGACATGGATTTGTCGCAGGCCTTGATGCAGGTGAGGGGGTACTAGGGATGGCAGGCGAAGTGGGTCTCCAATCGGACGTCTACCTTGACGGGGCGGCGAAGCCCCGTACGCTGCACCTCAAGACGCTTCGACGTCAATGGCAAATCATTGCGCTGCAGGTGGTCGCCACCATCGCGCTGATCGGTATGTACCTCGAGGTCGTTTCGACCTATGTTGTCGGTTCCATCGACCATACCATCCTGTTCGATTCCATCGAGTTGCTCATTTCAGACCAACTCCCACTCGGCGACTGGCTGACCGGTGAGGGCCGTACAGGTATGGCCCGGTTCTTTGTACCGCTCGTGTTGGGATTGGGCCTTGGTGGTGTCATGGCGTTCATTGCCTTCCAGTCCCCCAAGGTGCAACAACGCATCAAACTCGGTTTCATCGTTGGCCTCATTCTGTTGTTGATCGGGCGTTTGGTGTTGTCTTGGTTTGCTGGTATGTTGTTTTCCTTTGACCTACGATTCCCGACCAACGACGAGCTGGAAACCCTTCAGTGGCCGTTGCTCATGATCATGTCCTTGCTTATTCTCTTCATCTATCTCCTCCCAGTCATCATGGGAACACGTGGCATTTGGGGCCTGTCTCGCCGTTCCATCGCATGGGCTATCGGTTTCACGCTCCTGTTCCTCGGCATTCACGCCATCTTGACCTTCCCGCTCATCAAATCTCAGTTGGGCTCCTACGGTGGGGCGTTGGCCACGTTGGAGAGTCAAACCTCCGACCCTACCATCGGCTTGTTCGGGCTCAAACTCGTGACACAGGAACAATTCAACCTGATCCTCATCGCCGTGCTCATCATGGTGTTTCAAGAGGCCAGCTACGGTGTGATTCGCAACCTTGAGTACGCTTTCCGCCTCCCTGAATCATGCAAGCGCGACCCCGAATATGTCCGCCAGATGGACAACGTCCTCAACACCCATCTTCGACATACCTTCCTGTTCTTGGGGTTGACCGGTTTGGCCACCATGGTCGCGTTGGGCTTCCACAAGGTCTTGCTGACCATCGTATCGGACACCACTGGAAGTCAGTGGGCTGGGCAAGTCTCAGAATCGATTGAATTGACGCTGACCTACGGCCTGGTCATCTCTGCGCTGTTGTTCCTGAGCATCATGGCTCTGCTGCGCTTCTTCATACCGTGGCAGCGCGTGATTGGGTTCATTCAATCCAAAACAAGCCGTCTTCCACCTGAGCCGGAAACCAAGGATTTCACGCAATTATGAGCGCATTGAACCTTGAATTGCGCGGCCCAAGAGTTCCACGCCTGCCAGTAAGGCGAGCGGGAAGGCGATGTAGGTTAACAACACGCTCACCACGGGTTGATCCACGATGCCAGCGACCGTTGACCGGGAGAAGATGAACACCGTGACCGCTCCCAAGAGCAGCAACCGTTCCATCCAAAGCGGGTACGGCTTCCCGATGGTCTCTTGTCTGGCCATGAGTGTGGTGGCGTCGGTCGTCATGGCGATCTTCAGAATTCAATGTCGGACAGGCGAGACTCAAGGTCGGCCAGCGCTGTGTCGGCACCGTTGCTTGCTGGAGCGGGAGTATGTGCGATGCGATGACTGCGCTCAGCGTCCAAGCGAGCAAGTTCCGCCTCAAGTTGGGCCCGTTCGTCTTCCAGTGAGTCCATTGATGTGATCGATTCGCTTCCTGGAGCGGTCTCGTTCACGGAAGGAGATTCATCGGTGGGAGGCGGCAGGGGGGACCACCCCTCGTCGTCCACGGTTTCATTCGCCTCCGGAGCGACGGTCTCCACGGCCTCTGCCTGCACAAGGTGAGGCTCCATGCCGTCGAGCATGGCCTCGTTCACCGGAATGCGTTGCTCGGCTGGAATGGATTCGCGTTCAAACGGAAGCAGCCCGTCACGTTGGAAGTCCCACATCATGCCGCGGGGTCGTCCGTCCGTCAGTCCCGAAGCATCGAGTTGAGTGATGAGTTCCTCAAGGACACGTGCCGTCTCTTCCAAACCAATGGCTTCGCCAGCATCACGCTGGTCGGCTTCGAGGTAGATCTCGTCAAGCGCAACCTGAATCAGTTTCCGAGTTCCCATGGCCAAGGTTGGGAGGGCTTCAGGCCGCTGACAATTGGCCAGCAGAGCGTGGACCTCATGGGACGGTGCACCGAGTCGCTCGACTTGCTCGAGCACGTTTCGGATACGGCGAAGCATCGTGATGGAACGGTCGAAATCTTCGAGCAGGTGCTCAAGGTCCACGACGACATGATTGACGGTTTCGCCGAGTTGTTGCTCCAATCGTTGTTGCACTGACCAGCGAGCCAATCCTCGGACGGCTCCTGCTGTTTGTGGGACTTGGCGCTCCAACAGCGTCATGACCTCGGAGGAGAGCAGGTGTCGTGGCGTTGCAGCGACATGGTCGACCGTTCCTTGAATCACTTGCAATGCTCGTTCAACCGCCCGGTCAAGCATCGTGACCGAGTACCCGAGGCTCCGGGCGTGTTCGAGCCGTTCCAGCACAGGGCCCAAGCCCTGGAAGGTCGTGTTGTCGTCCAAGAGGGCTTGTGCAAGCGGTTCTTCGGCCAAGCGGGCGCGCAAACGCTCTGCTTCTTGGATGTCAGCGAGGGCTTCTTCGTGAGCCTCAGCCAGGGAGGTGGCTTTGTCAACCAAGGTCGACAATTCGGCTTCAGCGTGCCCTCGACGTGCACCAAGATCGCCCAATTCACGGAGTACTTGGCGGCGTTCGTCCATGAGTTCTCGCAACTCCGCCTGGATGTTTGCTCGCCGTGCTTCGTCCTCGGCTCGTCGAAGGCGGTCTTCCTCGGTGCGCTGGCGTGCGTGCTTCTCCTCGCTTCGAACCGCTTCAAGCTCGAGGTTGTTGACATGGACTTGCTCTTGGACGCTGATGAGGTCGGCTTGTGCGCGTGCATGCCGCTCGCGGCTGGTGTTGACCTGTTCGGTCAAGACCCGGAGGCGGCGTTCTTCATCTTCGCTTTGCTTTCGAATGGTGCTGAGGCGCTCGCTTCCTTCGGCGATGTTGGCTTGCAGCTCGGCTTCCTTCAACGAGAGTTCCTCAAGCATCGTTTGCAGTTCAGCGCTGCTTTCTGCATCACCGACCGCTTTCGCAAGTTCGGCAGCCCGCTGGCTGACTTGGTGCTCCAGTTCGTTGACCCGCCGAACGAGACGTTCTGCACGGGACTCGGCTTCTTCCCATTGGGATCGGGCTTGGGCGAGGTCAACTTGCATGGTGTTCAATTGCGCGTGCGCCTCTTCCAACGCCGAGGTGTTTTCTTGGCGTGATTCGGTGGCTTCCCGCGCAACGATTTGTGCAGCATCTTTCTTCTTCTCGAGGGCTTTGACCTGAGATGACAACACGGCTTTCTCCTTGTTGAGTGTATCAATGCGCTGTTCAGCCATTTCGAGCTTGCGGCGCAGCCCTGCATCGACGGCGCTGACGGCTTGATCTCGCATCACCGGCAAAGCCTCTGCAACATCGGCACCGCCGGTGTTGAACTTGAGTTTGGAACGTGCGTCTCGGAGCGCCTCCAAGCTGGCCTCAAAGCCCAACAGGTCGTCCAACATCGCTTTGAGTGAGGCTTGACGAGCTTCCGACCGAGTACGGACGGTGGCCAGGGTTTCGATGAAACCAGCCAACGTGAACCCTTCCAAGGTTCCTGAGTTGGACGAAACGATGGTGCCTGCTGGGAAGCGAATGAGTTGCACTTTGCGTTTCGCTTCGGTGAGGGCGAGCATGGCCTCTTCTTCCGTGTCCATCGAAGGTGCCCAAAGGGCGAGTGGTACCCCCTGGGACAGGATGAGTGAGACCGCTTTGCTGGATGAGCCGGACTGAAGGTGTCCTGTCACCTCTTCCTGCATGGCGGCTTTCAACATGGAGAGCACCGCATCAGGTCCACCACGTCCCTCTCGGAGCGTGAATCCTTCGGGCAGTTTCGAACCGTGTGCGCCTGCAGCGACGAGGTCGCCTTCAAGCGCAATGGAGGCAGAGGAGAGCAGGCGGGCATGATTGGCGTCCTTTTCTGTCCATGCCGCAATGGAAATCTCGCCGCTTTGAGCCAGAAGCAAGGCACCACGATCGGTATGGAGCGTCCAGTGGCTTTGACCGGACATGCCCCAGCCGTCATGCAGGGACTGATGGCCCATGCCGCTCATTAACTCGTGGAGTTCACTGGCCAAGCGTTCCTCTTCCCCCAGCCCGGGCAAATCGCCAGCATGGTCGATGAGCATGCCGCTGTCGATGGCCATGGCGCCCCGTACCGTCATGTTGTCTGCCAGTGTTCTGACCACGGTGGAGAGGTCTCGTGCAAGCAGTCGTTCAACGGCATTGCTGCTCGATTTCAGCCCCTGCCGGTCGGCCTGGTGAACGAAGGCCTCCGGAACAAGTTCGGCTAGGGCACCGAGGCGGGCGATGGTGTAGGATGAGGCGACGTGGCGCACCTTCTGTTGAGATTCGAGGGCTTCGAGGGCCGTTTTGGCTTCCTCTCCACCCAGCATCACGCCTTTTTTGTCGGCGTCACAGAGGTAACCGACGACCCGGCCAGCACGGACAAGCCGATGCCCTTGCGGGGTCTTGCGTCGCCCTGCGAAGGTCGAGATGACGCCGTGAGCAAACGGCTGCAGCACCCCCTCCTCAAGCGAAATGGATTCATTGACGGGCTTTCCAAATGGCAGTTCAAACACGGTGTTCACCTACAATTCATGGGTTGTGGCCAGTTGTCGACGCAATCGGTCAACGCTGTGGCGCCAGCGAGCAATGTTGCTCTTGCCTCCTGACAACATCAGGATGCGATAGGGAGTTACAATGTCGATGCAAGTCGTGGTTTGGCCTTCGATCCAGACTTCTTGGAGTTCGCCTAAATCGCTGGCTTGTGCCACATCAAGGGCGGCGACCGTGATGTCCACGGCACGCTGAGTGAGAGGGAGTTGGCCCTCTGTTCCAACGCTGGCGAGCAATCGCCCCCGGTCGTCGATGGCGGTGGCCTGTTCCACCCCTCCGACGTTCAAGAATTCCTTCAACAAGCGCTGCAGCATGGGTGCTCAATCCCACAGACACCGCTGTAGCCTTCAAGAAGTTTTGCGCTTGAGCGTCGGATTTTGCAGGTTTGGGCACCCTTTCTCATTTTCCAACTGGAAATGCAGATTTTTTGTCGTTGCCATGATGTGCGTGAATCGCCTTCAGTGCGCGGGATTTTGGTCAAACACGGCGAGAACGGTAGGGGA
>Ga0181564_10002801_pt1 | contig 15084 bp, 9 predicted proteins | sample 011ome_24_FD_134512 | JGI IMG/M metagenome (GOLD analysis project Ga0181564, IMG submission 134512) | Coastal salt marsh microbial communities from the Groves Creek Marsh, Skidaway Island, Georgia - 011513CT metaG (megahit assembly) | ecosystem: Environmental > Aquatic > Marine > Intertidal zone...
AATGATAATAATAATATAAATAATCTTAATGAATTAGAAATAATTAATCATTTAAATGAAGTTTATTGGAATAATTATATAATTAAAAAAAAAATATTAGATTATTTTACTCATTTATATGATGAATTTAATAAATATATTTTAGAAATTCAAAATAAAATTTCTAATTATAATACTATTATTAATTTTCATGAATATACATATATTAAAGAAAATATTAATCATTATAGTAATGAAATATTAAATAATATTAATAATTTCAAAAATATAATAAATGATCTAGAAAATGATATTTTATTTTATAAAATTAAAAATTATGTAAATTATTTTACAATTAATAATATTTCTAGTGAAATATATAATTTACAAAAAATTATTTATAATAATAATAAGATAAAAAATAGAATTGTTAGATGGAATTCAAAATCTTTTAATAATTTGAATTTATTCGAAATTAATCTTAATAATATATTAACTCTATCTAATAATTAAATATATTTTACATATATTAATAAATTCTCTATATTTGAAGTATTATCTAATATTATATTATCATCTAATATATTCATTTCATTATTATTTAAATTTTTTTCATATATTATATTGTTAGTATTATTTAATATAATATTATTAATATTATCATCATTATTTATTGTATTATTTTTAACTTTAATCAATTTTAAATTAATATTATTAGAATAATTGAATCTATTTCTAATTGCAATATTATTTAATTTATTTTTATATATAAGAAATTTATTATCTTTATAATAAACATCCTTATATTTATTAATTTCTTGATTTAATTGATTTTTTAGTATTTTTTGTTTTTTAATTATATTTATATTTATAATTGTTAATATTTTTTTTAAAATATCTACATTTAATATATTTTCCATTTTACTCATATATAATTCTATATCTGAATTTAAAGACATTCACTTCCTATTATTAATATATTTTAAATGATTTTTTGTATTTTCATGTCTTATTATATGATATTCTCTAAATGCTATATATATTTTACCACATATACATTCTATTTTATTTGTTTCTTTTATATTATTATAATTTTCTTTTTCATTTTGTTTTTTATTTTTTTGCATTTTAATTTTATCTCTGCATTTATCGCAATGCAAATAAAATAATTTATTTTTTTCATCTTTATATGAAAAACAATGTAATTCTAATTTCTTTTTACATTTACTGCATTCCATTAATATGATACATTAATCATATATCCAAATATTCATTTTTTATGAATAATTAATCAAGCAAAAAAAAAGTACATTTCATAAAAAATATAAAATTTAAAAAAATTTTTTTAAAAAATAAATTAAAATAAAGAAATGTACTTTTTTGCTTATTTATTTTCGCAATAATAACATATTAGCTTTTTCATAAGCATTAGCTATATCTATATTTTGTTTTTTTACTCTTTCTAATCTATTTATTTCATTTTCATCTTCATTCTTTTTCTTTTTTTCTAAATTTTTTAGTTCCTTATCTGTCAAACTCTTTTTTATTTTAGTATCACTATATTTTTTATATTCCTTAACATCTTTAAATTTTTTTATATTATTTATTTCTGATGAATCTACTAATCTATTTGTAGTATGTGCTTTCATATAATCTGTATATGCTAAATTTTTTGTTTTTTCTATACCACTGCTATAATCATTATTTTTACCAGCACCGATTTCTGAAAATGATAAATTTTTTGCTAAAACCATTGGAACCGGTTCATCATATTTTATTAATTCTTTATTTGAAACTTTTACTGATTTATCAAATGTTTCATTAAAAGATTTATTATTTACTTTTAAACTATTAAAAATATTATTTATTTTAATATCATCTCTTATATTACTTGATTCTTCCATTGTACTTCCATAGCCAAAATCTATATCATCATCATATAATTTGACACTGTCAAAATGTTTATTTAATCTTTCATTAAAACTTAAACCATCTTCAAATTTATCATTATAATTTCTATTATTTGTTTTTTTTTCTGCATAATTATTAAAACTTTCTTTTAATTCATTATAATTTTTATTATTTGTTCTTAGTTTATAATCTTCTGCTAATTCATAAAATTTTTTTGTTACATAATCAAATAATATCTTATCACCTCCTTTATCCGGATGAGTTTTTATCGCTATTTTTTTATATGATCCTTTTAATTGTTCCCAGGTAAATTCTCGCGGTAATTCAAATATTTTATATGCATCAAAATCTTTTCCATTTATTATATCATTTTTATATTGCTTTATTTGAGTATTGCCCATTATTAATATATATTTGAGTTATTTTTTTTTTATATATTGTTATATAAAAAATAGTATATTATTTATTATTATGGATAAATTAAATAATTATAGCAATTCTTTAGAATTTAACTTTTCAACCTTATCCATTAATAAATGTAATATGTGTTATAATAAAGTTGAAAATAATAATAATATATTATGTGACAGATGTAATATTTTTAAAAAATATTTAAAAATTAATCATTTTAAAAATTGTGTTTGTATATATTGTAAATTCTAAAATATAATTAAATAGTAATATAATAAGATGAAAAAAAAATATATAAAAAGTGGTGCTTTTTATAATACTAAATTTTTTACAAATTTAAAACAAAAATTTAATTTTAAACTTATAAATTATAAATATAATAATCTAACTAAAGAAGGTGGATTAATTTCTTTATTTTATAAAAAAGATACTAGTCCTGAAAAAAAAAACAAAATAGAAATAGAAATTAATTTATTACTTACTAATTTTATTAATAAAATTAATAATCTTGATGAAAAAGACAGTAATTATCAACGTTATCTAAATTTATTTATAAGTATTATTAATAAAATTAATAATTACAATTTAAAATTATTTAAATATTCTATTGAAAATTTAAATTATAATAAAAATAATTTTTTGAATATTACTCTTCATAATTATCCGCCTGATATTTTAAATAAATATTTTAAACATTTAAGTAATTTGTATGCAATATCTATTAAACATTTATCTATTCTTAAATGGAAAAAATTTGAAACCGATATAATTTCTAATAAGTTTAATCATAATCAATATGTTAGAATTGTAAAAGCAGTTTTATCAAGTTTTAAAATATTAAATATTCCTATAAATATAATTAATGTATTATTATTTGTTAAAATGAGAATCAAAGATGAAAATTTTAATGATTCCCATTTTAAATTATTTGAATATATTTATATGCAACTTAATAATAATATTTATGAAAATATATATACTTATCATAACTTACCATTTCCAAAATCTAAATCATCACAATCACAACCACAATCTCAAGTTCCCGGTATGCCACAACCACAATCTCCTCCTCCGGGTACACCAACACAATCTACCCCACTTCCACCACCACAATCTCCTCCTCCAGGTACACCAACACAATCTACCCCACTTCCACCACCACAATATCCTCCTCCGGGTACACAACAACCACAATCTCAAGTTCCAGGTAGACCACAATCTCAAGTTCCGGGTACACCACAATCTCAAGTTCCAGGTAGACCACAATCTCAAGTTCCTGGTACACCACAATCTCAAGTTCCGGGTACACCACAACCACAATCTAAACAATTACCAAATATAAATCCATTAATATCAGATGATTTATCTAATTCACCATCTGTTAATGAAGCAACGCCAATAAATGATGATATTGATGAAAATATAACATTAAATCAAAATGAATTATACAAAAAAAGATTACTTAAATATCTTAAAATTATAGGAATATTAGAATCGCAAAAATATAAGAACGTTAATGATATTAATGTTAATCCTTTTGATAGTATTAGTAAACTTATTGAAATTCCTTTATTAAATACTGATGATATATTAAAAAATATTAATAAAACTAAAAATAGCAATACATACATTTTTACATTAGAAAAAAATGCAAATAATGTTTTATTTTATGAAAAATTTGGTAGTGCAAGTGCATATGGATCTAATTATAAAACAATGATTATAGATAATAGTTTTACTATTAACAATCCAAATAGATTAATTAATTGTGGTACAAAATTTGTTACTTGTGATACTATAATACAACCTTCTAATTCTAATAAAAAAGAAATTAAATTATTACATACTGTTTCAAAATTTGCACTATATAATATTAATCCAAATGTGCCAATTATATATAAATCTTATAAATTAGATATTAAAGATTATAATAATATCGCACAAAAAATTTACCCTAATTTTCATAGTAGTATTTGTAATTCTGCTGGTAATAAATTAGAAAATGCAGATGCATATTGTTATATGAATGAGATTTTTAGTGGCGATGCTAGAGTATTTATTAGAAGATTTTCTCATGATCCAGAATTACTTTTAAATGGTATTTCTAATATAATAATTTCTATTTTAACTTTTTGGAGTATTGGTAAAAAAACTCATAATGATTGTCATATGGGTAATTTTTTATATACTAAATTAAAAGAACCTATAACTAATAATGAATTTTGCGAATATAATATTTATGGCAAAAAAATATATGTTGAAAATTTAGGATTTTTATGGTGTAGTTGGGATTATGGTCTTGCGGTTGATAATATAACAAAAAATATTCTTCATAAAAAATTAGATTTAAAAAATGGTGCATATTCTAGAAATTCTGATATTAGAAGAGCACTTGCTGTATTTGCACTTACACTCGAAAAAACGGATCATAATATAATATGTAATTTATATAAAAAATATAATAGCAATAAAGCAAGTTTAAATTATAAATATACTCATTTAATATATTCTATTATAGCCAATATTAAAGTAAACTTTAAAAGTGATCGAAATAAATATAATAAAGTTATTACTTATATTTTTCAAAATAAAGAAGTTGAATTTTTTTCAGAAATGGATAATTTTATTAAATTAAATAGTTTTGATCATGATAATATTGATATTATGTGTAATATGTATATAGATAAAGTTTCTACTTTTCTCACTAAAATAAAAATAAATGATTCCTTAAGAAAATTTATTGGTTTTATTGCAAATATTATTAAAAAAATAACAGACAATAATATTAATAATATAGAAGGTGGTATAAATGAAATAAATAAAAGAAATAAAAGAATTAAAAAAGGTAAAATACCTCATCATTGTAATATTATAGATGGTAATAAAAATATACCCGGTTCAATGCCAACTGATACAACTTTGAATTTATATATATATAAAGAATTTTTAAATTTATTAAATAAATCATCTAGATTAATTAAAACAACTAATGATAAGATTGTTAATAATGATGAATTTTATGAAGAGATTGTTTTAAAATTATTTAAAACGGTTTTAAGTAACAAATACGATGGGGCTGACGAAGAAGAATTATTTAATAATATAGTTAAAAAATGTAATTTATATAGAGGTGATGATTTATATAAATTAATAATTAATAAAAATATATGGAATGATAGTTTTAAAATAGATATTAAGGATAATTTATTTGAAAGAAGAGATTATATTGTTCAAATATTAGATAATATTTGTACTGATTATGGAAGATTTTTGAGTAAATTTGCTAACGAATCTCAAAAAATTAGTAATATTAATCACAATTTTTCAGATGAATTAACAATAATGACCATGAATTATTTTATGCGATATAATGGAATATTATTTTATGATGAATGGTCTTTGCCTGCAGATTATAAAATAATTAACAAAGACACGCCATATTATATCGGCAATGGTAATATTGGATATAGATGGAAAAAAATAACTGATATAAATATAAAAAATTATTATGAAAGAAATGGATCAGAAATAAGTATTTTTTTAACAAATTTAAATATTAAAAATTTATTAAAAGGTGATAATTATACTTTAACTGACATAGAAGTAAAAAGTACAAGTATTGATAGAATTCAAAAAATTTATGATCCTTTTGTAGTTTCACATTATTTATTATATTGTGAAAATAATAGTAAAGAATTTTATATAATAGATACTGATATTAATACATTATTAGTAGAAAAAAATAGAATATCATAAATAAAATATTCTATTTTTTCCTATTTTTTCCTATTTTTTCCTATTTTTTCCTATTTTCTCTTTTTTTTTACATTACATCCGCGAGAGTATCGTAATCAAATGGATCATATTTATCGCTGTCATCATCCACATTGATTTCACCTTTTAAAATATTAATACAATCCTCAATATACACTTTTGTAGATCGCGTCTTGCCTTTTACTTCGATAAAGTAAGTCATTCCGTTGAGAAGATAAATTTAAATTATCTTCTTTTCTATCAATTTTTTTTTAAATTTATATATTTTCATCCATTTTTATTTTATTATATCTACTATTTGTATGTAATCCATGTGCCATTTTTTCACTTATTTCTTTTAGTTCATTATTTGTTAAATTTTTTTTTCTTATATAAGTTGCATAGGATATTCTCAACCATCTTAAACTAATATTTTCATTATATATAGAACTAAAAATTTTAGTTATTTTTTTTCCCAAAGTATTACTAGTTTTATCTAAGAATTTATCTTGATCTCTCTTTTTATTTTTAAATAAATATTCTCTTACTAAATTACTTAATATATTTGGTATTAATATTTTTTGTTCTCCAAATACATTGCTTGTTTTATAATTTTTAAATATAAAATATTTTGGATTATAATCTAAATCACAAATTAAATAATTATGATCTTCGGATAATTCTAATTCATTATTTTCTAATAATATTATCATATTTGAATATTCTAAACGCCGTGGTGGTATTAATGTATATAAACCATAAATTATCTTATCTTCTATATTAGTTAATTTTTCTATATTATTTAATAATATATCTTCATTATAATTATTTATTATTTTATTTATTTCTGTGTTTTTTATTGAATTATTATCCCTTTCATAATCGTATTCTTTTCCAATTTTTATAATATATTTTGCTATTTCATTATATATATTTTTTTTTTTATAATATTCTATATATGAACATAATACTGAAAATGGTATTAAATATGTTTTAATAGTTATTTTATTATTATATTTATTAAATAAATAATTAAATAAAATATTATTTTCTAAATAATATAATTCATCAATAATATATGATATATCATTTTCATTATTATCATTATTTAGAATATTTAATAATATATTCATATCAATATCTTTGTTTGTAATCTTTTTATGAATTCTCTTTATTTTTATAGAATAGTCATTTACTGTTTCTTTTTTTAAATTTTTATATCCTCTTTTTTCCCATAATGATATAATATTATTTTTTATTTCAAAATTATTATAAATATCTTCTTTTAAATTATTTGAATTAGATTTTTTTTTATTTGTTTTATTTTTTTCTTTTCTATAATTTTTCATATATTCCCTTTTTTTTTCATTTTTATTTTTCTCTCTCATTATTATATTCTCAGCATCTATAATATTCATTATTAATTATTTATCTATTATATTTTTAAATATAATAAAAAAAATTTTTACTGATCGTTAACCAAAGTTCATTTTTATTTCTGAATTTCCTGATTTAAGAGCTGCTAAAGCTTCTAAATCTGATTCATCGTTGCCCGTAAGAATACCCGATGCAGGTGCTAGAGTTGGAGTTGGAGGAGGAGGGGGTGGTGATGCTGGAGCTGAAGGAGGAGGAGGTGGTGGTGATGCTGGAGGTGGAGACGGAGAGCCTCTAAATGCATCATATTCATCATACTCTCTCACCTCACCAAAATCGTCAAAATCACTCCAATCATCATCGTCACTATTATCGCCATCACCACTGCCATCTTCGGTAGATGCTGGTGCTAGAGCTGGAGGAGCAGCGGGTGGAGGAGAAGCAGCGGATGGAGGAGGAGCAGCGGGTGGAGGAGGAGCAGCGGGTGGAGGAGGAGCAGCGGGTGGAGGAGGAGCAGCGGGTGGAGGAGGAGCAGCGGGTGGAGGAGGAGCAGCGGGTGGAGGAGGAGCGGGGGGTTGTATATAGTTTAATTCACCACCATAATTCATAGCTACGGTATAATACTTACCTGTATTTTGATTTGTATCAAAATTCCATTCGCATGCATTAGGATCATCATTTAGTAATTTAAAGCTATATGTTCTTCTTCCAGAACCAAAACCAGGATTTAAAGGCCAATGATCAGGATTTTTTTCCCATTTATAATCAATTTTACATAATCCCCGTTTTTTATCTGGACTCATACCCAAATTACTTATTTTAATATCTGTTGCATTATAACCTGTATTTTTTGTTGGATCTGGACCCATATATTCTTTTATATAATCTGATAAAATTTTTTGTTCTAATTTTGAACAATCCATTATACATTCGGGTTCAACTGGTATAGGAGAAGGGGGAGGGGTAATGGGAGGGTTTGATATCATTTCTGTAGAAGGAGAACTAGTCGTTAATCCATCCCACATAGATGAAAATAACTGTCCTTGAACTATATCTTCAGATGCTTGTTCTGTTGCAGCTCTTTCTAGTTCACCAATTCGACCTGTTAAAGTTGTTTTTTCTTTAGTAAGATCATCAATCTCATCATTTAATTCTTCAATTTCGCCTTGGAGATCCAATATACCTTCCTCTGCACTACTTAAATTAGATTCTGCGGTTTTAAGACTATTTTGTAAAGCGGTAATTTGTGTGTCAGAAGCAATTTCGTCCTCTGTTTTAGTTTGTAAATTTGTTCTTACTTGTATTAATGTTTGATCGAGAGTTTTTTTTGTCTCAATTAAAGTTTGATGTGTTACTTTTAAATTATCTAATTCACTTTGAATACCTTGTTTGCTTTGTTCTGTTGTTTTTAAATTTTCTGATAAAGATTCTATATCTTTATTTAATTTTGCAACTTCAGTATCTAAACCATTTTTAGCAGTTGTTAATTGATTAATAGTTTCATTTAATAATTGTTTATCACATTTTTGAACCGTTATCATACAAAATAAACGTTTAATGAAACATAATAAAGAATTTTCAGGAGTTGGAATATAGTACATTCCGTTATCAATTTTTATATAACTTTTGTAAGTTAAATCGGAACGATTAATTCCTAAACTATCATTTGTTACTTGATTTAATATAATTTTATTTGTGTTTGTTTTTTTGATATATTGTACTAAATTTGGATTGACATATTCATTGTATTCTCCTGTATCTATAATATCTTTATTCACTAAATGCCAATTTAATCCAAGTGTTAAAGGATTTTCACAAAATAAAGGATTGCGCCACCAATTATCTCCTCCGGCAAAACAACCTATATTTTTAGCATCTACACATGTAGAAGAAAAATTTTCAATAATATCATCATCATTTTCATTAGTCATATTATCGTTTTCATTAGTCATATCATAGTTTTCATTAGTTATATCATCATTATCATTAGTTATATCATCATATTCAATATTATCATTTTTATGAAATAACATAAAAACAATAAGAATTATAATAATTATTGTTAGAATAATTATTGAAAATATATATTTATTCATAATATTTTTAATTATCTCTAAAATTATATAATATTTTATTACAATAGATTATAGTAACACATATGAAAAATAAAAATGAAAAAAAATGTCCTGAAGGAAAAATTTTAAATCCAAAAACAAATAGATGTATAAAATTAAAAGAAAATAAAAATGAAAAAAAATGTCCTGAAGGAAAAATTTTAAATCCAAAAACAAATAGATATATAAAATTAAAAGAAAATAAAAATGAAAAAAAATGTCCTGAAGGAAAAATTTTAAATCCAAAAACAAATAGATGTATAAAAAAAAATATATTTAAAAAAGATTTAAAAAATGATAATTATAAAAATTATAATAAAAATATAAATATTAGTATGGATATTAATAAAGAAATTATAGCTAATCTTAAAATAATTCAAGAATATGAAAAAACTTTAGGAAATACATTTAAATCAAATTCATATTTAAAAGCGATCAAAATAATTGAATTATATCCAAAAAATATTAATAATGTATCTGAATTATCTAATTTAAAAGGGATAGGTGAAAAAATATTAAAAAAAATTGAAGAATATATAATTAATGGTAAAATAAAAAAAATAGATGAAATTAATGATGATGAAAAATATAATTTAAGATTTAAATTGGCAAATATTTATGGTATTGGTCCGAGTAAAATAGATGAATTATTAAAAAAAATTAATTCATTTGATGATTTATATAATAATAAAGAACTTTTAAATAAAAAACAACAGATTGGTTTAATGTATTACAATGATTTACAAAAAAGAATTCCATATGAAGAAGGAAAAGAACATTATGATATTATAAAAAAAAATATAAATGAATTATCAAAAAATATAGAATTTGATATGGTTGGTAGTTATAGAAGAAAAAAAAAAGATTTAGGTGATATTGATATTTTGATTAAAGACAATAATAATATCGAATTAAACAATTTAATTAGCATATTAAATAAAAATAATTATATTGTTGAAAATTTAGCAAATGGTAAAAAAAAATTTATGGGAATATGTAAATTAAACGAAGAATCTACAGGAAGAAGAATAGATATTTTATTATGTGATAACAAACATTATTATTTTACATTATTATATTTTACTGGATCATATGAATTTAATATTAAAATGAGAAAAAAAGCATTAGAAAAAGGTTATTCATTATCTGAATATGGTTTTACAGATATTAATACAAAAGAATTAAAATCATTTAATATAAATTCAGAAGAAGATATATTTAAAATATTAGATATGAAATTTGTAAAACCAGAAAATAGATAATTAAATATTATTTTTAATTTATTTAATATTATTAATAAGAATATTAAATTAAATGAAAAATATTGGATATTCGTCAACTATTTATTTAAGTATTTTAGTTATAATTATATTTTTATATTTAAATAATTGTAAAAAAGAAAATTTTAGTCAATTATGTCCCGATTATTGTCACGATAATAAAATATTTTATAATATGGATATATGTAAACCATGTTTTAGTAAAGGTGGTAAATATGAAAAAACAAAAGATGAATTAGATAAGGTTAATATATTATTATTGCCACCACATTCGGAAAATTGTCCTGGAATATGTAAAAAAACTTCATATAGATACGGAATATGTTCTAACTGTTTTAAAAAAGGGGAAATATATGGTGATATAGAGGAAAACTGTGGTAATTATTGTCATAAGTTTTCAAGTAAAACAGGAAGATGTAAAAGTTGTTTTCTAAAAGATGGTAGATTATATGTTGATGATACAAAAAAAAAAAATACTAAAAGAGAATGTAGAGAATGGTGTAATGAAAAATCTTTTAGATATGGTATTTGCGCCCCATGTTTTAAAAAAGGAGGAAAATTTTCTGATATTAAAGAACCATGTTATGAAGAGTGTAATGAATTCTCTTCGAGAAATGGAAGATGTTCTAATTGTTTTAAAGAAGGTGGTAGATATTTTCATAAAAAAGATTTTACATTTCCAAAAACAAGTACATACAAAGCATACATTTCACCTGAAATTAAAGATGATTTATCATATAATTGTCCCCATTATTGTACTACTAAATCCAATAAAAATGGTTCATGTAAAGCATGTTTTGAAAAAGATGGTATATATGAGAATACAAAAGATATATGTTATGATTATTGTAATATATTTTCTAATCCTGAAGGATCATGTAAACCATGTTTTTATAAAGGAGAACGATTATATGTTGAACCAAAACTCGATCCACCACCACCTCCTGTAAAGAATGAAGAACAGCCAAAAATTGAATTACAATTATATACACCACCTCCACCACCTAAAGATCATAGTGAAGGATGTCATTGGTATTGTAATGAAAATTCATATCCTTTAGGAAATTGTTCTAAATGTTTTCAAAAAGATGGTGCTTTTTTTGAAGTTACGAAAAAATGTATGAATTTTTGTACTAAATTAAATAAGGATTTAGATTTATGTAAACCTTGTTTTGAAAAAGGTGAAAGATTATATGTTGAACCAAAACCTAAAATTGAAAAACAACAAATTAATAGTATACCTGTTGAAAATCCACCTAAATGTGCTGAATGGTGTAATAATAAATTTTTATTTAATAATATAAATTATGATAAATATTGTTTAAGAGATGTTAGTAATTTAGGTAAAAATTGTTATAAAGATAGAACACATATTCCAGAAAAAGTAATAGAACCAGAAAGTTGTAAATGTGAAAATGGAACACCTGATAAAAATATTGATTGTGTTAAAGATAAAACTATTGAAAAATGTGTTACATGTTATGATGGAACTACTTTAAATTCTGATAATAAATGTGTTTTAAATACGTGTATATGTGAAAATGGAACACCCCATACTGGTTTTAATTGTCCTGACACTACTAAACATAGTTGTTCTATCTGTAATGATGGTTATGTGCTTGTTAAAGATAAATGTTATAAACGTTATGAAGAGTATGACACGGATGATGTAAAAAATAAATATAATCCAATAGAAAATAAAGGTTATTTTAATTTAATTGAAAATTTTCAAGACTTTACTTCTATAAGTAATTATATTGATCCAAACGATGGTGGTCCCGTTAATGAAGATGAAAATATGTCAGTGGCAAAAGTTGATAATGCCAATACATTAAAATCATGTAAAGAACATTGTAATATTTTTGATACATGTGGTGGTATTGCATACAAAAAAGGTTCAAATGATGAATGCTATACTATGAGTACATCACAAAGTTGGTTAAGTAGAGATAATCCTGAAAATCTAAATGATATTTGGACCACCTATAAAAGATTAAATCCTGAAATTCCTCCACAATTAGATATTGATGGTTCTAAACGCAAAATACAATATTTTCGTTATAAACCTAAAATTGATTTTAAAATTAGATTTAATCAAAACGCTCCTATAAATTATAATTATGATATTGATATTTCAACGGGTGAACCTACAAATGATATAACTAAATCAAAAAATATTGGTACTATTGAAAGTTGTAAAAAATTATGTAAATCATTAGATAGTTGTGGTGGATTTTCTTATAATAAAAAAAATAACGAATGTTATTTAAAAAATAATAATTTACCCACACTTTCATTGCCAGAAAATTTTGATTATGATACTTATGCTAAAATGAATATTACTGGTAGTAAACCAGAATACCCAAGTTGTCCTGTAAATTGTCAAGAAGAAACCATAGAAAATTTATTTAGAGATGATTTTGTTGACGAGTGTGTAAGACCACAAAATACAGGCGAGAATTGTTTAAATGATTATCCCAGTATGGATATAATTGTTCAACTTCAAATTGATAAAATAAATAAAATAGCAATTCAAAAAAATAAAGAAGCGGAATTAGCATTAGAAAATAGTTTACAAAAAAAAAACGTTCTGGAGTTATTATTATTTAATTCCGAAGACATAATTGATACTCATGAATTAAGTTCTGAAGATTTAGAAAAAAAACGTGAAGAAGAAAGAATTGAAAGAGAAGAAATAGAAAGATATCAAAAAGCAGCCAGTGCTGCAATTTTATTATATAAAAATATTATTAATACTTATAATGAAGAACTTAAAAAATCAGAAGAAGAATATGCAGAAAGAGAAATTGAAATAAAAATAAAACGAGAACATGAAGAAAAAGAGTTAAATAAACTTTTAAATCAAAAAAAAATTGCAAATGAAAAAGAATTAAAAATTATTAATGAAGAAATTGCAAAATTAAATGTAGAAAATGAAGAAAAAAATAGATTAAGATTTGAAGAAATGAAAAAAGAAAATCAGCGTTTAGCAAATATAAAAGAAAATGAGATTAAAATGTTACAGATAAAACAAGAAAATATAGAAAAAGAAAGAGCTAAAAAAGAAAGAGATGATGCAGCTAAATTTTTAAAAATTCAAAATGAAAGAGAAGAAAATCAGCGTTTAGCAAAAATCGCTTATAAAAACCGTCAAGAAGCTATTAAAAAAGCCGAAGAAGCAGCAGAAGCTGCTAGAAAAGCAAAAATTTTAGCAGCTCAAAAAGAAGCAGCGGCATATCGAGCAAGAATTGAAGCGGAAAAGAATAAAATTCGAAGAGAGAAAGAATTACGACTTGCAAAAGAAAAAGAACAAAAAGTAAAACGTGCTTTAGAAAATAGAAAAATTGCTGAAAGAACTTCTAGAAGTATTCAAAATAGTAATTTTGTTACTAAGAAAACCTCTATTGATACTAATTGTACTAACTGTAGTATAGATGGTAAATGTGGTGATATTCGAAATCAAAAATGTTATAAACCTTGTTGTACTAGAAATGGTAAACCGCAATATTGTAGTAATTATGGATATTGTGGTCCAGTAGAAACTGGTATATGGTCTAATGCTAATGTATATAAAAATAGTAATAAATCAAAATGTAATAGTAAACCATTAACTTGCTCTGATTTAAATAAAAATTATAAAGTACCTCAAACAAAAGTTATTAAATCTGAAGTTAAAGTCGGCAATACTATATTATCAACAAATATAATTAATTTAAAAAATAATTTTGATAAGGTTCATAAAATTGTAACTTCTGATAAAATTAAAACAATACGACCTATAACAAAATATTCTATTATCAAAGAAACAAATAAAATTGTTAAGGAAACTAAAAAATTAGATATATATATTGTTAAAACTTTTCAAAGTTTATCTTCTAATTTAATTAAAATTAAAAGTGATGAAAAAATTATAAATAATAAAATTTCTGTAACTACTAAAAAAATAGAAAATGCAAAAACTTTGATTAAAAATGAAAGAACTAAAATATTAAAATTAGAAGAAAAACATATATTAGTTTCTAATGCCGAAGAAGAAGCTAAACTTCAAGTATTAAAAGTTAATGAAAAAGTTAAATTAGATGCTCTAAAAGCACAACGGGAAGTTGATGAGGCTCGTAAAGAAGCAGAAGAAAAAGCACTAAAACTTAAACAAGAAGCAGAAGAAAAAGCACTAAAACTTAAACAAGAAAAAGAAGAAGCTGCTCGTAAAGTTGAAGAAGCACGCATTGCTAAAGAAAATGCAGAAATTATTAAATTACAAA
>Ga0181564_10002811_pt1 | contig 15051 bp, 13 predicted proteins | sample 011ome_24_FD_134512 | JGI IMG/M metagenome (GOLD analysis project Ga0181564, IMG submission 134512) | Coastal salt marsh microbial communities from the Groves Creek Marsh, Skidaway Island, Georgia - 011513CT metaG (megahit assembly) | ecosystem: Environmental > Aquatic > Marine > Intertidal...
TAGGGTATAAAAATTCACTATTAATTTGAGATTTATTTAGAAAAGCACCTGCTAAAGGCATTTTCTTAAAATCAATGAAGGTCTTTAATTTTTTCGAATTACAAAGTCTACATTTTTTAAGTTTTTTATAATTCATCGTTTTATGAAGTTTTTGATCTTAATGCTATATACATATATATTAAAAATCATAATTTACCAAAAAAAAATGACTTATATATTAATAATACCAATTTTCAACGAAGAACAAAATATTGTTAATTTGGTAAATGTCTTGAACAATAGTTTTTTAATAAAAGATAATAACTGTGTTAATATACTATTAATAAATGATGGCAGCAAAGATAACACTGAAAGATTAATTAATTCTGAAATTAGACATAAAAAAAAGTTTATATTATTAAATCATAGAAAAAATATGGGCTATGGAGCTGCTACCAAAACAGGGATAAAATATGCTAAAAATTTAGTCAAATATGTTATTTTTGCAGACTCTGATTTAACAAATCCAATAGATGATATAAAAAAAACATTTATTTTTATGAGTCGGGACATAGATTTTATTCAAGCTAATAGATATAAGAAGAATTCAGATAACATCCAAGCTCATAGAAAACTTATTGGAAAATTAGGAAATTTTCTCTGTAGATTTTTCATGAATATGAAAATAAATGACTACACAAATGGCTTCAGAGCTGTAAAAACAAGTCTGTACAATAATATAGAATTAACAGAAAATGATTTCAGTATTATTATGGAAGAAAAGTATAAATTAAAAAAAAATTTAGGCACAATTGCAGAGTTTGGTACAATTTTAGGCAAAAGGAGCGATCATTTAAACAAAAGCTCTTTTGAATATAGTTTTAAATTAATAAATAAATATTTATTTTACTGTGTTAAGACTGGTTTTATAACTAATAAAGATTTAAAAAAAATTGATTAAGATATTAATTCTTGGATCCTCAGGAATGTTAGGTGCTCAAATGGTAGCCACTTTTTCTAATGTTGATAATAAAAAATTTAAATTATTTTATACTTCAAGAAAAAAATCAAAAAACAAAATTTTTTTTGATGTCTTTAAAAAAGAAACCTACAAGAATATTAAAGCTATTAAACCAAACTATATCATAAATTGTATTGGTCTAATAAAACCTAAAATTTCAATCAATTCATCTAAATCAAATATTGAGTGTTTAAAAATTAACTCTATACTTCCAATTTATTTATCAAATAATTTTAAAAATTCCAAAATTATCCATTTTTCATCTGATGGTGTTTTTAATGGTTTCAAAGGTAAATATTTAGAAAATGATCAACCATCTAGTAATGACATTTATGGAGTTAGTAAGATGATTGGTGAAGTAAGTAATAAAAATGTGATGAATATAAGATGTTCTGTAATAGGTTTTGAAAAAAAAACAAATTATTCAATTCTTAATTGGTTTTTAAAAGTTAATTCTAAAAAAATTAAAGGCTATAAAGATCAATTTTGGAATGGTGTTACAGCTCTTGCATTATCAAAAATTTGTGTTGGTATCATTGGTTCTAAATTATTTAGAAATGGTTTGTTTCATATTTTTTCTAGAAATAAAGTTTCTAAATATGAGTTATTATGTATTTTTAATAAATACTTGAATAAAAAAAGCAAAGAAATAAAATCTGTTAGTTCTGGAAACCCAATTAATATGACACTAGCCTCAATTCATAATGAATATATTTTTAAAATTTGGAAATCCTCAGGGTATAAGTCTCATCCAACTATAAATTATTTGATAAAAGAATTAAGATAACTTTTTTCAAAGCACATATCTAAAATTATCTGATATAGATAACATATGTTGTTTAAATTCTAAAAATTTGGGTTGTTTAAATTTTGAAGACTGATAAAGATAATGTTTATGCCTCACCTAGCAATCATATTGGGAATTAGACCTGACGTAATTAGGGCAAGTATATTTTTAAATATGATCAGAAGTGACCAAAGAATTAAAACAACATTTATTTGGTCAGGTCAGCATTATTCTGACAATCTTAAAGATGTTTTTTTTAGAGAATTGGAGGTCAAAGATCCAGAAATTGAACTTGGGGCTAGTGGAAACAATGATGCAGAGGTAAGTTCCTCAATTATTTCAAAACTTTATCCAGTTTTAGAAAAAATTAAACCAGATGCTGCAATGTTCCTTGGCGATACTAATACCGTTATTTCTTGTATTGCAGCGGCTCAACTAAACATTCCAATTATTCATTTCGAAGGCTTAATGCGTTCTTATGATTGGAGGATGCCAGAAGAAAAATATAGAGGCATAATCGATCATTTATCTGATGTAATTTATTCTTATTATCCAGAATATAAAAAACAGGGCATAGACGAAGGCATAAATCCTAAAGCTATTGTAATTGTAACAAATCCAATAGTTGACATACTTAATAAATATTATTTTGATAAAAAAGATTTTTTTATAAAATTAGGTGATAAAAACTTTTTTCAAAGTAGAAAATTAGAAAAAGATAATTATTATGTAGCTACTTGGCATAGAAGAGAAAATGTGCATATAGAGAATTCTGTAAATTCTATTCTTAATTTATTATCAAAATCACCTAAAAAAGTCTATATGCCAACCTCATATAGAACACAAAAAGTATTAAAGCAAATGAACTTAAAAATTCCTAACAATGTTACTGTAGTTGATCCAGTTGGTTATAATGAGTTTCTTGTTTTAATGACAAATTCAGCAGGTGTAATAACAGACTCTGGTACAGTTGTTGAAGAAACTTCTGTTCTAGGTATACCTTCGTTGCAAATGAGAAAAGCGACCGAAAGACCACAAACATATGACTCAAAAAGTAGCGTTAAATTTGACCCAAGTAAACCTGAAGATTATCCATCAGAAACGATATTTAAAAAATTGTCTCATTTAGCTAATACTAAATGGGAACATAATTTAGGAGATGGTAAAGCCTCAGAAAGAATATATTTAGATGTAATTGATAGATTACTTAATAACAAAGTTTCAACACATAAAAGAGAAGATTATCATTTAAATACTGAAAGATCTTACCGTGAAGATGGAATTAATATTAAAGAATAGATATAAATGAGAAAAAATTTATTACTTAGAATTCTTTATAAAACATATCAAGAAACTAAACTTTTTTTATATACAAAAAATTGGAAAATAGTAAATTTTTTTTTCTTCAATTTATCAGAATTTTTGTTTTATTTTTTAAGTAAAAAACCAAATGTGAAAATTGAAACTAGTCCAATTATTAATTCTGACTATTCAATATATCAGAATAATAAAGCTTCAGATCAAGAAGTAAATGAAAATCCCGAGACTATTAATCCAAGAGGTTCAGTATATGATTGTATATCGATAAGTCCTACAAACTTTATAAAAAAAACAAAAAAAATTTTTGGAAAAAATTATACTCATCTTGATTTAGGTTGTGGATCAGGAAGTTTCGTTTATAATTCCAGAAAAGCCGGCGTAGACTCAATTGGTGTTGATAATTATCTTGATCGGAAAAAAGTCCCATATTGGAATTCTATATATAAAAACTTTTATTTTAATGCAGATATTTCTAAAGATCTATTTTTAAAAAAAAATTATCAAGATGTTAAATTTGATTTAATAACTTTATGGGAAGTTTTTGAGCATATTGACACTGACAAGTTACCAACATTAATTCAAAATATCTGTAGGCACATGCATGAAAAAAGTATCATAGTGGGTTCTATCTGCACAGTAAGAGACGAAAATCCATTAAAAAATGCTATTTACCATACCACTGTTCAGCCTAAAGAATGGTGGTTAAAATTTTTAGATAAAAATGGTTTAACGCCTACGAATAATCACTATTATTTATCTCACGAAATGATGAGAGCTAATGGAGTTGGTACTTTTGACCCTGACCCTAGGGATGGGTATAGTTTCCACTTTATAGGAGAAAAAAAATTTTAAATTACGGTGTTGTATTTTTAATCTTAATTATCAATTTTTTTGAAAAAAAAATCTTATCATCATGCCAGACGAGTTTAAAGATCTGTTTATCATTTATAGTTTTGGATTAACTTTAATTTTTTTCTTAAGTTTTTTCACTTACTATGTATCTAACAAATTCTCTTTAACAATCAGTAAAAAAAATAGCTATTACATTTTTTTTACTTCTTTTTTATTTTACATAATATCAATTCTTTATATAAGTTTTGGAAAAATTAATGCCCTTCATCATTACTATGATTTTGCTGCCCATTTAGAAATGCTTTGGAGAAATTCACAAGGATTAGGTTTGACAATGCTGAGTGCCGAAACTTATCATGGGAGTATCAATTGGTTTGCAGCTCATTTTACACCTATAATTTATTTCACTTATATTCCAATATTTAAAATTTTTCCTAGTCCTTATATTATACCTTTATCTGAAAGTTTTTTTATCTTAAGCTCATTGATACCATTATGGTTGATTTGTAAAAAATATTTAAATACTAACTTAAGTAGATTAATAATTTGTTCTTTTTTATTTTATCCAACTATCTTTTATACAAATTTATATGGTATAGCATATATCGAACTTTGTATTCCATTGTTTCTTTGGCTGTTTTATTTTTTTGATGAAAAAAAAAATAGTTTATTTATTTTAACCTTTATTTTATGTTTATTGATTAGAGAAGAAGTTTCATTAGTTACGTGCTTTTTTGGAATTTATATGCTAATAAAAAAGAGATATCTAATAGGACTTTTTGTAATTTTTGTAAGCATCATTTATTTTTATACAGCCTTATCCATAGTCATACCTTTTTTCGGTTCAGAAAATTTTTACGAAAAGGATCATATATCAACAATTTTATTTGAAGAGTGGGGTGATACTTATTTAGAAGTAATACTGAATATTTTACTTAATCCAATTGATGCTTTTATTAAAATGATCAGCATTCCAAAAATTGGAAATTTTGTAATGATTTTAGCGCCTCTTCTTTTTATTCCATTAACTAATATATTGGCTTTTTTTATAGCTATCCCTAATCTTGCAATGGTTTTTTTAAGTCCTGCTATAACTCACAGTTCTTATATGTTGTATTACCTATCACCTACAATTCCAATAATATTTTATGCTACAGTTTCAGGAATAACAATATTAAAAAAATTAAGATATGTTAATATAAATAGTTTAGTTAATGCGATTTTAGTTTCCAGTATTACAGCAACAATATTTTTTGGAGCAACACCAATTTCTATAGCATTTTGGAATAAGGGTTATAAAGTTGGAAATTTTTATACAACTAATTTTCATCGAAGTGCCTACGTAGAGGAAGAAAGAGATGTTATCGCAAAAAAAATGGTGAAATTAATACCAGAAAATGCTGTAGTTTCAGCAGAACAGCATTTTTTACCTTTATTATTTAAGAAGAAAAAAATTAAAGTATTTCCAGATGAAGATAAAAACATTGAATATGTTTTGATTGATATTTTAAATCCAAAAAAAACAGGAGGCATGGATGACAACTATTTAAGTTTTAGATTAGATCCGGAGTTTTATTATCAAAAATATTTAAAAAATAATAACTGGACTATTGTTGCTGAAGATAAGGGTGTTACTCTTTTAAAAAAAAATGACTTATAAAATAGATTAATATGTATCATTTATGCATTCTCACATCTCATTTTTACCCAGTAAAATCATCATGTAGTAGTTTATTCAAAGATTTGATTAAATCGTTATTAAAGCACGATTTTAAAATTACTATTATGACTATTTCTGGTACCAAAAATAAAATCAAAATAATTAATACGAAAAAATTAACCTATGTTGGTATTAATAACGAAAACCTCAAATCATCTAAAAATTACAAAAGAGCAATTGGAGACATAGTTTCAATTTTCAAACTAATGAATTTTTATAGTAAAAAAAATTTTTCTGTATTTGATCAGGTATTAATTTATACCCCATCAATATTTTGGGGTATTTTATTATTAAAACTAAAAAAAAAAATTGTCTCCATTAAATTAGGAGATCTATATCCTAAGTGGCTAGTTGATCACAATATTATTGGCAAATTAAGTTTAAGTCATTTCTTTTTAAAATTTTTTGAATTATTTCTTTATTACCAGGCTGATAATATTTTCGTTCAAACTAAAAAAGATGTTAATTATTTATCCAATTATAGTAAAATATTTAGATTTAATACAAAAGTAATCTATAATTGGATTGATACTAATAATTTACCAAATTTAAAAATTATTAAAAAAAAAAACAAATATTTAAGATTTTTATTTTTAGGTGTTGTGGGTGTAGCTCAGGATCATAATCTTTTATTTAAAATAATCAAATATTGTAATGATAATAATTATAAATCTACATTCTACTTTATTGGTTCTGGATCTCAAAAAGAAGATCTTATTAGATTAACCTCAACATATAAAAATGTTTTCTTCTTTTCAGAGAAGAGCATTTTTCAAATGCATACAATAGTAAAAAAATGTGATATTTGTTTAAGTACATTAAGTAAAAATTTTTATTCTGAAAATTTTCCAGGTAAAATTTTATCTTATATGGTAAATAATAAACCAATTTTAGTTCACTCTCCTAATAATAACTTTTTAAGAGATTTAATCGATAATCATTCCTTAGGTTTTTATTCATCAGAAGAAAAAGATTTGTTTTTAAATATTGATTTAATTTTTAAAAATTTACATTCACTTAAAAATAAAGGACAAAATGGATTGAAAGTTGTAGAAAAATACTTTTCTTGTGAAAATGCTAAAAAAATATTATTCAATATCAAATGAAAATTTGTCTTACTGGTTCTACTGGTTTTGTAGGTGGTAAATTACTTATTCATTTATTAGAAAATTCCCATGAAATCTTCGCACCTGTAAGAAATTTAAATTTAGCGTCACTACCAATTCATAAAAATTTAAAATTTATTCATGTAGATGACAAAAGTGAAAATAAAAACTATTCTAAATCACTATTTCATAATGATTTAGTAATCCATTGTGCTGCTAGGTCTCATGTAATGAAAGAAAATGAAAGTGATTCCTTACATTTGTATAGAAAAGTAAATGTAAACGATACTTTAAACCTAGCTAAACAAGCCGCATCGTCTGGTGTAAAGCGTTTTATATTTTTAAGTTCTGTAAAAGTGAACGGAGAGCAAACTTCATATTCTGAGAGTTTTAAATATAATGATATTCCAAAACCTGAAGATGCTTATGGAATTTCTAAATATGAAGCTGAAGAAGCCTTAAAAGAATTATCAAATCAAACTAAAATGCAGATTGTAATTATTAGAGCACCATTAGTTTATGGAGAAGGAGTTAAGGGTAATTTTTTTCGTTTATTGGAATTATCTTATAAAGGAATGCCACTTCCACTTGCAAATATAAAGAATAAACGTTCACTAGTTGGAATTGATAATTTAATTGATTTAATTATGTGTTGTATTGATCATCCTAGGGCTGCTGGCGAAACTTTTCTCGTTTCAGATAATGAAAATATTTCTACAACAGAGTTGATTACTAAAATAAAAATAGCTATGGGAAAATCTTTAAGACTATTTCCTGTACCAGAAATTTTATTCAAAATATTAGGCCGCTTAATAGGAAAATCCTCAGAAATTGATAGATTATTAGGCTCTTTAACAGTAAATATATCACACACATGCGATGTATTAGATTGGAAACCCAAGTTTAGTTTAGATCATAATTTAAAAAAAACAGTTAATTGGTATTTAAAAAATTTATGATTAGATTTTTAGATATAATAATATCTGTAATTTTTTTATTATTATTTTTGCCTTTTTTTATTATATGTTTATTAATTGTATGGCTTGATACAGGTTCACCTTTATATATTCAAAAAAGATTAGGACTTAATTTAAAAACTTTCAACTTAGTTAAATTTAGGACAATGAAGATGGGAACAAAGTCAAAAGCTACTCATTTAGTAAATAAATCTAATATAACTATCATAGGAAATTTTTTAAGAAGACTTAAGATAGATGAAATACCTCAACTATTTAATGTGTTATTAGGTAGTATGAGCTTAGTAGGGCCTCGTCCATGTTTAATGAATCAAAAGAAATTAATTCTTGAGCGTAAAAAAAGAGGAGTATTTAAAGTTAAACCCGGAATAACAGGCCTTGCTCAATTAAAAGGTGTTAATATGTCAAAACCAGTTTTGCTTTCAAAAATAGATTCAAAAATGATTAAAAAAGAAATAGGAATAAAGAATTATTTTAAATATATTTTGTTAACAGTTATTTTAATCATAAAAAAAATCTAGTTAAAAAAAGATAGTATTGACTTACTAAATCTATAAATATGGATTAGTGAGTATTGCTTTTTTACTATCTTTCCAATTTTCTGGATCACGATAATTAGAGTCTAATACGTGCAAAAAATACATTTGATCTAGCCAAACTGCATTTTTAAAAATTCTCCAATCTTTTAATTGTGTCATTTTACATATTTTTCTTAAATCATTGGTTTGATTAAACTCATTTATTGCTAAAAGCTCCCCACAATATTCATTATGATCAATATTATAGACATCATCAAAATATAGTACGGTGCTTGATAAATACATTGATTGATCAAACTTTAATGATTTTAGACAAGATACTGTGGAAGTGTAATAATCAACATCAACTGCTACAAATCCAATTTTGACGCTCTTTGTATTATAGCTTTTAATAAGATTAACAGTTTCATCTATCTCACCATAATAAATTTTAGTTTTTTTTGGTAATTTTTTATTTGATAACCCAAGAGGTGGAAAATCTCCTGTTCTATATTTTTCTGGGTGATCTTTATAATTAACTGGAGGTGGCATTCCTTTACCAGTATCAAAACCTATAACTTCATAATCAATATTATAAAATTTAGCTAATTCATTTGCTATATAAGCTAAATTAAAAAGCCCACCTCCGGATGCAACGCCAAACTCTATAATTAAAATTTTTTTTATTCTTTCTTGAGCTGCATTTTGAAATGCTAAATTAACCCCAAAAGCGTAGGGGTGCCTTGGAACAAGGTCATATTCTATTTTTTTTACAAAACTTCCAAATAAAAGATAAAATAATGAGACAATATTATAAATAATTGGTTCACCTAATCTCTCAATGTAAATTCTTTTCCAAATTCTTGTTAAAAAAATTTTTTTCCACATTTAATATTTGGAATTTCCTGCCTGTTTACTATTTTTTAAAATTAATTTTTTTTAAAAGTATAAATTCCACAACCGTATTTAACATTGTCTCCAACATTTTCAATATTTGATTTTATATGCAAATTCCCATTATCATCTACCCAATCAAATCTAATCAATTCCATTTTCTTACTAATAGACTCAATTTTAAGAATAGATCTTGGATTAAAAATTCTTTGAGCATTAAAATGAACTTCATCATGTCTTCCGATTGGAAAACTTATGTATAAAATTCCACCTTTGATTAAAATCTCTACAAGATTATTAATTCCTTTTATGTGTCCATTGCAATCAATAGTATCTCCATATCTCCCGAGACCAAAATGTTCTATAGCATGCAAACAACTTACCGAGTCGGTTTGTTCTTTTAAATTAGAGTTCATAAAATCTTCTTTTCTGAAAATAATATTTTTATGTACTGATTTTTCCAAAGACCTTATATCTATTACTTCAATTGGTCTATAACTAGCAACAGCTGAAACAAATCCATCAATTCTTGACCCAATATCAATATGTCGCTTTGGCTTAGCTTCAAATATAAAACCTGCTACTAATAAATCTTGATGAAAATAATGACCTTTTGCATTACCTGCTACATCATTATAATCATCTAGTATCATAAAGTTTTTATCAATTTTCCCATTTTTTTTTAGCCAAACTTTTTTATCTTTTCGAAATCTTGGGTAATTCTTCAAAGAAATAAAAACTTTTAGATCAATACCAAATCGTTTTAAAATTAAGTATAGATTTATTAACCTACGCTTTAATAATAATAAAAATGTTTTTTTCATTTTAGTTAAATATTTCAATATTTATTATATTAAGATTATTAAATTATTTTATCTGCTTTTAATCTTAAAAAATTAAGATTTAGATATATAACGTTTTTATGATGTTTAATAAATAAGTAAAACATGTCTATTTTTGCAAAATCATGTTAAGTAAAAGATTCTAGCTTTTATAAGTTTTATAAATGAAAAATTATTTTAAAGAAATTTCGCAAAGTATTTTAAGCCTACATCGCTATTCGAAGAGAGCTATAGCAATATTAACTGATATTGGTTTATGTATTTTATGCATTTGGCTTGCATTTATTATAAGATTCGAGGAATTAATTTTATTTAAAGATTTTAACTTATATCCAATTGTAATTTCTCTAATTATTTCAATCCCAATATTTTGGTTATTTGGTCTTTACCGAACTATTTTTCGATATTCATATTTATCAATTATTACGACCGTATTAACTTCTACGTTTGTTTATGGATTATTATTTTTTTTGGTAATAGGCGCATATGGAATTCAAGGAATTCCAAGATCAATTGGTTTGCTTCAGCCATTATTATTATTCTTAGCAATTTTAAGCTCAAGATTAATATTAAAATATTTAATAATGGATTTTTCAAATAATTTTAATAATCGTAGTAACAAAAAAAATGTAATTATTTATGGCGCAGGTGATGCTGGCCAACAACTAGTTATCGCTTTAGAAAATAGCCCTGAATTTAGAGTTGTTGGTATAATTGATGATGAGAAAGAATTGCATGGTAATTTTTTGTCTGGTCATAAAATCTATTCTCAAAAACATTTGGATTACTTGATCAAAACTAAAAATATCAGTTTAGCTTTCCTTGCCATGCCAGCAATCAGAAGAAATATAAAGCAAAAAATTATTGAAAAATTAAATCAATATAAATTAACTGTTAAAACTCTTCCAAGTATTTCTGAGATTGTAGATGGCAAAGTATCTATATCTGATATTAAAGAACTAAGTATAGATGATTTATTAAGTAGAGAACAGGTTAAACCAGATATTGAGTTATTAAATAAAAATATTTTTTCAAAAACAGTGTTAGTGACTGGCGCTGGAGGCTCTATTGGATCCGAATTATGTCGTCAGATAGCAAGATTAAAACCAGCAAAATTATTAATGATAGAATTAAATGAATTTCAACTTTACAAAAATTATGAAGAGATAATAAAAAATAATAAAGATATAAAAATTATTCCTTTGCTTGCTAATACCCAAGATCAATCAAAATTAGAAAAAATTTTTGAAACTTTTAAAGTAGATACAGTTTATCACGCTGCAGCATATAAACACGTTCCATTGGTTGAAGAAAATATTTGTGAGGCAATTAAAAATAATGTGTTTAGTACTTTAGCTGTTGCAAAAGCTGTAGTAATTAAAAATGTTAATAATCTTGTACTTATATCAAGTGATAAAGCGGTTAGGCCAACCAATATTATGGGTGCTTCTAAAAGACTTGCTGAGCTTATTATGCAAGGAATTTCTTCAATTCATAAAGATAAAAATATTAATTTTTCAATAGTTCGATTTGGCAATGTTTTAGAGTCATCAGGTTCTGTTGTCCCTAAATTTAAAAAGCAAATTATTGATGGTGGGCCAGTAACTCTAACTCACAATAATGTATCACGTTATTTTATGACTATTACAGAAGCGGCTCAATTAGTAATACAAGCAGGAGCTATGGGAAACAATTCAGAAGTTTTTATACTTGACATGGGAAAGAGCATTAAAATTAGAGAATTAATACTTAAAATGATTAATTTATCTGGATTTTCAGTAAAAGACGATAAAAATTTGACAGGCGATATTGAAATTAAAGTTATAGGTTTGCGACCAGGAGAAAAATTAAATGAGGAATTATTACTAGGCGAAAATCCTGAAAAAACGATTCATCCAAAAATACAAAAGGCAAGTGATCCTTTTATTCCTTTCAATCAATTAAAGATTAATTTAGATAATTTAAAAAGTATTGTAGAAGAAAACAAAGTTACTGAAACAAAAAAAATGTTAGAAAAAATAATAAAATCTTACAAATCTAATTCTACAATTGTTGATCGATACTATATTGAAAAAAATTCATCAGAAAACCTAAGCTATCCAGCGCCTGAAGAAAATCGGGTCGATAATGTAATTAATATAAAATAATTATTTTCTTTGGTTTATTAAATTTAAAGTTAATACAAAAAATATTCCAAATATAATTCCCAATATTCCTGTAAATAAAACTGATTTTATTAAATTAAATGAAGTTTCATATTTCGTATTTCTATAAATAATATTTGCAGCTTTGAAATTATTGTCATTAAATATAATAATAGAATTGAATAATTCTTCAATACGCTCTAAAGATTTGTCTTCCAACAAATCTCTTTTTTGTTTTTTAAGGTCTAATAAATTTTCAGTAAAGGCATCCTTATCTTTATTGGTTCGAGTTTCTATTAATTCAATTTCTTTTTCAATTATATCAAAACCTCTTAAATAATAAGGGTTAGTAGATTCTAATGTGTTGGAAATAACACTAGAAGAGTTAGTGAATTCTTGAACCTCTAGGGTTGAATTAATTATGTCTATGTTAGATGCTATATTCATTTTTCTTGCAATTAATGCCTGTTCTCTTAAAAAAGCTAAACGATTATTTGTTTTAAATTCATAATCATTTTTTACATTTTTTATTCTAAGTTCTAAATCTTCAAGTTTAAATTGGTTTATCATTTTTAAGTTATTTAAAGTTAATTTAAAGCTATCACTTAAATATTTTTGAATATTTTTATTTATTTCACTTTCTATAAAACTTAATGCCTCTTCCCACTTATTTCTATCATCAACATTAAATTCAATTATCCAATTTAATCTAGTTTCACCTCTTATGCTGCCATCAACATTAACAGGTCGTATCAAATTAAGCGATAAAGCATATTTTTCAACTGCCTCAGAATATTCATTTTCATCATTAAATTTAGTTTGATCAACCAGTTGGTATCTTTTTATAGCCTCAACTAAAATATCTAAAGTTTTCAATTCTTCTAAAAATAAATTTAGAAGATAATCTTTATCAATTTTATTAAATTTTTGTTGAGATGTAATTAAATAATTATATGATGAATACAACTCATTTTCAAAAATAGTAATAGGTAAAATTTCAGTTTTACCAATAAATGGAGGTTTTTTTACAAAGTAGTAAGATATTGATACAGCTATAAAAATAGTAGTTATTGCAGCAATTTTTAATTTGTTGTTCCAAATATTAATAATTACATCTATTAAATCTATTTCGTCACTGTTAATTCTTTTTTTCATAATTTTAATTAATCTATATGCTAAAAAACTATTGATTTCACTAACAATTTGATTGAATTTTTATCTATTAAAAATATTTAGTTCGTTTATTAGATTTAGGTTTAATAACTATCACAATGGATTTATTAAAAAAAAATCAAATTATTCCTATAATATTAGCATCTATAATTCCTTTTTTGATATGGGGACCATTTTTTCCTGATTTAATAGTAAGTTTATCTTCATTAGTATTTTTATTTTATGTCATTAAAAATAAAAATTTTTATCATTTAAATAACAAACCATTTATAATTTTTATAATTTTTTGCCTTTATTGTGTTTTTTTAACTCTATTAAGAGCTGAGGATAAATTACTTAGTTTTGAGAGCTCATTATTTTATTTTAGAATAGGTTTATTCAGTTGTCTTATTTGGTATTTAATTGATCAAGATAAAAATATTTTAAAATATTTTTATTATAGCCTAATCATTTGTTTTTCTGTTTTAGTGATTGATGGATATTTTCAATTTTTTAAAGGATCAAATATTTTAGGTTTTCCATTTAATGGTTATCGTATTTCTTCCTTTTTTGGAGATGAATTAATAATGGGTTCTTATTTATCTAGATTATTTCCTCTTTTATTTGCTTTATTTTTAATAAAAAAAAAATCTGAATATGAAATTTATTATATTGGAATATTATTTATTCTAGTCGATATTTTAATTTATATTTCAGGAGAAAGAACTTCTTTTTTCTTTTTAAATTTATCAACTATTTTTATAATTATTTTAATTAAAGAATATCAAAAATTTAGATTAATTACTTTTTTGATTGCATTAATATTAATTGTAGGAATGACACTAAATAGTGATGAACTTTCAAATCGAATGATTAAAGGACCTGCAAAATCTATGGGTTTAGTAAAAGATGCACAAAGTAAAAATATTTTTACATCCTCGCATGATAGCTTAATTAAAACAGCTTTTAATATGTTTAAAGACAATCCTCTCTTTGGTCATGGCCCAAAAATGTTTAGAAAAATTTGTAGCAATGAAAAATACGCAATAGGAGTTTCACCATGTATGACACATCCTCATAATTTTTATGTTCAATTATTAGCAGAAACAGGTTTAATTGGTTTTTTATTTTTATTTAGTTGTTTTTGTTATGTTTTGTATTGCGGTTTTATGCAATTAAAATCAATTTTATTTAAACAAAAAAGATATTTAACAGATTATCAAGTATGCTTACTTGCTGGTATATTAATCTCTGTTTGGCCATTAGCACCAAATGGTAATTTTTTTCATAATTGGTTAATGATTGTCTATAGTTTGCCAGTGGGGTTTTATCTTCAATCTATTTACTCAAGAAAAAAGGACTAAAAAACTGTTTTTTTATTTAATTAAAAGGTTAGATTAATTTGATGAAAATTATATTAGTAATGGGCCTCCCTGGAGCTGGCAAAACTACCTTGGCAAATGAGATGGCAACTCTTATAAATGCTAAAAGGTTAAATGCAGATGAAGTTAGAAAAGCCGCTAATGATTGGGATTTTTCAGAAGAGGGAAGAGTTAGACAAGCTAAAAGGATGGCTGAATTTGCTCTTAAATTAAAAGCAGAAGGTCATTATGTAATAGCTGACTTTGTAGCACCCACTCCTGAAGCAAGAAGTTTATTTCCAGCAGATTTTAGAATTTGGGTAGATACGATTAAAGAAGGTAGATTTGAAGACACTAATCAAATGTTTGTTAATCCAA
>Ga0181564_10002819_pt1 | contig 15027 bp, 9 predicted proteins | sample 011ome_24_FD_134512 | JGI IMG/M metagenome (GOLD analysis project Ga0181564, IMG submission 134512) | Coastal salt marsh microbial communities from the Groves Creek Marsh, Skidaway Island, Georgia - 011513CT metaG (megahit assembly) | ecosystem: Environmental > Aquatic > Marine > Intertidal zone...
GCCCGCGAAGGCGCGGCTGCATTCGCAGAAAAGCGCAAGCCCAATTGGAAGGGTAAGTAAGATGTCCGTACTCAATGTTCCCCAGCCCGAATTCATGGAAGACGAGGAAATTTCGATCTTCGCTGATGCAGTAGGCAAATTCTACCAACAGCACGCGCCGGAAAAGCGCGTACTTAAGTGGCGTGAAGAAGGCCAGGTCGAGCGCGAATTCTGGAACGAAGCAGGTGAAGCTGGTCTACTCGGCGTGTCTGTGCCGGAAGAATATGGCGGTCACGGAGGAGACTTCCGCCACGACATGGTTGTGATCGATCAGCAGGCAAAGCACGGCGTTGAAGGCTTTGCTGCATCGCTGCACAACACGGTCATACTGCCTTATCTCGTTCGTCACGGAACCGAAGAGCAGAAAAAGAAATACCTGCCAAAGCTGGTGACTGGTGAACTCGTCAGCGCGATTGCGATGACTGAACCAGGTGTGGGTTCGGATTTGCAGAGCATCACCACCACTGCGCTGAAGGATGGCAATGGCTACCGGATCAACGGTGCCAAGACCTATATCTCAAACGGTCAAACCGCCGATTTCATCATCATCGTTGCAAAGACCGATCCCAAGGAACGCGCCAAGGGCATTTCACTTATGCTGCTTGAAACCGAAGGGGCCGAGGGTTTCCAACGCGGCAAGAAGCTCGACAAAATCGGGCTGGACGCGGCTGATACATCAGAGCTGTTTTTTGATGATGTGTTTGTTCCGGCCGAAAACGTGCTTGGCGGCGTGGAAGGCAAAGGCTTCTACCAGTTGATGGGTGAATTGCCGCAGGAACGCCTGATCATTGCGATGGGCGCGATGACCGGCATTGAGAAAGCGCTTGAGACAACCATGGACTTTGTAAAGAACCGCAAAGCCTTTGGACAAACGATCTGGGATTTCCAGAACACGCAGTTCGTGATGGCGGATCTAAAGGCTCGCGCGACTGCAGCGCGAGTGTTCGTCAATGACTGCATCGCGAAACACCTCAAGAAAGAGCTGAGCGTTGATACCGCGTGTATGGCGAAATACTGGGTCACCGAGCTTCAAGGCGAAGTGGTCGACAAATGCCTACAGTTCCATGGCGGCGCGGGCTTCATCAATGACTACCCGATTGCGCGGATGTACCGCGACAGCCGCATCACGCGGATCTTCGGTGGCTCGAATGAAGTCATGAAGATGGTGATCGCTCGGGGAATGTGACTGCCCTATTTCGGACTAAGTGAAAGGGCGGCGGGTTTCCCCACCGCCCTTTTCTTTTGGCTTGAACGCAGAAGTCCTAGAACTTCGTGCGGAGCGTCACACCATACATCCGCGGCGGCTGTGTAAAGGCAGAGCGCGAGGTGCCATGAAGCACTGTGTTGAAGGTAACACCGCGGGTGACTTCATCGGTGAGGTTTGTCACCCACGCCTCAATGCCCCAAGCTTCGTCAATGTCACCGATCCCTGCGCGCAGGTTGATCTTCACATTGCTGTCCTGGACATCGAAGGGTGCCAGCGGAGTACTGCCAAGCTGTGCTGCTGTAGTTGGAGCCGCGCGCGCTTGCGTGGAAGTGCGGCGGTCACTCTCGGTGCGAATTTTACGTGAACATTCTAGAAGCCGTAACGTAATCCTGCCCAGATCGTACGCGGCGTGCCCAAGTCGATCGCACCGCCCGCGTTTCTTGTGGCAATACGCTCATCAGACAGATTTTCGCCTCTAAGCACTATTTTGAAGCGATCCTTCAAGGGAACTTGGGCGAAAACGCCCAACGTAGTAGCCGATTCCAGACGGTCAATTTCCTGATCATCTTCAAATTGAGCACCGACATGGCGCAGCGTCAAAGCGATGTCCCAATCCGATTTTGGTGACCAGCCCAAGGTAGCTGAAGCCGCCCAACGGGGCGTTTGTGGCGGACGATTGCTATCCAGCGCTAATGACGCATCTCGACCGTCAATAGTGGCATCGGTGAACGCGAGCGAGCCATCCAACTTAATTGAGCCAGTTCGCACGCGCATGACAGCTTCAACACCTTGCGCGTCGATAGCCGGAAGGTTTTGCCGCTGCCGCAAATTTGGTTGCAGCGTAACATTGGCAATGGCGTTCTTCACGCGATTGTCGAATGCGGTCAAAGAAAAAGAGACAGCCTCTGTCGGCATAAGATCAAAGCCAACCTCGAACCCTTCAAGAAGCTCGTTCTTCAGCTCTGCGTTCGCCTGAGTGACAACCGGGAAGACAACGAACGGCCGGTACAATTCGTTGAGCGTCGGCAAGCGCATACCGGTATAGGCAGCCGCACGCAGTGTAAGCGCGTCACTGGCTTCGAATGCTGCACCGGCCCGCCAGGACACTGCCCAATCGCTGCGCGTTGAAGCAATTGTTTCTGTTACCAGTGCGCCAGAGGCGTCGAGCGCGCGATAGAAACCTTCGCTGATCCGCGTGCGATCTGCCCGCAGTCCGCCAGTCAGGGTCAGCGCGCCCAGGCTCCAGTCATTCTCCGCAAACAAGCCCAGATTGGTGTTTAAACCGCCTGCTCTGCGGCGCTGGGTCAATGCACCTGTAAATGCGGAATAAGCATCTTCCTGCAATTCACCATCGGCGTGACGATAGTCAGCACCAATGCGCAAAGTATGGTCATTCCCGACCGGAGGGCGCAGTTCGAATTTTCCACCAAGTCCGGTTGAAGGCGTATTGCGTTGATCGAGTACACGCACAAAGCGGGTCGAGCTGATGACAATGTTCGAGAAGTTGCGCGCTTGCATGTAGGCAAGCGCATCGAATTCCCAATCACCACGGCCGACAATTCGCAGGCTTGCGTCCTGTCCTTCGCTTGATGAATCCGCGCCATCAAAGCGCAAGGTCCGATCATCGCGAAAAGCGGCGGCGCGCATTTGCAACTCGACCGTGTCGGACAATGGCGCGGCACCACGAATGCCGACGGACCAACTGTCGAAGCGCGCGCGCGCACTGGCAGGCACACGCTGATCATCGGCTGTTGTAAAGAAACCCTGCCCGCGATCCCAACGTCCGGTGATCACGCCAAAGCCCGCACCCAGCTCCTGCGAAAGACTCGCCGTCGCTTCGGTCGCGCCGCGATTGTTTGCGAGCAGACTCGCATCGAAGGGTCCAAGTGTTGCTGCGTCCGCGCTTTGCAGCTCGATTGTACCGGCTAAGGCGCCCGCACCGAACGGGCCCGAGCCGCCGCCGCGGGTCACGCGGATGCTACTAAGCTGCTCCGGATTGATCGAATTCAACGGGACATAGCCGAAGAACGGATCGGCAATCGGCACTCCATCCAACAGCACAAGCGCGCGACTGGTGGCATTCCCGCCCAGTGCCCGCAAAGTTACGCCTTGCGCACTGGGGTTCGAAGACCGGCTGTCTGAACGGCGAAATTGCTGGAAGCCGGCGACATTGGATAAAACGTCTTCGATTCGCCCGGACGGGGCTGAGATGATCGTTTCGCGCTCTATCTCGCTTGACGAATATGCGACAACCGATGGCGTGTCCTCAAGGCCTTCACCAAGGACAACGATTACGCCCTCTTCTGCTACGTTTTCCGTTTCTTGTGCAGCCAACGGCGCAGCAAGTGCAAAGGTGAGAAGGATCGAAGCAATGGGAGTTAAGATACGCATGAGGCCGCGCTCTAACCGATCCTCTCAATGCAGTCAGTTGCAAAATGCCATTTGCGATCGCATGATGCTTCAGGATGTGCTTACATCTGTGTAAGCAAGGGAGAGAAATCGATGCTCGCAACACCGCCTGATTTTGACGTTCTGATCGTCGGCGCCGGTATTTCCGGCATCGGGATGGCAGCGCATCTTGAAATGATGTGTCCGAACCGAAGCTACGGCATTGTTGAGCGGCGCGCCGATATCGGCGGCACATGGGATCTGTTTAAATATCCCGGCATTCGTTCTGACAGCGACATGCACACGCTGGGCTTTGTTTTTGAACCATGGAAGCATGAGAAATCCATCGCAGATGGCCCTGCGATCCTGGACTATCTCAACCGCATTGCAGACGAGCGCGGCATTCGCGATCACATCCGCTTCGGGCACAAGGTGGTCTTGGCTGATTTCCGTCCTGATGAAGCGCGCTGGCATGTGACTGTGGAACTGGAAGACGGTGAGCGCAAATTACTCACAGCCAACTTCCTATATCTCGGCTCTGGTTACTACGATTACGACGACCCCTATGATGCCGGCTTCGATTTCAGCGAGTTCGAAGGACAAGTCATCCACCCGCAATTCTGGCCGGAAGATCTGGACTATACCGGTAAGAAAATTGTCGTTGTGGGATCGGGTGCGACGGCAGTGACCATCGTTCCTTCTATGGCGGAGAAAGCGGCGCATGTGACGATGCTTCAGCGCACGCCAACATGGATGTTCTCGCGCCCCGCGAGAGACGCAATCGCTAACTTCCTGCGCAAAATCCTGCCTGAAAAGGTCGCTTATGCGATCACGCGGTTCAAGAATATCCGGATGCAGGATTTCACCTTCAAGACTGCGCGCGACAAGCCGCAAAAGGTGAAGGACGCGCTGCATAAGCGCATCTCGAAGACAATGGGTAACGACTTCGATCTGAAGGATTTCACCCCGCCCTATAATCCGTGGGAACAGCGGCTTTGCCTGGTCCCTGATGACGATCTGTTTGAATCGATCAAAGCGAAGAAGGCGTCTGTCGTCACTGGCCATATCGACAAGTTCGAAGCTGGCGGTGTCCGCTTGAAATCAGGCGAGTTGCTCGAAGCGAATATTATTGTAACCGCCACCGGGCTTAGCTTGGCAATTGCAGGCAAGATTGATCTTCGGATGGCTGGAGAACCGGTCAAGTTCGATGAACGCTTTTACTATAAAGGCGTGATGTTCTCCAACCTGCCTAACCTTGCCGTGGTGTTCGGATATTTGAATGCCAGCTGGACTCTGCGGGCAGATATCAATTCCGAATTTGTCTGCCGAGTTTTGAACCAGATGGAGGCCACCGGCAGCGATCTGGCAACGCCAGTGTTGACGCCTGAAGCCGAAGCACAGCTGGAAGAAGACGATTTGTTCGATTTTTCTTCCGGTTATATTCAGCGCGGGAAGCATATCATGCCGAAAAGTGCCACTGCGTATCCGTGGCGGCTCAATCAGGAATATCTCTACGATCGCAAGGTCATGCGTAAGGGTGATATCCTGGATGGCGTGCTTACATTCATAAAAGCAGGCGCGAATGCACAATCACCCGATAAACAATTGGAAGCAGCGGAATAAACGCTCTTCCCTCGTGTGGCGCAGTTGACTAACGCCTAGGCCATGACCGCATCGGAAAAGATTTGGACCGCAGGACTGGTCGTGATTGGCGACGAAATCCTGTCCGGTCGCACGCATGACAAGAACATCGCCCAGGTTGCAAGCTGGCTGCAAGTGCAAGGCATTCGACTATCCGAGGTTCGCGTCGTGCCAGACGTTATGGAACGCATCGTCGAAGCCGTGAACGCATTGCGTGAAGGCTATGATTACCTCTTCACGACTGGCGGCATCGGGCCCACGCATGATGACATTACAGTTGATGCCGTGGCGCAAGCGCTGGGCGTCAATGTCATTGTTCACCCTGAAGCACGCGCGATGCTTGAGAATTATTATAGCAGCCGGGATATGGAGCTGACTGAAGCCCGACTGCGCATGGCGCGTGTACCGGAAGGGGCAGAGCTTATCCCGAATCGCATGTCCGGCGCCCCCGGCATCAAGTATGGCAAAGTCCATCTGATGGCGGGCGTCCCGCATATCACGGCGGGCATGTTGGACGCTTTAACCGGCACGCTGGAAGGTGGCGCACCGCTTCTGACTGAAACAGTGGGATGCTGGACAGCTGAAAGCGAAGTGGCCGATGTGCTGCGCGAGGTCGAGAAAGCCCATCAGAATTGCCAGATCGGCAGCTACCCGTTCTTCCGCGAAGGCCGAGTGGGCGCGAATTTCGTTGTTCGTTCGACGAGCGAAGATAATCTGAGAAGCGCGGTCGACACGCTTTGCGAAGCGCTGGGCGAAGAAGGCTTGGATTTTACGCCGGGTGGCATCTAGCACCTTGGGCTCATCGGCGCTCGCCATCGCCGGATCAGAGCGAGCGATACCGGCTATGACAATCTCTTTTGCGCCGGAGACTGGACCTATACCGGGCTCAATTACGGCTGCGTGGAAGCTGCGACCATGTCTGGCATGGAAGCATCACGAGCGGTATGCGGCTTTCCCAAGGTCATCTTTGGAGAGAATTACCCCAAGGAAACCGCATAGCAATCGGATCGATTTGCGACCTCCGCGAGGTTTCAGCCTATCTTCAAGGGTTGTGCCGCCCTGCCGGCAAGCGCCGAATATCGAGTTCGGGAAATATCCTTCCCATCGGCTCGATTGAGCTATACCAAGATCGCGTGCTACGTCGGGAGCATGGTCGGCAAATTTGTAAAAGGGCATTCTTGATGAAGAATTTTTACCAGGGTCTTGCTGTTAGCGCGTCCGCGCTTCTTCTTGCCGCTTGTGGTGGCGAAGCTGGTGATGACGGATCAGCGCAATCAGCTTAAATCGAAGCCCCGACCCAAACCACCACGGATGCGACAGTAGAAGAAGCCGCGCCGTCTGTTCCGGCGGCAGATGATGTTGCAACAGTCGATGGCACAACTTTGGCTGATTTCACGGGCGACGCGGCGAATGGTGAGAATGCGTTTCTCCAATGCAAAGCCTGTCACGTAGTCGATGAAGGTGTGAACCGGGTTGGCCCCTCACTTGCTGGTATAATTGGTCGCACAGCAGGCACCGTTGATGGCTTCAGCTATACCGAAGCCAATGCAAACAGCGGGATCGTATGGACTCCCGAAAAAATGTTTCAATATCTGGAAGACCCACGCCGCGTCATTCCTGGCACGCGCATGGCTTATGCCGGACTGAAAGACGGGCAAAAAAGGGCTGACCTGATCGCTTATCTGCAAGCGCAGTAACTCAGGCCTTGGCGGAGGACCAAACCGGCTGAGCGCTTTGTCCGAACAGTACCCGGTTCACTAACAGCGACACGAACACCGATAACAGCAGGGTCACCGCCATGCCGTGGATGTAGTGCGCTGGTTCCCAGACCATGCTCCAGAAGCCGTAGAAGACCACGCCTGACACTACGCCTATCATGGCCGCAGCAGCTTGCACATTGGTAAAAAGCAGCCCCACAATGAAGGCCGAAAGTATCGGCATGGAAAGCAGGCCGTAGAGCTGCTGTACAGTGTTGATCAGGCTCTCCTGGCTGGCGAAGAACGGTACCAGTGTCAGCGCGAGCAGGCTCATGATGATCGAGACAATCGCACCCAGACGGCCGACTTTCCTCGGCTTGTCGATATAGGCTTCATGCATATCGCAGACATATAGCGCGGCAGAAGCGTTCAGGATCGAATTGAATGTGGTGAGTGCGGCTGCAAACAAAGCCGCAGCAAACGCGCCAGACAGCCATGTCGGGAGAACTTCCGCGACTATCATGCCGTACGCCCCATCGGACGGCACATCGCCGAACAGCTTGTAAGCCACGATACCTGGTACGACCACAATCAATGGAACGATCAGCAGTCGGATAGCAGCCGCCGCGAGCACGCCCTTCTGGGCTTCCTTGACGGTCGGTGAAGCCATCGCGCGCTGAGTGATCGTCTGGTTCGTTGACCAGTAAAATGTCTGGATGAAGATCATGCCTGTCAGCAACGTGGTCCAGGGTATATCGGAATCGCTATCTCCGATCAGCGTCAAACGATCAGCCGGAATGCCGCTGAAATCGAAATTGATCGCTTGAAGAGCGAGATAGACCACAACCAACGCCAAGCTAAGTATCAGAACCCCTGAATAAGTGTCTGAGACCGCGACAGCGCGCAATCCGCCGAAGACCGCATAGGCTGCACCCACGATCGCGAGAACCACCGAGACCAGCATGATGTTCTCTATTCCGCCATCATAGCCCAACAGCGAAAGGAAAAATCGCGAGCCGCCATAGAGTATGGCAGGCAAGAATATGAAAAGATTGCCGGCAAGGAACAGCAGACTGATCAGCGCGCGAATGTGCTTGTCGCCATATTTCTTCTGCAGCAGCTCGGTCGTCGTCGTGCAGTTGTTTTTGTAGTAAACTGGCAGGAATACGAAGGCGAGAATGAACAGGCCGACGACTGCGGCCAATTCCCACCAGGCGATCAACAACATCTGATTGCCATTCATGCTGACAAGCTGATCCGTAGACAGGTTCGTCAGCGTGATAGAACCAGCAACGAAGTACCAGGCCAACCCGCCCTTCGCGAGGAAGTAATCACGTTCATCACCGGTGCCGGTGCCGCGTTTGCCCCTGCAATGCACGAATGTAGCAAAGGCAATTAGAGCTGTGATGCCAAGGAATACCGCGACCTGGATCGGATTGGCCATTGATTTTTCTCCCCTTCCCTCTTCTCGCGCGATAGCGGCCTCAATCGAAATCCGATAGAGCCGTCAGCGAAAAGGTATCGGATAGTGAGAGCATGACAGTAGATTCGGGCACAGGTTTCATTGTTCTTCGCGCAAGCGGAACGATGATCGCTGTCGATGCGCGAACAGGTGAACGCCCGCGTATCCTGTATGCTGGACCAGACTTGCCCGATGCCACTCCGGAAGAGCTGGAAGACTTGGCAAAGCGTCAGCATGCGCCGGGCGGACCGCAGCAGCCCATTGCACCCTCCTGGCTTAATTGCATCGGCACCGGGCATCCTTCGCCTCCGGGCCTGCTCGCGCATTCGGCGGGAAAGCATTGGGCGCCCGATCCGCGAGTGACAGATGTTCAAACCGACGGAATAGGGTATTGCCGCATTACTGCAATCGACCGGTCGAGCGGAGTAGCGCTGCACCACTTGATCAATCTGGTCGGTGACAGCGGCGGAGCGCAGTTTGCAACAATTCTCAGCAATGACGGCGATACGCCGATCTCGCTCGAGTGGCTCAGCGCGATATGCCTGCCGCTCGATCCGCGTCTCACTCGCGTCACCAGCTTTACCGGCAAATGGGCCCGCGAATTCCAAACCGAACAACACAATCTGGTGCGCGGATCTTTTGTGCGGGAAAACCGCGCCGGACGAACCAGCCATGACAGCTATCCGGGATTTTACCTTGGCACTGCGCACACAAGCGAAACCCACGGTCTTGCATGCGCTGTGCATCTGGCTGCCAGCGGCAACCACCGTATGCGTGTTGACCGACTGGCCGATGATACCGTGTCACTGCAGGCGGGCGACCTGCTGCTACCGGGCGAGATTACACTGAAAGCAGGCGAGCAGCACATCTGCGCGCCAATCTTCGCGGCCTGGTCGGACGCAGGTTATGGCGATGTCACCCGCAAGCTGCACAGCTTCGTGCGCGATGACCTCGTCAAAGGTCCAAAGTCGCGCCCGGTCCATTTCAACACATGGGAAGCGGTGTATTTCGATCATTCGCCGGAGAAGCTGTTTTCATTGGCCGAGCAAGCCGCCGAAGTGGGCGCAGAGCGCTTCGTGCTCGACGATGGCTGGTTCGGCGCGCGGCGAAATGACCGTGCCGGACTGGGTGACTGGTACGTCTCCAGGGATGTCTATCCCGATGGTTTAAGACCTATGGCCGGTCACGTCCGTTCGCTCGGAATGGAATTCGGCCTGTGGTTCGAACCGGAAATGGTCAATCCTGACAGCGATCTCTACCGTGCGCATCCCGATTGGGTACTGCAAGTCGAAGATGCCGAGCCCATCGTCTCTCGCCATCAGCTGCCGCTTGACCTGACCCAGCCAGAGGTCAGCGACTACCTGTTCGAGCGGATAACCACGCTCGTGCAAGAGCTCGACATTGCCTATATCAAATGGGACATGAACCGCGATATCCAGCACCCCGATGGAGCAGATGGTAGCCCGGTGATGCATGCGCAGACCGCAGCGGTGTCGACACTGATCAACCGAATTCGCGGCGCATGTCCTGAGCTCGCCATCGAGACCTGCTCAAGCGGAGGCGCGCGGGCTGATTACAATATGGTCGAGCGTACGGGGCGTGTGTGGACCAGCGACAATAACGATGCCCGTGCGCGCCATTCGATCATGCGCGGCGCGGCATACTTTCTGCCGCTTTGCGTGCTGGGCAATCATGTGGGACCAAAGAAATGCCACATCACCAGGCGGCGGTTCGATATGCATTTCCGCGCGGGCACAGCCATGTTCGGGCACATGGGTATGGAACTCGATCTCGCCAGGGAAAGCGAGGCCGATCGTGAGGTTCTGAAGCGTGCCATCGCGCTGCATAAACAGCATCGCGATCTGATCCATGAAGGCAATTACCACCGGCTGGAAACTAGCAATCATATTGCGGGGATTTCTGTCGTTTCGGCCGACGGACACAGGGCGATCGCCCAGTTGGCCGTTCTCGATCAGCACCCTGCCCCGCATCCGCCGCGGATCAATTTCGTTGGCCTCGATCCAGCGAAGCGATATCGGGTTGCACTCTTGTGGCCCGAATTTGTGGCGCAGAGCGCAGGTAGCTTTGCCGGATCGGCATTGATGGGCTACGGACTTCAGCTTCCGCAAACTCATCCAGACACCTGCATGATTTACCACTTGGAAGCAGAGACTTGAGCCAAGAACATACATTCGATTTGCTGGTCATTGGCGGCGGGATCAATGGCGCGGGGATCGCACGCGATGCCGAAGACGCGCTGTGGCGGCGCAGCAAGCTGGGCCTGCATCTGGATAAGGCTGCGCAAGAGCGGGTTGCAGTATGGTTCTCAAATGCCGTGGTGCCAGCATGAGCAGGCCATTTGAGCTTGCGCGAAGCGTCGGCGGCGAACCGGTCTACTGCCGCGAACACATCAAGGCGGACGGGCGGATGCTGCGTCTTTATGGGCATGCGCCGAATGGACTCGAGCCCATGCCTGAAGCTGCCGAAGACTTGCCGCATGGCGGCGAAATTCGCCACCATCCACTGCGCGACGAATGGAACGTTTACGCAGCACATCGGCAGAACCGTACTTTCAAACCGTCCGCAGCTGACGATCCGCTCGCGCCAAGCAGACCGGGCGGACCTGCGACCGAGATTCCCTTCACAGATTTCGAGCTGGCGGTGTTCGATAACAAGTTTGCCGCCTTCCATCCGCGGGCCGACGAAGCCGCTTCGCTCGAAGGGATCGCCACTGAACCGGCACGCGGCAAATGCGAAGTAGTGGTTTATGGGTCGGAAGCTGAAGGGAGTCTTTCAACAATTAGCCAGGACCGACGGCGCGTATTGTTGGCGGCGCTCCTCGATCGATATGACAGCTTGTTTGCGAGCGGGTGCAAGTATGTTTTGCCGTTCGAGAATCGCGGCGACGAGGTGGGCGTGACGCTGCATCACCCGCATGGGCAGATCTACGGATTTGAACGAGTGCCGATGGTGCAGCAACGCGCGGTGGATGCCTTTGCGGGGGGCTATGATCTGGAGAGCGAGATCTCGGCGGCCATGCCCGAATACGGAATTGAAGAGCAAGGCGGGATCGCCGCTCTCGTGCCGCGCTATGCCCGGTTCCCCTATGAAGTCTGGCTTGCTCCGCGCGTCCGCCGCGAGGGGCCGTGGGATTGCTCGGACGAAGAATTGGATGCGCTGGCGCATATGCTGGGCGAAGTTACCCGCCGCTATGATGCGCTGTTCAAAGGGCCAGCAGCGACCATGATGGCATTCCACGCCGCGCCGGCAGGCGCTTCGGCTGGTTATCACTTCACCGTGCAGTTCTATCCGCTGCTGCGCGCGCCAGGCAGGATCAAATATCTCGCTTCGGTCGAGCAGCATACCGGGACGTTCACCGTCGACGTAATGCCCGAGCATGCGGCCAAGGTACTGCGCAATGTCTGAGGTTCGTGTCCAGGTACCGGGTCGCGTCAATCTGATTGGCGAGCATACCGATTACAACGGCGGAATCGTGCTTCCCGCGGCGCTCTCGGTGGGGCTTGAACTGACACTTGGAGCAAGCAGCGATAATCAGGTCATCGCGCGGTCTATCGGCTATGACAAAGCAGTGCGCGATCTTTCAGATAGCGCGAGCGGAGAATGGTCTGATCCAGTCGTTGGCGCGCTACGTGAAGCCCGTAACATGGGGCTCATCGCGCAGGGCGCAGATGTTTCAATCACTTCGACAATACCGGCAGGTTCAGGCTTATCTTCCTCCGCCGCGCTGATCGTCGCGATACTGAAGGCCGCGCGCGAAGCTGGCGATGGAGCGCAGTCAGACGTTGAGATCGCTGTCGCCGCACGCCGGGTCGAGAACGAATATATGGGTGTCCCTTGCGGTATCATGGACCAGATGGCGGTCGCACTCGCGACGCCCGGCACTGCAATGGCGCTTGATACGAAGACTCTTGAGTACGAGCTGTTGGCTCTGCCAAAGACCCACAAGATCGCGGTCATTCATTCCGGTGTGTTCCGCACGCTGACCGAAGGTCGCTATGCCGAGCGCAAGCAGGAATGCGACGAGGCCAAGGCCTTTTTTGGGACCGAGGATCTTTGCCTGCTCGACCCCGAGAAGGTGACGCAGTCCTCGCTCGCTGAAATCCCGCGGAAACGCGCGCTCCATTGCGCAACCGAGCATCGCCGCGTGCTGGCAGCGATACAAGCGCTCAAGGCCGATAACATTGCCGCGCTGGGTCAAGCGATGAACGAGAGCCACATATCGATGCGCGACGATTTCGATATGTCGTTGCCGGAGATTGATGCCTTGGTCAGCGATGCACAGGAGTTTGGCGCGCTTGGAGCACGGCTAACAGGTGGCGGATTTGGCGGGTGCATCGTCGCTTGCGTTGAAAACGATGCGCTGGACAATTGGTTGGCCAAGCTGTTGGCTGCACATCCGCAAGCAACGCTGATTGATACTATTCGCGGCGGTTAAATCGCCCCCAGCGCGCCTAGCACCGAGCGCGCACCAAGCCCCGCCGCGATCACCAAAACAACCCCGCCCGCGACATTGGCTGCTATCTTGTTTACGTGCTTACCCAGCAGTCTTTCCTGATTCATGGCGTAAAGCAGGAAGCCCGCGATGACCGGCAGCAAGATGCCATTGGCGAATTGCGCGGAGAGAATAATGGTCACCGGACGACTACCAGTCAGCGAAAGTGCCGCTCCGATCAGGATCACACTTAGCGCCACCCAGCGCATGACATTCGGCTTCGTCTCTTCGCTGACGCCAAGAATTTCGGACATCGCATAACCCGTCGCCAGTGGCGCTGTGATCGCGCTGGTCAACCCGGCTGCGAACAGCCCCACCCCCATCAGATATTTCGCGTTCGAACCGAACAAGGGTTCAAACTGCGCCGCCATGTCAGCCGCGCTGGTAACAGCAATTCTGGCTGCAAACAGGCTTGCAGATGCAGTCGCGACAACCAGCATGGCTATCAAACCGCCGATCCCGATAGTCACGACCGTGTCCGTGCGTGCGGCCGGTAGATCTTCCGGCCCGCTGAACCGGTTGCGAACCACGCTGGCATGCAGAAACAGGTTGTAAGGGACCACAGTTGTGCCGATCAGCGCAACGACGGTCATCAATCCGCCGTCTGGAATAGTCGGCAAGAACGTGCCGCGAAGCATCGCGCCCAAGTCTGGTTGCACGATCAGAAATGTCGCCACGAAAGCAAGCGCCATGACCATCACAAGCGCTATCAGCACGCGTTCGATATGGCGATAACTGCCCGATGCAAGCAGCGCTGCCGCCAGCAGCGAAATGGCGCCAATCGAACCGCGGAATGCCCATTCACTCTCCCCGACAATGGCGGAAAGGCCCAGCGCAGCACCAGCCAGATTACCACCTTCATATGCGGAATTGCCCATATAGAGCGCCGCGCCGACCAGCCCGATCAACGGCCACCGCCAAACAGACTCATGGAATAGCTCTGCCAGTGCATCGCCAAGCCCTTTGCGCGTCACCACACCAAGCCTTGCAGCCATTTCCTGCAGAATGATCGTGGCAAACGTCGCAAACAGCAGTGCCCAGAGCAGCGCATAACCAAAGTTCGCACCCGCAAGCGTCGACGTGGTAACGGTCCCCGGGCCGATAAAGGCCGCAGTGACTATCGCGCCCGGTCCCAAATTGCGCCCGATTTCTCGCAGCTTACCAATCATATGCTTCCCTCCGGCTCGCGATCGTACGGGTCGCCAAACCCGCCCCCGGTTGGCGACCGGATAATAATGCAATCGCCCTCTTCGACTTCGGCCCGTCCGCACCCACCGAGGTCATCCTTGCGTCCATCACCTCGCTCGATCCAGTTCCGGCCCAGACGCCCCACCTCGCCGTCCAACACGCCAGTAGGCGCGACTTTCCGATGTTCGGATAGGATCGAGCATTGCATGGCTTCACGAAAGCGGATCCGGCGGGTGATCCCGTCTCCCGCATTCCACGTTCCCTTGCCGCCTGAGCCGCGATCAATGCGGAATTCATCCAGTATCACCGGATATCGATGCTCCAAGATTTCAGGATCGGTCATGCGCGTATTGGTCATATGCGTGTGGACCGCCGACGCGCCATCGTAGCCCGGCCCGGCGGGCGCGCCCGAACAAATCGTCTCGTAATATTGATAACGCGCATTGCCGAAGGTGAGATTGTTCATCGTACCCTGGCTGGACCCAAGTCGCCCAAGTGCCCCGAACAGGGCATCGGTGACCGCCTGGCTCGTCTCGACATTTCCTGCCACTACGGCTGCCGGAAAATGTGGATTCAGCAACGACCCTTCCGGCACCTCGATTTCCAGAGGCTTCATGCAACCTGCATTGAGGGGGATCTCGCTATCGACCAGGCAACGGAAGACATAGAGTACCGCGGCGCGGGTGATCGCTGGCGGTGCGTTGAAGGCATTTGGCATTTGTGCGCTCGTACCGCTGAAATCGATGCGCGCGCTGCCCGCTTCCTTGTCGGTTGAAATCGTAACTTCGATCACCGCGCCGCAATCGAGCTCAAGCCGAAAACCGCCATCATCCAGCTCGCGTATAACCCTGCGAACTGCATCTTCGGCGGCGTCCTGAATGTGTCCCATATA
>Ga0181564_10002820_pt1 | contig 15025 bp, 16 predicted proteins | sample 011ome_24_FD_134512 | JGI IMG/M metagenome (GOLD analysis project Ga0181564, IMG submission 134512) | Coastal salt marsh microbial communities from the Groves Creek Marsh, Skidaway Island, Georgia - 011513CT metaG (megahit assembly) | ecosystem: Environmental > Aquatic > Marine > Intertidal...
TATATATTAATCCTTGACCTTCCGTGTGCAATGGATGTAAAGCTGTCATTTTCCCATTTTGATCTCTAGATTTAGGATTAAAAGCTAAAACTCCTATCCCTGCAAGACCATATACACCCATACCTGCAGACTTCAATCCTAATCTCCTTCCAGTTGAACTTCTTAGATTATAAATATTACCTCTTCTTTCTTTTTTCACTTGCAATTCCAAAAGTACTGAAGCCTCCCAAATATGAGATTGAAAATTTAAATTTCTATTATTCCTAGATGGCTCTTTGGTAAGCTTGTCATCCGCAGAAAGCCTCGCATAAGTAATGTTCGATCGAATTGCGGACTTTCTTCCTATGTAATATAGGTGATTCAATGTTAGTGCAAGATTCGTTTTAGTTGGCTCCATATCATATATAAAATCCGAACCTACCTGATCTCTACCTCCCAAGTCTCCCAGAAAATTAGAGGCGCCAACACCTCCGCTCCACTCTACACGATGCTTTTTCCATACACCACGGTTGTAAAACCCTTGGCTATGTGCATCAGTAATGAAAAAGAGACTGATAAAAACTGCTATGTATTTTGACATTTTCATGCTATAAGTACCGACAAATATAATGTAAACATTGTAAAAACGAAACTTTTTGAAAAAAGTTGCTTTTTTTTGAATTACAGTAAAAAGAGCTGTCAACTAAAAACACCTTGGAACATTCTGTCTTATAAGCCCTTGAGACTTTGGTTTACCAAATGCCAAAGAACTACTCCGTAGCTGATTGAAACATTAAAAGAGTGTTTGGTCCCAAATTGCGGTATTTCGATACTGTTTTTTGATAGATTCACAACATTTTGGCCTACTCCATCAACTTCATTGCCAAACACAAGAGCTACTTTTTCTAAATTATAAGTAAATTCTTGCAAATAGATAGGGTTTTCCGTTTGTTCAATCGCATAAACTAGAAACTCTTTTTCTTTCAATGCCTCCAGCGCTTGCTCTGTGCTTTCAAAATACTTCCATTCAACAGATTCAGTTGCGCCTAATGCAGTTTTTTGAATCTCTCGATGAGGAGGTTGAGCTGTTATCCCGCAGAGATAAACTGCCTCAATGTTAAACGCGTCTGACGTTCTAAAAAAAGAGCCAACATTATTTAAACTTCGTATATTGTCCAAAACAACAATAATTGGGAGTTTTTTTTGAGTTTTAAATTCTTCAACAGAAACTCTCTTCAGTTCATTTAATTTTAACTTTCTGTTCATAACTATTTATAAGAACCTTAAGGATTCATTGGCAAATTTACGCTTCAATTTTTATTTTGCGCTAACAACCACATTAAAATAAATTAAACTTGGCAAAAGCAGTTGAAAAAACAACAAAGGTCACTCCTTTGATGAAGCAGTACAATCAGATTAAAAGAAAGCACCCAGAAGCATTACTATTGTTTCGTGTTGGAGATTTTTATGAGACTTTTGGAAAAGATGCCGTGATTGCTTCAAAAATATTAGGCATTGTTTTGACTGCTAGAAATAATGGAGGATCAAAGTTAGAGCTTGCTGGTTTTCCGCACCATTCTTTAGAGACTTACTTACCGAAATTGGTAAGAGCGGGAAAACGCGTGGCTATATGCGATCAATTGGAGGACCCAAAAAAAACGAAAAAAATCGTCAAAAGAGGTGTTACGGAATTGGTAACTCCCGGCGTGGCCTTTAATGACCAAGTTTTAGAACATAAAAAAAACAACTTTTTAGCAACGGTTCATTTCGACAAGAAAGAAGCGGGTGTTTCGTTCTTAGATGTTAGTACGGGTGAATTTATGGTTGCTCAGGGCTCCAAGGAATACATAGATAAATTGCTCCAAGGATTTGCTCCAAGTGAAGTGCTTTTTCAAAAAAACAAAGACAAAGTTTTTCGCAACAATTTTGGTGCTAATTTTCACACCTTCCAGCTAGATGACTGGGTTTTTACACAAGATTTTGGAGAGGAGAAATTATTAAAACATTTTGGCACAAACTCCTTAAAGGGCTTTGGTGTTGAAAATTTGACGAGTGGAATAATTGCAGCGGGAGCAGCATTACATTATTTGTCTGAAACGCAGCACGAACGAATTTCTCACATAACCAAAATTGCTCGAATAGAGGAAAAAAATCATGTCTGGTTAGATCGATTTACAATTCGCAACTTAGAGCTAATATACTCTAATAACGAAAATGCAACAACTCTCTCAGATGTTATAGATCATACTGTTTCTCCAATGGGTGGTCGCTTATTAAAGAGATGGATAGTATTGCCGCTAAAAGATGAGGGGCCCATACAGGAAAGACTGGACGTAGTTGAAAGTTTTGTTAATAATACCGCTAACGCAGATAGCCTTCATAGTCAATTGAGTAAAATTGGAGATTTAGAAAGACTGATTTCAAAAGTGGCTGCGGCAAGAATCTCGCCAAGAGAAGTTGTCTATTTAAAACAAGCTCTTTTCGCCCTAGAGCCAATCAAGCAATTATGCGAAAACTCAAAGAATAATGCTTTACAAAAAATTGGTGAACAGATAAACCTATGTCAAATAATTAGAGATAAAATAGAAAAAGAGATTCAAGAAGAAGCCCCTGTTTTAGTAAGCAAAGGAAATGTTATTAATACCGGCATCAATAAAGAGCTCGACGACCTACGCAGTATTTCTCTTTCGGGCAAAGATTATCTTTTGCAAATGCAAGAACGCTTGATGCAAGAAACAGGGATTGCAAAATTAAAAATTGCCTTCAACAATGTTTTTGGATATTATATTGAAGTTCGACATACGCACAAAGACAAGGTGCCGGAAGAATGGGTCCGCAAACAAACACTTACACAAGCAGAACGTTATATTACCGAAGAGCTGAAAGAATACGAAACGAAGATTCTAGGGGCCGAAGAAAAAATTCTTGAACTTGAATCAAGTCTTTTTGAAGCAATGGTTTTTGCATTGTCCGACTATATCCATCCGATACAAAACAATGCAAGTTTGCTAGCTCGTCTTGACTGTTTATTGTCTTTTTCAAAGATTGCTGTCGCGCATTGCTATGTTAGGCCTTTAATTAACAATTCGTATGCATTAGACATAAAAGAAGGTAGGCATCCTGTTATAGAACAAAACCTACCATTAGGAGAATCCTACATTTCTAATGATGTTTATTTGGATAACGAAACGCAACAAATTATAATGATTACTGGTCCTAACATGAGCGGTAAATCTGCACTGTTAAGACAAACAGCTTTAATTGTTTTGATGGCACAAATGGGGTGTTATGTGCCTGCTAAGAGTGCTTCGATAGGGCTTGTTGACAAGATATTTACGCGAGTGGGGGCAAGCGATAATATCTCGAGTGGTGAATCTACTTTTATGGTAGAAATGAATGAGACGGCAAGTATTTTAAATAACTTATCCAATAGAAGTTTAATTCTTTTAGATGAAATTGGAAGGGGAACAAGCACATATGACGGAATTTCCATTGCCTGGGCAATTGCAGAATATATTCATCAAAACAAAGAAGGAAAAGCAAAAACTTTATTTGCGACCCATTACCATGAGCTGAATGAAATGGCAAGTGGATTTAAGCGAATAAAAAACTTTAATGTTTCTGTAAAGGAGCTGCAAAAGAAAATCCTCTTTTTGCGTAAATTAGTTCCGGGTGGAAGTGAACACAGTTTCGGAATACATGTTGCCAAGATTGCGGGAATGCCCAACCAAGTAATTAACCGAGCGAATTCCATTTTGAAAAAATTAGAAAAATCGCATTCTGCAGAAGAATTACAAGGAAAGGCAAAAGAGCTATCAGATGAAGCGGGAATGCAGCTTAGCTTTTTTCAATTGGACGATCCTGTTTTGAATAGCATTAAAGAAAAGTTGTTAAGCATTGACATTAACACATTAACGCCGGTAGAAGCATTGATGAAGTTGAATGAAGTAAAAAAATTGGTCGGTGGTAGAGAAAAGAATAGAAAGTGATGTGAAACTCGCTATTATGTTAAAATTATTTCTTTAGGGAAACAGTGATGCTTGAACATAGTTATTGGTTTGTCCAAAGCTAATATTTTCAAAATAGATGCGACAGAACCGTTTAGATTCTGTCTTAAAGATTTCTTTCAATACTCTATTTATTTGTTGAACAGAAAACACAGTACCCTTTTGTGATTTAAATGTATAATCATCCTCATCAATTGGATTAAACTTACTCAGAACAGAATGAATTGTTGAATTGATTTTAATAGTACGTAGTTTCTTTGTCTTCTTTTCTTTGATAACCAGAACATCTTTCATTAAATCAGACCATTTTAATCTTAATACATCAGAAATTCTTAAACCTGTATGAATTGATACAATGATGTAAAGTCCAATTAAAGATTGTTTTTCAGAATTAATTAATCTTTTACCTGTGTTGATACATTTATCAAAATCTATGTAATCACTTTTTGTTAGTCTATTCATATCTCTCTATTTACCTTATTAATGCCCAATTACCCTAAAGATTACACGTAACTGAACATTATTTTCGGTACTCTAATTTTTATAATTCCTGAAATCCTTGCAGGTAGGGAGACATGGAAGATTAAGTCCGATAATGTTCACTTTTGTAGTTTGTGAACATTTTACTTCACCACCATTAACTGTTTTAAAATAATGTCCAGTGTGTTCTCCAAGAATTCTTCTCTTCTTTTTTTTAAAAAGTTGAAGATTATACAGCCGTCTTTCTCCCCTATTAGGAGTAGATATTCACAAAACTTTTTCTTGTTGTATAAGGTTTGGATACCTTCACTATCGATGACGTGGGCGATAAAACATCTGAAATACTTTTCTTCTTTGGATAATACCTTTCCAAGGATTTTATTCATTTCTTGAAATGTCATGTCAGGAAGATAGGGATCAATAGTGACATTCCGGAATATATAACAACAAAAGACCCTTGGTGATGAGGGTCTATGAGAATTATATTAATAAAACTTTAGCCCTATTACTCCTTCAATCCCCATCATATTCATAGAATTATTTGACTGGTTATCACTTTGTTTATTTAATAGTGTAAGCGACCTTAGTTCAACGAATAACAATCGAGCGCTGAAAATATTTCCAAATTTTCTAATGTTGGCGCCGATACCAAAGACTCCGTTAAGTTGATATCGATTACTATTGTTTTTTTCGAGATCTAATCCGTTATCGATTCCCATTAAAAGGTAGGGTTTAAAATGGAAATCTTCTCTTATCTTAATCAGATGAGCACATCTGAGGGGATATATTTTTCTCGCTCTTATAGTATTTCCGAACCAATATTTTACTTGAAATTGATGCCTGATTAGATTGATTTTGTTTGTTAATTCATTTTGAAGTGCTCCAACACTTCTTTTTACTCCAATTATATTTTTAATGCTAATGTAGTATCCTCCAACTTCATGAGTTGCATCTAGTCCAAAACTATTTGCACTTAAGCTACGGAGAGTGCTTCCAGTATTAAGTTCTACACCTAAACCAGAAAGTTGAGCAAATGAGTCTTTCGGAAATAAACCGATCAGGAGTAAAAGACCAACTACTAACAGCGAACGTAATTGCTTGTTATAGTTAAAGTATGATTTAAATGTATTGTGCATTTTGTTAAGTTTTAATTATATAATGAAGCAAAGTGATAAGGGAACAGAATATTTAGGATACTACTTCAAAGAAGTCGTCACCACTGAAAATTGATAGACATAACTATGTTTGATATATATGAGTTATTTATGAAGTGTTACACTCTCACCTTCATAACCATAATCAAGTCCATATATTTTATTTAAGTCTCCGTCTATATATGTGTTTTCATGTAATTTATCATCGATTGTGATTCCTCTAACTTTACCGGCCCAACTATAATCAATTTCTACACTGTCATATCTATCTGAATTAGGGTACAGAATAGTCATTCTATAGGCTGAACCAAACTCGTGATTATAACTGTCAAAGTATTTTTTATCAATTCTAAGTATGGTTAAATCTTTGGATCGAACATTTAAATATTTCTTAATGAATTGTGCGAAATATTCTTTGTCCTCACTTAGTTCGTATTGATTACCACTTAAACCATAAAAGGTAATATCATCTTCTTGAACCAAATCTAATAAAGGTGTTACATCACCTGTTTCGATATATTTCACAAGTTCATTTGTGAAAGATGTTTCAAAATTCTTTTTGATGTCTCTTTTTTGGGTTAGTGAGTTTTTACTTTTCACTGTATCTTCTTTCACTTCCGCTGATACACCAATTGATAATCCGATTAAAATTCCTAGTATTAAAATTAATTTTTTCATAGTTTTTTGTTTTTATTGATTTTGAGAGGGTTGATTTAACTCTTACATAGATGTTTAAACACCTTCAATCTCTATTTGAACACCAGTTATTTTATTATTCCAAAAATAAAATATTACTCTGTGATCCCATACAGAACTACCCTCGGTAATTGTGTATCTTATAACTACATCTTCATCATCTAAACCAAAGAATGACTTTTCTTCAGTTGTAGTTGTACCCATAATAAGTGTCTCATTTTTCAGAAATGTATCTATTCTTGAGTAAATCAAATTCATGGTTTCTAAATATGTTTTATTGTAATAAGAATATTCGTAACCTTCTTTGTAATCAGTTACAAATACATTCATAGAGTCATCAAACAAATTCTCTATTTTATCACTACCTACTACTTCATCGTATGAAGTGGAAAAGGATTTAGACAGTAATGATTCTATTTTTTTATTTAAAGTATCACTACTTCTAACCTCATTGTATATAGGTGTATTAGCTATAATATAGGCAGTCTCTATATCTTCTGGTGATAAAACCCCATTTGTTGTCTTTGAGAGGTATTCTGCCTCTTCTTGAGTTAGGGGTTTTACATCATTTTGAGATGATACACCAATTGATAATCCAATTAGGATTCCGATTATTAAAATTAAATTTTTCATAGTTTTTATTTTTTTATTCCAATCCCACAATCTTATTTAATTCCCCATCAAAGTATGGGTCGTTATAGACGTCTTTCCATATGGATAACCCTACCACCTTATGATTGTGGTTATAACTTACAATTACATCATCTCTACGTTGTGTATCCTCATAGTAAATGGAGATTTTGAAAACATCTCCGAATTCATATTCTTTCGTGGTGAAAACATGATGATCATCCTTAACTAAATTGATATTCGTAGTTCTAATGTCAAGATATGTCTTTAAAAAGACTTTGAAAGATTCAATATTTGGATTGTCTTGATATTCTTTTGTGTTAATTAAAGTAAACCCGATTTCATTCTGATTTAGTGACTCAATAAGGAAGTCAGACACATCACCAGTTTCGATATATTTAATCAATTCATTTGTGAAAGACGTTTCAAAATTCTTTTTGATTTCACTTTTAGAAGATACTTTTCTTGTTTTTGTAGTATCTTCTTTCACTTCCGCTGATACCACATTTGTTAATCCAATTAGGATTCCGATTATTAAAATTAAATTTTTCATAGTCTTTTTGTTTTTATTGATTACAACTTTGTCATATGAGTTATTTTTTCTCCGACATAACCGTATTCACAACCATATATTTTATTTAAATCACCATCAATATATTTATACTTATGAAGATTGTCGTTGATTGTGATTCCCATTATTTTTCCTTCATTGTTATAGTTAATGTCAATATTATCATATCTTTCTGAATTAGGGTATAGGATAGTTATTTTGTACATACCACCAGCTGGTGAATAATAATTGTCATAATATTCTTTGTCAATACGAAGTATTGTTAAATCTTTAGATCGAACATCTAAATATTCCTTAATGAAATGTACGAAGTAACCTCTGGTTTGAATTGGCTCGTATACACCACCGCTTAAACCAATGAAAGCTATATCTTCTTCTTGAACCAAATCTAATAAAGGTGTTACATCACCTGTTTCGATATACTTCACCAGTTCATTGGTCAAATTACGCTCATAAGTTTTTTTGGTTACCCTTTTATGGGTTTCACTTCTTGTTTTACCATCCATATATTGAGCTGATACACCAATTGATAACCCTATTAAAATTCCGAGTATTAAAATTAATTTTTTCATAGTTTTTTGTTTTTATTGATTTTGAATAGGTGGTACATTATCGAGATTTCGAATTGATAAAAAAGTGGAAAATACGTTTGTGGGATTCTGAGTTAGAAACATAGAACAGTGACTCCGAGAGTGTCAGCTGGTGTCCTTGTGAAATAAAATACCCCTCTATTATTTGTTTGAAAAAAATGTTGACATTTTTCATAACGAATTAATTTTAGTTTAACAGTTGATAGAGTAAAATATTTACATAGACAATGGTTAGAAGTTTTAGTTTGTAAAGTCTTACTAATTATATAATAAGTAAGGTTAAAAAAGGTACAAGAAAATTGAATTTCATTCCTTGTATAAATCTACGGAGATAACTTCTAAAAGTTTCGTTCAAATAATAGTTGGTGTTTGACAGATAATAAACACTTTTAATAAAATACAATTGAATATTGTTTTACATCATTTTACATAGAATATAAAACTATCGAAATGTATAAGAGATGTTGTTCAGTAGTTGTTCGTAAAAACAAAAAAGACCTAACTATTAAGTAGTTAGATCTTTACGAAGTCGGGGTGAGAGGATTCGAACCTCCGATCTCGCGCCCCCCAGACGCGCACTTTAACCGGACTAAGCTACACCCCGAAAATGTTTGCAAAGGTCGGCGCAAGTTATTCATTTTTATAAAATAAACTACATAACTATTGATTACTAATCGAGTATCAGGTTTCCCAGTAAATCGATTACAACCAAAAAAAGCATCAAATTATTGATGCTTTTTTTGGTTGAGCGGGTGAAGGGATTCAAACCCTCGACCCCCACCTTGGCAAGGTGGTGCTCTAATCACTGAGCTACACCCGCTTTTAAAGTGCGTGCAAATATAAGAACGCTTTTAGAAATACAAAGCTAATTATTGTGTTTTTAAAAACCCCTAACAGAAACCCATGTAAATCCGGGGTTATTTTGTGTGTTCTTACTGAGGAACGCACTCCCATTCAGAAACACCTAGGACGGCATTTTCAGCAGTCTCACATGCTCCTTGTTCGTCAAATCCTTTTTCCGTTCTCACTTCCATTTCTCCAGTAATATAATGTGTGCAATCACAAGAATACGTTTTCTTGCAAGATGAGAAAGCAACAGCTCCTAAAGCTACCACTACAATTAACAGGGCTCTTTTCATGGTTATGTTTTTTACGATTTATTATATTCAACAATATATGAAAAAAAATCTAAAAACCTTCTAAAGATAGATCAACTTAAGTCGTTAGGTTTAAAACCTTTCTTTTCATTTTGCAGAAAGAATTAAGTTTCTATATTTGCAGCCGCTAAAGGAAAAAAGTTTCCGCTATTTAGCTTGAAATACATGCAGTACTTTGGTAAGGCATCTAACGGTGTTTGAGTTCGATTCTCTTTATTAGCACGCCAAACCACAAGTCTTAACGTCCGTTAAGACATTATTGTGAGATTCATCGACTTCGGTCGATGATGATGCTCGAGTGGTGGAATTGGTAGACACGCAAGACTTAAAATCTTGTGTCCTTTGGGACGTGCGGGTTCAAGTCCCGCCTCGAGTACAAAAGCCCTGTAACGTAACGTTGCAGGGCTTTTTTGTGTCTTGTTGAAAGCTACAGCTAACGTCTCAAAGTTACTTGTCCTGATAATTTAATAGCCTCTTCATCAAAACGACATTTAAGAGTGTAGTTATAGATGCCATTCTCTGCTATTGTTCTATCTTTTGTCTTTTCATCCCATATAAAATCTGGATTGTCAGTTCTAAAGATTTCAGTCCCCAACTTATCTTGTAGCGTAAACGAAAAGTTTTCAGGCTTACAAGTGAATTGTGTAAGGAATTATGCCTTCGTTAATCAACCCCTTTGCGATGCAATCAATAAATAGATAACTCTCCAGCTTCTGTTTGGGGTTTTTATTTGTTTTTGCCCCTCATTTAATTATCTCACCTCCATTTCAATTCCCTTTGTATAAAGGCAATAAAACAGGTCTATTAGCAAACAATAAACTTTATATGTTGCAACATATAAAGTTTATGCGTAAATTTGTTACAACTAACAAAAATATAAAATTATGAGTAAGCCAAAAATAGCACAGAAAGCACCGTTTGTAATGGAAGTTACACCCGGTAAATACGCATGGTGTTCTTGCGGAGAAAGCAATAGCCAACCCTATTGTGACGGATCTCACAAAGGTTCAGCATTTACGCCAAAAATAGAAGAGATGACCGAAACAAAAACCGTGGCTTGGTGTGGGTGTAAGCATTCAGAAAATGGTTCTTTTTGTGATGGTTCGCACGCTAAGTTATAAAAATTCGTGTTGAGATTTAATCGAGATGAAAATCGAAGATGAAATACAAAGTAGCTTCAGAAACGAGAAGCATAAGGCTATAGTCAATTTACAATTCACCCAATTAGCTATCACGAACAAATTAGGGGAAATGTTTAAAAAACACGATATTTCCTTGCAGCAATATAACGTTTTGAGAATCTTACGTGGCCAACATCCAAATTCAGCCTCTATAGGACTGATTAAAGAGCGGATGTTAGACAAAAATTCAGATGTGAGCAGAATAATTGAGCGGCTAAAAAGAAAAAAACTAATACTAAGAAAAGAATGTAAATTTGACCGCAGGCAAAAAGATATTACCATTAGTAACTCAGGCTTAGCCTTATTAGAGATTTCAGACAATGACCTTGCAGTCTTGGAAAAGGTAATTGGAAATATTTCCGATGCAGACGCCATTAAGCTGAACGCTATTCTTGATGAGATTAGAAAAAACTTATAATCCAACAATATTTAGTAAATTTGTACGTCTATTAATTTGTAATCATGATATTATTAGCAGCGCTTTCCGCAGAAGGCAGAAATAAAGAAATAAAAGAAAAGTTCGAAAAAGAACGTGGCAAACTATTTGGATTTATTCGTAAAAGAGTAAAAACCGAAATCGATGCAGAAGATATTTTACAAGATGTGTTTTTTCAATTTATCTCTTTTTACCGTGATTTAGAAAAAATTGAAAAAACATCATCCTGGTTATTTACCGTTGCCAAAAACAAAATAACGGATCTCTACAGAAAGAAAAAGAACGTTAACTTTTCTGAATTAAACCAAGAGGACGAAAGTGGAAATAATTTTGAAGATAATTATGCTGATTACGGCGATACCCCAGACACTATATTTTCAAAAGGTCAGTTTTGGGAAAAGTTAAATGAAGTGTTAAATGAACTACCGAAAGATCAAAAGGATGTATTTATGTCTCATGAAATGGACGGGAACTCTTTTAAAGATATCTCCAAACGAACAGGTCTTCCAATAAATACGCTAATTTCCAAAAAACGCTATGCTGTTGTTGCCCTACGTAAAAAATTAGGCGGAGTTCATAACGACATTATATCATTCTAATCAAACAATTTTCTTAATTCATAGGTGGTTTTTCCTATTTTGACGAATACACGAGAAACTTTTTGCGAGTAAAACGTTTCCCGTGTGTAAGTTGTGATTACTTTTGCATGATGACGCAAGATAAAAGAAAAGAGCTTGAGCTTATTGGCTCCGTTGCTCAGCTTTTTATGAGACTAGGTATCAAAAGCCTAACCATGGACGAAATTGCTCGCCAATTGGGGATTTCCAAAAAAACACTCTACAAGTACGCTTCTGATAAAAAAGAATTGGTAACAAAAGCCGTACAACTAGCAATCGATGATGAACAAGCTTGGTTAAGCGAAATGCATCAAGCAAATGGGAATGCAATCGATAAGATTTTTGCAATCAACACGATGATTAGTGAAAAATTGCAGAGCATTCAACCAGCAGTAATTTTCGATATGCAAAAATATTATCCTGAAGCTTGGGCAATAATGGAAGAGCACAAATCTGTATTTATTCATAACCAAATTAAAGAGAACCTTGCAGAAGGAATAAATCAAGGTTTATATAGAAAAAACATGAACCCCGAGCTAGTTACAAGAATTTATGTAACGCTAATCAATTCAATCTTTGATTCTCCTCTATACTCATTAAGCAAACACTCTTTCAAAGAGACCCACACAGAAGTTGCTCGTTATCATCTGCGGGGTATTACGAATAAAAAAGGGGTTGAGTATATGCAACAAATATTTAACAATACGAATTCAGAAATAATATGAAAACGATACTACTATTCATAGTCCTATTAAACAGCTGCACATTAATTGCGCAAGAATCTTTTAGTCTAAAACAGGCTAAGGATTATGCTATTCAAAACAATACAGATATAAAAAACTCACTGTTAGATGTTGAAATTGCACAACAGAAAATTAAAGAAACAACAGCATCAGGATTGCCACAAATATCGGGCACGGTGGCCTTTCAAAATTTTCTAGACGTTCCTACTTCTCTTATACCGGCTAGCTCGTTTGACCCAGCAGCTCCAGTTGATTTGTTAATACCTGTAAAGTTTGGGACGGATTTCAACTTAAATGGAACATTGCAAGTTTCGCAATTAATCTTTAGTGGAAACTACTTAGTTGGCCTTCAAGCCTCTCGAACTTATAAGGATATTTCAATTCAAATGGTAGAAAAATCCGAACTAGAGATTAAAGCGTCGGTGTCTGAAGCATATTTCACCGTTGTGGTTTTGCAAGCTAACTTTAAGGCAATGGATTCAAGCTTAATTATGATTAAACACATATATGATGACACTAAAATTTTAATTAATGAGAAAGTCTTGGAACCAAGTGCTTCACTCCAATTAGAGCTCTCTATTATGGAGCTTGAAAATGGCTTAAAGCAGGTAAACGATCAAATTACAGTTGCAAAAACGCTCCTCAAGTTCCAAATGGGGATTGAAATCAATACTGAAATTAGCATAGCTGATGATTTAACCACTCTCTGTAGCGGATTAGAAGGGGAGATTTCTTCTACTGTTAATGTAGCTGAAAATATTGACTATAAGATGCTACAAACTCAACTTAAGATTAATGAGCTTTTAGTGAAGAACAAAAAAGCAGATTATTTACCAACTTTAGCTGGATTCTTTTCACATCAACAGGTTGCAATGGGAAATGAATTTAACTTCTTTGGGGCTGATGGAAGTTGGTACCCAACAACTGTCTGGGGTTTAAATTTATCCATTCCTATTTTCAGCTGCGGTCAAGGACCATCAAGATTGAAACAAGCCAAAATTGAGACGTTAAAAACCCAAAATAAAATCAAACAGTTAGACGAAGGCCTTCGGTTACAAGCGGCTCAAGCTACAACTGCTTATAACAATTCTTTAGAGTCGCAAAAAACAAGAGAGAGAGCTGTTGAAATCGCGAACGAAGTCTTGCGAACGACTGAAGTAAAATTCAAAGAAAAAGTAGTTTCAGGAATGGAATTAACCCAGGCACAAAGTCAGGTAATACAGTCTAAAACTAACTTAATCAATGCCAAATATGAAGTGTTAAAAGCGAAATTAGCCAAAGACAAATTAGTTAATAAATTATAGAATTCTAAACCTTAATTAATAATGAAAAAGTATACAGTAATCCTTACAGTTTTATCAGTCTCCCTGTTCCAAAGTTGCGGCGAACCTGCAGAAGGTATGGAAAAATTAAAAGGTGAAAGAAAGACAATTGTAACCGAATTATCAACTCTCCAAACACGCTTAGATGAGTTGGATGAAAAAATTGCAGAGCTAGACACAACTACAATTGAGGAGGCAAAAAAAGTATCTGCAATAACAATTAACGAAGAAGTATTTGAACATTATTTCGAAATTCAAGGCTCCGTAAAAGCCGATAAAAATGTAATTGTAGTTCCAGAAGTGGGAGGCTTAATAAGCGAAATAAGCGTTCATGAAGGAGATCAAATTTTAAAGGGAAGTATTATCGCTAGAATTAATTCCGATGTAGTTTCCTCTAACATGAAGGAGTTAGAAGAACAGCGAGACTTGGCTAAATATATGTATGACAAACAACAGTCTTTGTTTGACAAAGGGGTAGGGACAGAATTGGCATTAAAACAAGCTGAAGGTCAATTTAGAACATTAGAACAAACAATTAAATCACTTCAAACACAAAAAGGGAAATTTGTTGTTAGAGCTCCTTTTGACGGCTACGTTGAACAAGTATTTCCGGTTCAAGGAGAAATGGCAGGCCCTGCATCTCCAATTATTCGCTTAATTGCCTTGGGTAAAATGAGCGTGAAAGCAGACATCTCTGAATCTTATTTGAGAGGAATTAATATGAATAGCTCTGCGCAGTTGCGGTTTCCTTCTTTGGGCCTAGAGCCAATTATTGGTTTAAAATTAACGCGAATTGGGAAGTTTGTAAACCCTGTTAATAGAACAATTACGGTAGAAATAGATGTCCCTAAAAAAGTAGAAGGTGTAGTGCCGAACTTAATGTCGGTGCTCAGAATTAGAGATTATGTTGACTCATCTGCTTTAGCCGTCCCGACAAGCGTAATTCGTAAAGATGTAGAAGTTCCTAGCGTATATATAATTAAGAATGGAAAAGCGATTAGAACAGAAGTTGTTCTTGGAAGAAGTTCTGGAGACTACACTGTAATCGAGTCAGGGATTTCTAATGGAGACCAGCTTGTTGACAAGGGCCTAAGAGGGCTAAAAAAGGATATTGAAGAAATAAAAGTAGATTAACTCACTCTACAAATTAAACAGCATGGAAAAGAATAAACCCATTGTGGATAAATTCAAGGAATTTGCGCTTTCAACTATAGCGGTGAACAATAGAAAAACCATTTATCTTGTATTAGCAATATTACTAATTGGAGGTATTAGCTCATATCAAAACATGTCTAGAGAGGCCTTTCCTGAAATACAAATTCCAGAAATTTATGTAAATGTTCCTTACCCCGGTAATTCTCCAGAAATTGTGAGAGATAAAATTATCAAACCACTTGAAAAGGAATTAAATACAATCGCTGGAATTGATGAGATTAAATCTACAGCAATGCAAGATTTTGGA
>Ga0181564_10002822_pt1 | contig 15016 bp, 11 predicted proteins | sample 011ome_24_FD_134512 | JGI IMG/M metagenome (GOLD analysis project Ga0181564, IMG submission 134512) | Coastal salt marsh microbial communities from the Groves Creek Marsh, Skidaway Island, Georgia - 011513CT metaG (megahit assembly) | ecosystem: Environmental > Aquatic > Marine > Intertidal...
ATTGCCATCGCCATTGGTGCCATGGTGGATGGCGCAATTGTCATGATTGAAAACATGCACAAACACATGGAGCGCACGCCACTAACAAGCGCGAATCGCTGGCAAATCGTGACCCAGTCGGCGTCGGAGGTTGGGCCTGCGCTATTTTTTACGCTACTCATCATCACTATCAGCTTCCTCCCAGTCTTCGCCCTCGAGGCTCAGGAGGGGCGCCTATTTGCTCCGCTTGCCTTCACTAAAACCTATGCCATGGGCGCCAGCGCCTTACTCGCCATTACGCTGGTACCGGTGTTAATGGGCTACTTTGTTCGGGGTAGGGTCTTGCCCGAGGGACGCAACCCCATCAACAGGGGCTTGATTGCGCTTTATCAGCCTGTGTTGGCAGCTGTTATCCGTTACCCTCGTTCAACTCTGCTGCTGGCCTTCGTCATTACCCTTGGCGCAGTGTGGCCGCTATCGCGCATTGGCACCGAATTTATGCCGCCCCTGGACGAGGGTGATTTGATGTATATGCCCACTACGCACCCGGGCCTGTCAGCGGCTAAAGCCCGGGAGTTACTGCAACAGACCGACAAATTGATAGGCACCGTACCTGAAGTTGCCTCGGTATTTGGCAAAGTGGGGCGCGCTGAAACCGCCACTGACCCAGCACCGCTGACCATGATCGAGACCTTCATTCAGCTCAAACCCCGGGACCAGTGGCGCGACGGAGTCACCACAGAAGACCTTACAGCTGAACTTGATGCTTTGATTCAGTTCCCCGGCCTCACCAACGCTTGGGTTATGCCCATAAAAACCCGAATTGATATGTTGGCAACGGGCATCAAAACCCCAGTGGGCATTAAAATTGCGGGGGATGACTTAGCTCAAATCGATGCAATCGGTCGACGCTTAGAACAGCTCTTGACGGAGATACCCGGTACGGCCTCGGTTTATTCAGAGCGAGTCACCGGGGGCAGGTACATCAAAATCGATATTCAGCGTGATAAGGCGGCACGGTTTAACCTCTCTATCGTCGATATCCAGTCCACCATTGCGTCCGGGGTCGGCGGCGCCAACCTGACCCAAACGCTAGAGGGTCGTGAGCGTTATGAAGTCAATTTACGCTTTAGAGAAGATGACAGAGATTCTCCTCAACAAATAGCGACGCTGCCCATCATCACTCCCAGTGGCCAACAAATCACGCTGGCAGATGTGGCCCGGGTCTACATCGAGGAGGGGCCCCCTGCTATCAAAAGTGAAAATGCACGGCTCAACGGCTGGGTTTATATCGACCTCGAAGGGGTAGATGTGGGTCGCTATGTTACCGCTGCACAAGCCAAGGTCGCAGAGGGCTTAGCCCTGCCTGTGGGCTACTCCCTTACCTGGTCAGGACAGTATGCCTACATGGAGCGCGCCAAGACCAAACTCCAGTATGTGGTGCCATTGACTGTGCTACTCATTGCATTTCTGCTTTACCTCAACTTTCGTCAATTGATGGAAGTTGCTCTGATAATGGCCACGCTTCCCTTGGCCATGGTGGGATCTGTCTGGCTGATTTATGCCCTGGATTTTTACTTTTCAGTAGCGGTGGCGGTGGGCTTTATCGCATTGGCCGGCGTCACTATTGAAATTGGCGTCATCATGCTGCTCTACCTCAACCAGTCCTGGGATCAAGCCACTGCCGAGCTACCGGATGGAACCCTGATCACCGAAAACACCCTGCGACAGGCAGTATTAAGCGGAGCGGGGCTGCGAATCCGACCCGTCATGATGACCACGGCCTCGCTGGTGGTGGGGTTGCTGCCGATCATGCTCTCTGAGGGTGCCGGCGGTGATGTGATGACCCGAATTGCCGCCCCCATGATTGGCGGCATGATGAGTGCGGTGATCTTGACGCTGTTGGTGCTACCCGCGGCATTTTTTCTTTGGAAACGGACCAGCTTGGGCGCACAGCGGCAAGCCGAGGCATGAGTAACGGCTGGCGTTTAAAAGTAGAGTGCGGATGTGTAAACGGCTCTGGGGATACCATTAATCCGAGGTACCCGCCTTGGCAATACCGCCATCGGCCCGATCTCGATTCTCAAACATTTGCATAACGGCAGGAACCTCACTCAAGATCGGCAGCTGCATCCAGACTCGCAACAGCAGGCGGGCACGCTCAATATCGGGGTAATCCACGTAATCGGTCCTAGAATGCAAGGCAACCCGATTACTCACGAACTGCAGGTCACCGGGCTCCATCATGCTTTCTATGTACAGTTCAGGCCTTTCCCACAGTACGTGTTTGATTGCCCGCTGAGCCAAAATCACCGGGTGATCCCCCGTTAATCCATCGCGCTGAATAAAGGCTTCGCTGAAATAGGGGATGTAGTGCATGGAAAATTCCCCGTCATCGGTGAAATGGAAAACGGGGATATTATGGGGCGTGTATAAAGGAGTCTCACCCCGATCCGGGGTGGTGCGCTGGTAAGGAAAGCCGCCATAGATGGTCGGCATTAGGTCGGGGTGCTCCTGCAGTAGGATGTTGTGGGCAAGGCCCGCGCTCATCAACCGGCTTTCGCCGCCACTCTTGCTTCGACGAATGGAGAGCAGCCCGGTCACATCGGCGGTTGGATCACGATGCATGACGAACTCCCCACCGTTGTGGTAGCGCCGTTCATCGTTAGCATCGCGAAAATCCATGACCTCACCAATGTAATCACCCAAGTGGCTTTGGGACACGGTGACGCCGATATAGGCCGACAACCCGCAGAAGACGGTCTTTAATTCCTCGGTGCTGTAATGCTCCACATCGAGGCCCGACAACCGGGCAATACCCCGCCCGTAGCCGAGCTGCTCGGCGATGGCGGCGCCTTGCTCGTCAAAACTGGGCAGTGGAAAGTTGTCTTTGGTCAGATCTTTCACCGGAATCGACCGAATAGCGGGATCATTGAGGTTGCGACGAAGCGCCTCCCGCGTGGCCTCTGAGAGCACATAACGCCAACTGTCATCGGCGGCAATTTCAGCACCGGTCCACACGCCGGGCCCAGAAACTGGACTAAAAGCTTGGCCTTGTACTGCAAATGTTCTTGTCACGCTTTGGTTCTCCACAAAAGTTATTACCGGCAACGATGCCCGTTTCGAATCCGTGATCGCCCATAACCGGGGCGCAGGGGTTGGGACCAATGTTCTGTGTTGTCTCTAAACGAGCAGTAAGGCTGTTCCCGGCGTTGCGCGTTTTTTTCAGTCGAACACCTTACCCGGATTGAGGATCCCTCGGGGGTCCAGAGCGGCCTTCATGGTGCGCATGAGGGCAATTTCCTCAGGGCTTCGACTGATAGTTAGCCAGGGCTTTTTCTCAAGCCCAATCCCGTGTTCAGCGGAGACAGATCCTTTGAATTCGGCGAGGGGCTCGTAGACGCAGGCCTCAACGATTTGCCGGGAAGTGTTGGCACACTCAGAGGGCACTTGAACAGCCAGATGCAGGTTGCCATCGCCCAAATGACCAAAGGTGAAGCAGTGTAGGGCGGGGGTGTCGGCCAGGGCAACTTTGACGTCATTGATGTACTGTTCCATGCGATCTATGGGCAAGGAGACATCGAACACAAAAGGATAGCCGCCATTGAAAATTTGATGAACGTCGTCTCGAATACCCCAGAATGCCGCGCAGTCGGCCTCGGATTGCGCCACCGCTGCATCGGCGAGTAAGCCGCTCTCAAATGCTTGCTCAAGGGCTGCATTAAAACGGCATCCATCGGATTCGGCGTCCGCACCCTGCGCTTCCAACAGTAGGTAATAGCTGTAATCCTGCGATAGTGGCGGGCGACTTAGGGCCGGCGGTGAAGTCACCAGCTGATAGTAGTTTTGCCACAGACACTCGAAGGCGGACAACGCTCCCCCGAGATGGCGATCCATATGCCGAAGAAGGCCTTTCACTTGCTCAAAGGTCTGGCAAGCAACAAACGCCATGTTACGACTGACCGATGACTCCCGTAGGCGGAGAGACAGCCGAGTGATTACTCCAAGGGTGCCCTCGGTGCCCACGAACAGCTGCTTTAAATCATATCCCGCATTATTTTTAATTAGGGCGTTCAAACTGTTGATGACCGTGCCGTCGGCCAATACCGCTTCGACCCCCAGCACCATGTCCCGCATCATGCCGTAACGAATCACCCGGTTACCCCCCGCATTGGTGGCCGCATTGCCACCTACGGTAGCGCTGCCTCTAGCACCCAAATCCAGGGGAAACATAAGTCCCATGGGCTCAACGGCTTCCTGTAGTGCCTGTAAAGTGACACCTGCCTGAACCTGAGCACAACGCTGATTGGCATCGACCGCCTCGATGCGATTCATGCGCTCCAGAGAGAGAATCACACAACTGGGATTGGTATCAGCGCCATGCACCAAGCCAGTCAAGCCGCCTTGGGTCACCACCGATAATCCATGCTGGTGACAGAAACTCAGAACCGCAGACACGCCCTCGGTGCTATCGGGACGAGCGAGGGCTGCGCCGCTCAGCACCTCATTGGTGCGCCAGATTCCGGCTATCCGCTCACCGAGAGCTTCGGGTCCCAAAACTGCCGTTTCGCCCAGACGCTGACGCAGTTCATTGACGATATCCATGGAAACCCCCACCCTGTACATGGCTTAATCACGCTCGCGCTAGATTATACTGTTGTTACATCTGCTTACTAACGGCCCACACAATGAAATGTCAGTACCATGCCAGTTCCAGTACCGGAGGACCCGAAGATCCCGGGCGTCCCCATGATGGCGATGACGGCGGCCTCGCGGTTGCACCGGCTAAACCAAAACTAAAGCGCCCACCTTTATTTAAGGTTGTCTTGTTAAATGATGACTACACCCCCATGGAGTTTGTGGTAGAAATACTGGAAGTGTTCTTCAACATGAACCGGGAGAAGGCTACCCAGATCATGTTAACGATTCACACGCAGGGCAAAGGTGTTTGCGGCATTTATCCCCGGGATATAGCCGAAACCAAGGCCATGCAAGTAAATCAACATGCCAGAGACAGTGGACATCCATTATTGTGTGAGGTGGAACCGTCGGAAGACGACGATTGAACCCAATCAGCGAAAGGGAACTATCCCAGGAGAGTGGTAATGCTGAGTAAAGAGCTCGAGTCAGTCCTCAATGAGGCCTTTCGTACCGCACGTTCGCGCCAACACGAGTTCATCACGGTAGAGCACCTGCTACTGGCGCTGCTTGATGATTCCGCCGCATTGACGGTGCTACAAGCTTGTCAGGTAGACGTGGAGTCGCTGCGAGGGGACTTAGTGGAGTTTATCGACTCCACGACCCCGCTGTTGGGGGGCGAGAGCGATGGTCGCGACACCCAGCCCACATTGGGGTTCCAGCGCGTCCTGCAACGCGCGGTTTTCCACGTGCAGAGCTCTGGTAAGCGCGAGGTGACCGGCGCAAATCTGTTGGTCGCAATTTTCTCAGAGCAAGAGTCACAGGCGGTCTATTTTCTCAAGACCCAAGACGTATCCCGCCTCGACGTGGTGAATTTCATTACCCACGGTATTAGCAAGAACGGTGACGAAGAGGGTGAATTCAGGCCCTCCGAACAGGGTGATTCCGAGGAGGGGGCCCAGGCCTCTGGGGACGCGAGCCCCCTGGACACCTACGCCACCAATCTCAACGAGGAGGCTCGCTCAGGCCAGATCGACCCACTGATTGGCCGACTGGCGGAAGTGGAGCGAGTAGCTCAAATTCTGGCTCGACGTCGTAAAAACAACCCCTTGTTGGTGGGCGAGTCTGGAGTGGGCAAAACCGCCATCGCGGAAGGTCTGGCCAAAATGATCGTCGACGGCGATGTGCCCGACATTCTGAAAGATGCGGTAGTCTATTCACTCGACCTTGGTGCACTGCTTGCCGGCACCAAATACCGCGGGGATTTTGAGAAGCGTTTCAAGGGCTTACTGGCCGATCTTAAGGAACGAGATCACTCTATTTTGTTCATTGATGAAATCCACACTATTATCGGCGCTGGGGCCGCATCAGGTGGTGTCATGGATGCCAGCAACCTGCTTAAGCCACTGCTGAGTTCAGGCAAAATGCGCTGCATTGGTTCAACCACCTTTGCCGAGTACCGGGGTATTTTCGACAAGGACAAAGCCCTGAGTCGGCGCTTCCAAAAAATCGACGTGCTCGAGCCCTCCATCGACGATGCCTACAAGATCTTGAAAGGGTTGAAATCGCGCTTCGAAGAGCATCATGGACTGCGCTACACGGATAAAGCCCTGCGCGTGGCCACTGAAATGTCAGCACGCTACATCACCGATCGCTTCCTCCCGGATAAGGCGATTGACGTCATTGATGAGGCGGGGGCATTCCAGCAGCTTCAGGCGCCGAGCAAGCGCAAAAAGGTCATTGGTCCAAGCGATATCGAGGCCGTTGTTGCCAAAATAGCTCGAATCCCGCCCAAGACCGTCACCTCCGATGATCGCGAGCTGCTAGAGAAGCTCGAGTCCAATCTACACATGGTTGTCTTTGGTCAGGATAAGGCGGTCAGCCAGCTGGTGTCCTCTATCAAACTCGCGAGGGCTGGTCTGCGTTCGGGGGACAAGCCCATTGGTTCGTTTCTTTTGGCGGGCCCTACCGGTGTTGGTAAAACCGAGATCACCAAGCAACTCGCCATTCAACTGGGGCTTGAGCTGATTCGCTTTGATATGTCGGAATACATGGAGCGGCACACGGTATCGCGTTTGATTGGCGCGCCTCCGGGCTATGTCGGCTTTGACCAGGGCGGATTACTGACCGATGCCGTTACGAAGCATCCGCATTCCGTGGTGTTGTTGGACGAAATAGAGAAAGCGCATCCCGAGGTCTTTAATTTGCTACTGCAGGTCATGGATCACGGCACGCTCACCGACAACAACGGCCGCAAAGCCGACTTCCGCAACGTCATCTTTGTGATGACAACTAACGCGGGAGCAGAAAACGTCAGCCGTCGCTCCATTGGCTTCACCCAGCAAGATCACAGTACCGATGCGCTCGAAGCCATCAACCGGATGTTCACCCCCGAATTCCGCAACCGACTCGACGCCATTGTGCCCTTTGAACCTCTGGGCGAGGACGTCATTTTGACCGTTGTCGATAAGTTCTTAACGGAACTCCAGGGGCAGCTCGACGAGAAGCGCGTGCAGCTGGATATTGATGACGAGGCGCGTTTGTGGCTGGTCGAGAAGGGCTACGACAGGACAATGGGGGCTCGCCCCATGGCTCGAGTCATTCAGGAGCACATCAAAAAGCCGCTGGCGGATCTGGTGCTCTTTGGAGCCCTCAACAAGGGAGGCATTGCCCACGTCAGCCTGAAAGCGGATCGCTCAGATTTGGAGGTCTCTGCAGAGACCGAAGAGGTGGGCGCAGCAGTCGAGGTCTAATGTCGACTGCGGGTGCGGCAAGGGCCGTATTACCGCTCGCGGTAAGTGATGCGGCCTTTGGTTAAATCGTAGGGAGTGACCTCAACGCGAACCTTGTCTCCCGTAAGAATACGGATGTAGTTCTTGCGCATTTTGCCGGAGATATGAGCAGTCACCACGTGACCGTTCTCTAGCTTTACGCGAAACGTTGTATTGGGAAGGGTATCGATGATCTCGCCTTCCATTTCGATTTGGTCTTCTTTAGCCATTAAGCTGCCAGTCTCAGTGATTCGGTGGCCGGCACTTTACCCGAAACAGCCGCGTATAAAAAGCGTGAATTAACCGGGATTATCCACGAATCGCAGGGGCATCGACCGGTCTAGGGCACCACCGGATGGCAGCTGTTCCCGGCGCTGCCATCGACCAGACTGTAAAAGCTCAATGGGCCGAAAACGCGACTTGTAGTTCATCTTCTCGCAGTTTTGGATCCAATACCCCAAATAAACATGGTCTAGCCCCGCATCTCGACACTGTTCGATCTGATAGAGCACTGCCATGGTGCCTAGGCTGCGGGCTTCCTCATCGGGATCATAAAAGGTGTAAATGGCTGAAAGTCCGTCTTCCATCTGGTCGGCGACCATCACCATGATGAGTCGCTCCTCGCTGTAAAAGCGAAAGTACAGCGTTGAACCCAGGCCATTGTTGAGAAACGATCGATACTGCTCCCAATCGGGGGGGTACATGTCCCCGTCCGCGTGCCGACCCTCGATATAACGGCAGTAAAGCGACCAAGCTTCGTCGTCAAATATGGAATTTGACGCCAACACCTTTAAGTCCTGGTTGCGCTTCCAGACTCGATTCTGACTGCGGGTACGTCGAAATTCGGCAACGGGCACCCGCGATGCAATGCATGCCTGACAGCGGGCGCAATGGGGTCGATAAATATGCTCGCCGCTGCGACGAAAGCCCATTAGGGAAAGCTGGCTGTAAAGCTCCTTTGAGATGGCTTGGCGCGGATCAACAAAGAGGGTGGTGGCCTCTTCCCCCGGCAAATAGCTGCAGGCGTGGGGAAAGGTGGTGTAAACGCGAATGTCGCGCAGAGAAGCGGTCACAGGGTGTCGTCCTCTAAGATGTCCGTAGCATGCTCGGGCAGGTCACTGGGCCATGCCGGTTGGACCGGCAACAATATGGTTTGTTGACCCTCAATTTGACCCTTTTTACCCGCCGTTGGCAATGTGTCATCACCGAAATCTGCTACCACCTGCATTGGCGGCGATGGTGGAATGGATTCTGCTAGGCGCGCCTCAAACTCAGCGCGAGGTATGTTGATTGCACCAAGGCTCATGATGTGGGGGCTTTCAACCTGACAATCGATCAAATCGAAATGGCCTCTTCGCGCTAACCAGACTAGAGCGGCGAGTGCTGCTTTGGAGGCATCAGTGACCCGGGAAAACATCGATTCACCAAAAAATATCTTGCCCAGATGAATACCGTACAAGCCGCCAACAAGCTCACCGTCCTGTGACACCTCAATGGAGTGGGCATAACCAAGTGCGTGCAGAGTGGAGTAAGCCGCAATCATCTCCTCGGAGATCCAGGTGCCCGCGCCATCGGCGCGGGGCGCTGCACAAGCGCGCATGACCGCCTCAAAGCGGCGATTGCAGGCCAGTTCAAACCCTTTGCTACGCAAGGATTTCCTTAAGGTTCGCGACAGTTTGAAATTCTCGGGCAGTAACACCGCCCGAGGGTTGGGCGACCACCATAGGATGGGATCGCCCTCGCTGAACCAGGGAAAGATCCCCCGCCCGTAGGCAGTTAGCAAGCGTTCTGGACTCAGATCACCGCCAACGGCCAACAGCCCATTGGGTTCGTCGAGGGCTGCCTCTGTGGGGGGGAAGTTATCGATCAAGCGCTGTGAGCGAGGGCATCGAGGTATTTCTCGGCGTCCAATGCAGCCATGCAGCCAAAGCCCGCTGAGGTGATGGCCTGACGATAAATATGGTCCGCCACATCACCGGCAGCAAACACCCCTGGGATGCTGGTGCAGGTGGCTTCACCCTCAGTACCCGAGCGGATTTTGATGTAGCCCCCAGCCATTTCTAGCTGGCCCTCAAACATTTGCGTGTTGGGTTTGTGGCCAATCGCAATAAAAACGCCGGCCAGTGCAAGCTCCTCGGTAGCAGAGCTCTGGGTGTCGGCAATACGCAAGCCAGTCACGCCCATGTTGTCTCCGAGCACTTCTTCTAGGGTGCGGTGCCAATGCAGAACCACCTTGCCCTCATCGGCTTTGGCGAACAGCCGGTCCTGCAACACTTTCTCAGAGCGAAGGCTGTCCCGGCGGTGAATCAAATGTACTTTGCTACACAAATTGCTGAGATAGAGGGCTTCCTCGACGGCGGTGTTGCCACCGCCCACCACGGCTACCTCTTTATTTCGGTAGAAAAAGCCGTCACAGGTAGCGCAGGCACTGACACCCTTACCCATGAAGGAGGTCTCACTGGGAAGCCCTAAATACTGGGCCGAGGCCCCGGTGCAAATGATAAGAGCGTCGCAGGTGTAATCCTGACTACCTCCCAATTTAATGGGCTTGGCGGTCAAGTCCACGCGCTCGATATGATCAAAGACAATGCTGGCATCAAAGCGCTCAACGTGGGCTTGCATCTCCTGCATCAGCTGGGGACCTTGAAGGTCTGCGGCGCCGCCGGGCCAATTCTCGACCTCGGTGGTCGTTGTTAACTGACCACCTTGCTGCATACCGGTTATTACAACGGGGTTAAGATTTGCCCGCGCAGCGTATATTGCCGCGGTGTAGCCCGCAGGGCCGGATCCTAAAATGATCAGGCGATGGTGTTGAATATCACTCATAGAATTCTCTAGGGTTTACGACTTAAAAAAACGACGCGTCGCATCGGTGGCGGACATGGTAGCATTTCGTTTTGGTTAATAGGACGTTCCAGCATTGACGGGCGCACGTAAAACATCGTCAGAAGCTGCACTGGGCAGCCCACATCACCCAAGAAGACGCCTGCGCGACGCGTTGTTCATCGCCGTCGCCGCGGGATGCCTCTTCGTTCTGCTCGCGTTAGTGAGCTATGACGGTGCCGATCCGGGCTGGTCAGCCAGCGGTTCGGGAGGGGCCATTCACAACCTTGCGGGCATTACCGGCGCTTTTCTTGCGGACGTGTTCTTCTCCCTCGTGGGCTACGGCGCCTACCTTGTGCCCTTTCTTCTGGGCTACCGCGCAATCCGCATTCTCACCCACGAAGACAACCATCAGCCCATGGATTGGACCCTATTTGGCCTGCGCACTCTGGGCATGATCCTTGCGATCATCGCCGCCACATCGCTGGCGGCACTCAACGACCTAGGCGCATCGGGGCTGCCACAGGGTGCGGGGGGTATCCTGGGGGCAGGTATTGGCAGCGGTTTTGATGCGGCGTTCAGCCCCGTTGGCGCGCGTCTGACCCTGATTGCTGTCTTCCTGTTCGGCCTCACTATTTTTGCCGATATCAGCTGGCTGCTAGTCACTGAGCAAGTGGGGGGGGCAATCATTACAGGCGCCCGTAAGTGCGGGTTATGGATTCTTAGAACCCGTGATGCCATCGCCGACAAGCGCGCCCGAGAAGCTCAGTTAGAGGCCCGTAAGGCGGTCATTGACGAGTATGTCGAAAAGGAAAAGAAGCGCACCCCGCCCAAAATAAAGGCACCCGAGGTACGCAACGAACCCAGCAAGCGGGTGGAAAAAGAGCGCCAAAAACCGCTCTTCGATCTGCCCATCACCGGCGAATTGCCGCCCCTTGAGCTGCTAGATCCGCCCACCAACACCGGTCCCAGGGGTTACTCCCGGGAAGAGCTGGAATCATTATCGCGGCTGCTAGAGCTCAAATTGGCCGACTTTGGCGTCACCGCAGAGGTCACTGCGGTCTATCCCGGTCCGGTGGTGACTCGGTTTGAGATTCAGCCCGCCGCCGGGGTTAAGGTTTCCAGAATATCCAATTTAGCCAAGGACTTAGCGCGATCACTTGCTGTAATTTCTGTTCGAGTGGTTGAGGTAATTCCCGGTAAGAGCGTGGTGGGCATTGAAATCCCCAATGCCGATAGACAGACGGTGAACTTTAAAGAGGTTTTGTCTTCCCGCACTTTTGATGATTCAAAGTCACCGCTGACCCTGGCCCTGGGCCACGACATAGCCGGCATTCCCGTGGTGGCCGATCTGGGCAAGATGCCCCATTTATTGGTAGCGGGAACCACCGGATCGGGTAAGTCCGTCGGCGTGAACTGTATGCTGGTTAGCCTGCTGTATAAATCCACCCCCGACGATGTACGCATGATTTTGGTTGACCCCAAAATGCTGGAGCTGTCGGTTTATGACGGTATTCCCCATCTGCTGACACCGGTGATCACCGATATGAAGGACGCGGCCAACGGGCTGCGCTGGTGCGTTGCTGAGATGGAGCGGCGATACAAATTGATGTCCCTCTTGGGGGTTCGAAATCTGGCCGGGTACAACCGCAAAGTGCTGGATGCCATCAAAGCCGGTGAGCCCATACCCGATCCCACCTGGAAGCCCGATCCACTGTCCATGACCCCCGAAGAGGAACAGGTTCATCCCCATCTGGTTAAATTGCCAAGCATTGTCGTGGTCATCGACGAATTTGCCGACATGATGATGATTGTGGGTAAGAAGGTGGAGGAGTTGATTGCTCGCATCGCCCAAAAGGCCCGGGCGGCGGGTATTCATATGATTTTGGCCACCCAGCGACCGTCGGTGGATGTCATCACCGGATTGATCAAAGCCAATATACCCACTCGGATTGCATTTTCGGTTAGCTCTAAAATTGACTCTCGCACGATTTTGGACGCCGGTGGAGCAGAGCAGTTGTTAGGCTATGGGGACATGCTCTACCAACCCTCGGGCTCCAACGTGCCGGTCCGTGTCCACGGTGCATTCTGCTCCGATGACGAGGTGCACCGGGTAGTTGCCGACTGGAAACGGCGAGGGGAACCCACCTACATTGAAGGACTGCTCGATGAGGGCGGTCAAACCCCAGTGACTGCTGGGGAGCTGCAATCGGCGGCCGAGGACGGCGATCCTGAGGCCGACGCACTTTACGATGAGGCGGTACATTACGTTCTGCAAAGTCGAAGAGCCTCGATTTCTAGCGTGCAAAGAAAACTCCGCATTGGTTATAACCGAGCAGCGCGACTGATCGAGGCCATGGAGGCGGCAGGGGTGGTCTCTGCAATGGGCACCAACGGCCAGCGGGAGGTGCTGGCCCCCGCGCCAGCGGAAGACTGATGGCAAAGGGCATGATTGGCGAGCGTTGGCGCTGGGTCGTGGTGGCATTTTTGCTGGGCTGTTTGTTAATTGGACTGGTGCGGGAGGCGGTGGCTGAGACCTCGACCGCCGAGGAATCAGCACCCCAGCAAACTCCCATATTGGCCGATGGGCCCGCCCTCAGCACAGACCGGTCCCTCACCGGCATCGACGCTCTGAGCGGCACCTTTGAACAAACCATTCGCGACCCCAAGGGCGAGCTTGTGGCCACCAGTCAGGGGGAGTTCGCCATTCTTAAACCCCATTTTTTGCGCTGGTTTGTGCGTGCACCAGGGCAACAACTGTTGGTTAGCGACGGCGAATATTTGTGGCAGCACGACCTCGATTTAGAAACACTAGTGCGCCAGCCCATTGATCGCGGACAAAACTCACCCCTGCGACTGTTAATAGAGCCCGAAGCATCGCTGACCTCCGATTACAGCATCTCGAGAGACGCGCAAACCATTCGTCTAACGCCGCTCACAGATTCTTCACTGTTTCAGGGTGTAACCCTGTTTTTTGATGGAGAGCACATTCGCGCCATGCAACTACTGGACAATTTAGGCCAGACCATTGATGTGGTCCTGAGCTTGAACCCCGAGACCATGCTGACCCCTGGTGACTTCCAATTCGAAGTACCAGAGGGCATGGATATTATTATTCGAGAGCCTTGAGCAGTCCTATGAATCAGGACGGACTGTTTGCTGACGACGGTGTAGATGAGCCTCTGGCAGCCACCCAACGCCCCAAGACCCTAGCGGATTTTGTCGGACAGGAGCACCTCGTGGCGCCGGGTAGGCCTCTGGCACTGGCCATTGAGCGGGGCAGTTTGCATTCTTTTATTCTCTGGGGACCGCCCGGTGTCGGTAAAACCACCCTCGCACGCATAGCCGCACAAGGGGCGAAGGCTCAATTCCTGCAGTTGTCGGCAGTGCTATCGGGGGTCAAAGAGATTCGCGAAGCCATTATTAGCGCCAAGGCGGCCCGCAGTCAGGGCCGGGCCACGGTGCTGTTTGTGGACGAGGTACACCGCTTCAACAAGTCCCAGCAGGATGCGTTTTTGCCCCACGTAGAGGACGGAACACTCATCTTCATTGGTGCCACCACGGAAAATCCATCTTTTGAGGTTAACTCTGCGCTGCTTTCCCGGACCCGGGTATACCGGCTGCGGGCTTTAGAAACTCACCATCTGGTCACCATCATGCAGCGGGCATTAGTCAAGCAGCTGAGCGACGTTGATATCAGTAACGAATTACTGCAACAGCTGGCGGTCAGTGCCGACGGCGATGGCCGAAGAGCCCTAGGACAGCTGCAAATAGCCGCAGATCTCGCCCATAGCCGAGATGGACGGCGCTGGATCGATGCCAAGGTGCTTGAAGAGATTGGGCGGGCCAGCTTGCGTCGCTTCGATAAGGGCGGCGATGCCTTCTATGATCAGATCAGCGCCCTGCACAAAGCGGTACGCGGATCAGACCCGGACGCCAGTCTGTACTGGTTTGCCCGTATGCTCGACGGGGGCTGCGATCCGCTTTACATTGCGCGGCGAGTGGTGCGTATGGCCAGCGAAGACATCGGGAATGCCGACCCTCGGGGCTTAGAGTTGGCGCTCAATGCTTGGCAGGTGCAGGAGCGTCTGGGTAGTCCCGAGGGCGAGTTAGCCCTCGCGCAGGCCGTGGTCTACCTCGCTTGCGCTGCCAAGAGTAATGCGGTTTACAAGGCCTACAAGGCCGCCCGCCGCTGCGCGGAGGAATCGGGCAGTCTCGAGGTGCCACTTCACCTGCGCAACGCGCCAACACAGCTCATGAAAGCCGAAAACTTTGGACGGGACTATCGCTATGCCCACGACGAACCCGAGGCTTATGCAGCAGGAGAGCACTATTTTCCTGAAGGGCTAGCCCGCCAGACATTTTACCAGCCGGTGGAACGCGGGCTTGAACTCAAGATTCGTGAAAAGCTGGCTCACCTACGCGACCTTGATCGAGCCGCGGGAGGAGATTAGCCGATGATCGTAAAATTTCTACTCAGCGTGCCACCCACCGCAGGTTATCCATGATTTGGCAATTTGTTTTGGTGGCTCTCGGCGGATCACTTGGTGCCATGGCCCGCTATGCCACCGGTATTTTGGTTCGTGACTACGTCACCGATAGCTGGCCCTTGGCCACACTACTGGTCAATGTCGCAGGCTCACTTGGCATTGGTGCGGTGTTCGTTCTGTTAGAGCGCGGCGCTATTCATGCGGATAGTCGCAGTTTGATTGTGGTGGGTTTCTTTGGAGCTTTCACGACATTCTCGACATTCTCCTTAGAGCTTTTGCATATGGCTGAGCGAGGGGAGGGCAGTCACGCTGCGC
>Ga0181564_10002825_pt1 | contig 15008 bp, 18 predicted proteins | sample 011ome_24_FD_134512 | JGI IMG/M metagenome (GOLD analysis project Ga0181564, IMG submission 134512) | Coastal salt marsh microbial communities from the Groves Creek Marsh, Skidaway Island, Georgia - 011513CT metaG (megahit assembly) | ecosystem: Environmental > Aquatic > Marine > Intertidal...
ACAAATGATCAATTGGAGGATGTATGGATGCTCAAGGTTTTGTGGCGGCGCTTACCCCTGCTGTAACTGATGCGAATGCTCGTGAACGTTTCCTTGCTGACCCCAGAGCGGTACTGGCAGGCGCGGGGCTGAATCTACCGCAGTCGTTCACGGTAAGTGCACGTGAAGGTGATGCAGCCGAACTCACCATTACCCTGCCGGCCTTACGCGACCCTGACGCTGACCTCAGCGATATGGACCTCGAAAACGTGGCGGGAGGTGGTTCGGGCTGGGGTATTTTTTTGGGGCACGAATGTGGTGGGACGTAGTGGGTAGGTAAGTGAGCGTGGTTGGCTGGCCCACCCGTAGTGATGATGGTGCACGGTGTGGGCAGTTGGTGGGCGGTAGCCCATCACAACCGTGTTTTCACGGTAGTCGGGCTATAGATGGCCGCATATTCTCGGGTGCAAGCAGACAGAAAAGTAAAGGGACATGAAGGGTCAAGAAAATCCAGTCGAAGAGACTCCGGCCCCACGTGATGCCGATCTCTATGATGAAGAACTCAAGGGAGCCTCGGGTGGTGGTTTCTGGCGAGATCTAATGATTCCACCCGGGAACTAAAGGGAGTGCATGTGTCATCCAATACCCCAAAAGGGAACGGTAATCAGGAAGCAGACCTGTCCGACGAGGCATTAGATGCGGTCTCCGGTGGAGAAGGATTGACCGTTCAGCTCCCTGACGGGGGCTACGACTGCGCCAATGCTTGATGATCCCAAAATCGCACCCGATTATTTAGTCCCAGCAGATCTCGATGAACTCCTGAAGTTACACGGTTTGCCGTGGGGTGAACGGTTACGGGCGTCTGCGGATCAGCGGTCGATTGAACCTGACAGTGGTGGTGACGGCTGGCAGTCGCTGGAGGCATGGCAGGCCCTTATTGAGCGCACGGGGCCGGGTGCTTTTGACAAGCGGTTGGCTTGGGACGGTCTAGGAATTGATGGTGCCCGCCACTTGGTCGAATGTCATTCACCGAAAGGCGACAATCCCGCGTGGCTTGGCGAGCTTCACACCATGATGACTGCGGTGGCGCAGTCGGCACTCTCCGACGAGGAAGCTGACGAATTAGCGTGGTGGAACGCCACTGCTCGGAGAACTGAAGATGCCCAGCGGGAAAATGACAAGCCGATTCCCTATATCCACGCCGTGTGGCCCATCGTTGAGTTCGAGTTGCGGAGGGTTCAATTGGAGGTGGGCGATTGCTGCAATGTTGAGCAGTGGGCCTGGAACGACATGGCCTGTGCACTGGCACGGCAGGTGTCCAATGTGTTGAGGTCATCGCTCAACGAACAGCGGGCCGGGACGGCCTATCGCAGCTACTGCCACCAATTTGTCACGTCGGGTCTGGTTCCATTCTTGAGAGAGTTTCCCGTTGCAGGGCGGGCAATCGCGACTGTCTGTGAGTACTGGCGGCGCAATGTCTTGCTGCTGGTGCGCCGTATCGAAGGTGATCGGTCTGTTCTGGCTCGTGAGTTCGGTGTTGATCCGACATCACCCCTGATCGGAGTTGAGTGGGGACTCAGCGACCCGCACCGAGGGCGTACGAGCGTAGCCATCGTGACCTTTGGTAACAACGCCCCACGCGTCGTTTACAAGCCAAAGGATCTGAGGCTGGAACAGGAGTACGAGGCCTTTCGCCGTACCGTGATGACGGCTTTCGATCGGGATGACGTCACATCCCTTGACGTAGATTCCGTCATGGGCGCTCACGGAAGCGAAGTGAGCCATGTATTCGCCGTGGGGGATCAGTACGGCTATTCCCTCTTCGTTGAACACCTACCCTGCGACCCGGATCGGCTACCTGTGTTCTATCGCAATGCCGGTCGACTGATGGCGATGCTTCACCTGCTCGGGGCCAGCGATTGTCACTTCGAAAACCTAATCGCACACAACGAGCACTTGGTGCTCATTGATGCAGAGACCTTGTTTGAGGTTCGCCTGCAGACAGATGTTGAGCAGGTCCTTGACCATCTCCCGGAGGTGGTCGAGGACTGGATTCTCAATCTGGGCATGCTCCCCGCCGCTCGAGCCTTCGCTGCCGGTCAAGCTGCCGTGGACGTCAGTGCACTGGGTGTCGAGTCGACAACGGGAGTGGCGGACACTGAAACCCGTATGTGGCTCGCCGTAAATTCAGACGATATGCAACGCGGGACAGCGCTCGAAGTGTTGCCGCAACCGCACAGCCTGCCGGTGCCGGTGGGCGTTGCCAACCCATTGAAGCTACATGCGGAAGTTCTGATTGAAGGATTCGGCGAGATGTACCGCTGGTTCATGCAGGACGAGCATCGGGCGGATGTGACTCGCGCCCTGCGCAGGTTCACCGGGTTGCGCAAACGTGTGGTCCTGCGCAACACGAGTGTGTATGCAATCTTGCAGAGCCGCGCCAGCAACCCGTCGAGCCTTCGCTCGTGCCTTGCCCGCGGCTTTGAACTGGATCGGCTTTCCCGATCGAGCCTGGTCCATGAACAGCGGACAAACATGTGGGATGTCTTTCACGCTGAGATTGACGCTATGGAGAGATGGGATATTCCCTACTTCGACATCGTGCTCGGTGATACCCACTTAATGGAAACCCAGGTGCCTATCGAGGGGCTCGTTGACCGAGACGGGATCACCGAGGCGCTCGACCGGCACTCGCGCATGTCCCAACAGGACCTTTCTTGGCAGTCCTCGCTAATCGGGGGTGCCATTTCGTTGAGCACAGGCCCTTCACCGGTCAGCACCTCACGCGAACGGCCGGTGGTGGAGGCAGCGGAAATCCTGACGGCGCTTGGTCAGACATCGCTAACTGATCGGATAGGTGCGCCCACCTGGCTGGTGCTTGGCGTTGCATCCCGCTCAGGGCAGATGTCCCTTGAACTCGCCGCCCCGGAGTTATACGGAGGCCAGGCGGGCATCGCGGCGACACTGTTCGCCCAGGCATCGGTGAGTGACAACGCAGATGACCGAGCTTTCGCTGAGAGGGCAATGCAACCACTGATCACCATGCTGGGCGACGACGGGATGCGGTTTCGCACCCAGCGCGACCACGGGCTCGGGTTCGCCGGATACGGGGGTGTGCTCAGACTGCTGGCGATGCTGGACAACGAGGGTTGGTACCCACCGGCGGCTGATCTGCTGGCCACTGCGGTGGCTCACATAGATCGGGATTTGATCGCTGGTGATATCAGCCTAGACGTAATCGGCGGGGTTGCCGGCTCGCTAGGCGTTGTCGCGAACTTCGCGAGCCGAACTGACACGGGTAAAGACCTCACGGCTGCCATGGCTAGTCGGCTGATGCAGGCGCAGGATGCAAGCGGGGGGTGGACACTCTTGGGAGTGGGTTTCGGGCGCGCGGGTAGCCCGCTGACCGGACTGGGGCATGGAGCCAGCGGAATGGGACTTGCTCTCCTTGAGGCAGGTGTAGCTCTTGAAGACGAGGCGATGGTGGCAGCGGGCGCGAGAGCCTTCGCCTACGAGGATTCCGTATTCGATACGGATGAAGGCAATTGGCCGGACTTCCGACTGCCGGGTGACGAACGCAGCTTCATGTTGGGCTGGTGCGCGGGGGCACCGGGAATCGGCCTGGCTCGCATGCGAGCTCTGGAGTTGCTGCCAGAGCACCCTGATGCGTTGCTTTGGCGGCGCGACCTAGAACTCAGTGCCGAAGCGATGGCTTCGTTGGATCTGCAGCTGCGGGATCACGTGTGCTGCGGCAACTTCGGCCGAGCGATATCGCTGGGGCTCATGGGTCGCTCGATGCAACGCCCCGATTGGGTTGCTACCGCGGGCGATCTCGTGGACTCGATCCAGGCACGCGCAGTGCAGGACTGTGGTTTCGCCTTGGGTCCGGGTGGAACTGCACGGGCGGGGTATGAGACCCCGTATCAGATACCCTCGTTCATGCAAGGGCTCTCCGGGATTGCTTTTGCGTCCCTGATTGGACCGTCGAGCACCGCACTCGTACCTCTGCTCGTGGGCGGAACCAATCAACGGTGATTCGGACTTGCCTCCTTGTGCCACGTGTCTTGTGGCTTTTTTCTCCGCTCGTATGACTACAGTGTTTTCACGGTGGTCGGGTCTGACTTGGTCGAGATAGTCTCGCGTTACTAATTGTCAATGGAGGATGCATGGATGCTCAAGGTTTTTTAGCCGCACTTGCCCCGGCTGTGTCGGATGCGGATGCGCGGGAACGTTTCCTTGCTGACCCGAAAACGGTACTGGCAGCTGCAGGGTTGGATCTGCCGCAATGGTTTGCGGTGAGTGCACGTGAAGGTGATGCGGCCGAACTCACCATCACCTTGCCAGCCCTACGCGACCCTGACACCGATCTCAGCGATGCCGACCTTGATGCTGTTGGTGGGGGGAAATACGGTGGGTTGCTGCCTACTAACACGTATGGCTCTGGTCAGCCTGGTTGTACCGGATAGACATGATTCCGTGGTGCGGAACTCCACGTGTGGTGGTGGTGGACCGTGTTGGCATGGTTCGTGGGCGTCTACACTCAAAAGTCAATAGACAAATCGAAGAGCTCGAGGAGAACAAATGATGAAAACTATAGGTAGGCATGTGCGTCGAATGACACTTCTTTCGGCGGTCATCGCTTTGTTGTCCATGGCTGTTGTAGTACCTGCAGCTAACGCAGCGCCCGGTGATGCAGCAGTCCTGAAGGGTACGTGGGTTGGAACGTACAGCGGTTACAGCAATTCCGGCCGCAAGAGTGGGCTGGAGAAAATTGTGATTTCATTGGTCAAAGGAAGTACTGCTCGTGGTACCTGGCAGTCGCGATCCTCTGCAACGGCCAAGTGGAGCAAGCCTAAGCCGGTGAACTTGTCGGTGTATGCGCAGGAAAATGACGACTCGCTACCGACCGATTACATTTCAGGAGCAGATGCCGATGGAATGTACGTGGGCAAACTTGTGACATCGAAAAATCGACTGGTGTTCTCTTACAGCTCGCCCGCCAAAGATCTGCTCGTGTTGACTTTGGACCTCAAAAAGAAGTAGCAAGTCCGTGACCTCACCGATCAAGAATCCGGTGAGGTCACCGTGGCTGGGGTTAGGCCATGAATTTTGGTAAGGACCACGACTGGAATACAGGTGTTTTACGCTGACGCCGAAATTATCTATGAACTCGCAGGCACGTTGAAACTGGAATGGGAAATCACCGTGTAGTTGTCGTTCTTTGGTGACTTCACAAACACGGTTAGGCGCGGCTCTGGATCACCAGAAAGTTCTTTGCCGTTAACGATTTGCGTGGCAGCTGCCGTATAGGTGACAACAATTGTGTTACCGGAGCGCGTCGCGCGAAGGCCTGTGAGTGTGTAGGAGCTGAGGTCTTCTTTGTTCACGAGAATGTTGATGAACTGCTTCTTGTTCCACCGGGGTTGATCGGCATCCTGTGCCTGAAAAGATTTATTAATGAAGGTCTGTAGACCTGCTTCATCATTATTTTGGGCCAGAGTCCACATCTTGTTTACCAGAGATGTCGCGACCTGCGTGACGCTTCGCTGTGGATTTCCCGCCGAACTCGCAGCGTGCGATGCAACTTGGGTCGGAATGACTAGGAGTACAGAAGTGATAAACGTAAGTGTCACCACGCGAAAGAGGTTCGGGCGTGCAGACCTCGTTCGTTTCAACAAGAGATTCATACATGCACGGTATAGGCGAGAGGGCAACCACGCATGCGTGAAAGTAATTTATCTATGCCCGATGTTGGGTTTATTTCACATTTGATCAGATGTAACGCATGCTCAAGGTGCCAATGCGTTGTTGGGTGCGTTGATATTCAGTGAAAGGTCCGCGCGATCGAAGGTTGCTATGAACTCGCCCTGGGTACACGCCATCGACCGCTATGGTCGGGCAACCTGCTTCAGGGCGATATCGGAAAGCACGAACGCAGACGTTGTGAGCGTGGACGGTTCCTGAATGAACGTTGGCCATTTCATGCCGGGCAGCACTTGCAGGTCGAAGATCTCCTGCACCACGCCTTCGAACTTGACGAACCCAGCGGTCTCACCTGTGCGTGTATCGACGATCCACACCCCGCAGTTGCGTTCAGCTGTGGTTTCCGTGACGGGCAGTTCACTGAAGACGCTCTCGCGAACCTGGCTGAGTCCGACGAGGGCATACGGCCCGATGAGCGCCAGCCCACGGGTGAACCGGGCAGTGTTGCGACGGTCGTCACCGTGCCGGTAGCCATGTCCACGCGGGAGAGTGCGCCGTTTCGTGGTGAAACCTGGCATGGGTCTCGACGGAATCGTTGCCCTCGGTGGGTAATGGCAGATGGCCCGGAGTGGCTGTGGGGGTTGCTCACTTCGGGAAACATTTCCGACTTCCGGAGCCTCGCGCCGTTTGAGCGCTAGTCACAAAACGATGGGGTGAGTGACGGGACTTGAACCCGCGGCATCTGCGACCACAACGCAGCGCTCTACCAGCTGAGCTACACCCACCGCGTTAGATATTCATCTCTGGACATGCGTCCGGGGGTGAAGACCTAGCCTGCAGAGTCTAGCGATGGGTTAGTTGTGTTCCACAACGTGGTTGGTTGCGATCTCTTTTGCTTGCGTTCCGTCAGGACCGGGGGCGGCGACCATGATGGCCTCGCGGTAGTAGCGCAACTCTGCGATGGACTCTCGAGTGTCAGCCAGTGCCCGGTGATTGCCGGTTTTTTCGGGGGAGTTGAAGTAAGCCTTGGGGTACCAGCGCCGGGCAAGTTCTTTGATGCTTGAGACATCGATAAGCCGGTAATGCAGGTACTGATCAATGTCGGGCATGTATTTGGCAAGGAAACCGCGGTCAACATAAACACTGGAACCGGCGAGGTGGCCCTTATTTGGTTCGGGCACGTGGCTTTTGATGTAGTCGAGAACTTGGGTTTGGGCGGCCTCAAGAGTGATACCCGTATCCAGCTCAGTCATGAGCCCAGAATCGTTATGCATCCCGGTGACAAAGTCATCCATGTTGTTGAGCGCCTCTTGACTTGGTTTGATCACCAAAGAGATACCTGCATCGAGCTCATTGAGTTCGGCATCGGTCACGATTGCGGCAATCTCAACAATTTCATCGTTGTCCACGCTGAGACCTGTCATTTCGAGATCGATCCAGACAAGTCGCTGCTGAGTGTTTTCTTGGGTTTCCTGCGTCACCGTGACAGCCTAATAGGTGTCCTTTTCGTTGTGCTGTGTCGCTCAGTCCACGTAGTTGAGCAGGTCACCTTGAGAGACAATTCCAATGACCTTCCCGTCGCTGGTGCACACAGGTAGGGCCTCCATGTCATGGCCGGTCATGAGTTTGGCTGCATGCTTGGGGGAGTCTTGAGGGCCTAAACAGATGGGTGGTGGCGCTGGCACGATGGACACAATTTGTTTTGCGGCCAGATGAGCCTCATTGAGGGGAGGATCAGCCAAGATATTTCGATCGCGCACCACACCGAGACACTGACCATTGCGGTCAACAACAATGAGATGTCGTAATCCTGAAACTGACAGCATTTGCCACGCGTCCCAGAGGGAATCACCTTGATCAATGGTGAGCACAGGTACCGACATGATTTCTGCTACTTGAGTTGTCATGCGGCATCCAAAGGGTGAGAGGCTATCGGCACGATTGCTACGGGGACATGGGCTTTGTGCAGAACTGCATTACTCACGGAGCCAAGAAGTGCTCCGAGAGCGGCATTGAGTCCGCGAGTTCCCAGAACGACGAGTGCCGCATCGGTTGTGGCATCAAGGATTGCCAGTACCGGGCTCGAACGCACGAGCCGCTCAGAAATCTGGACGTCTGGATAATCCTCTGCATATCCGGAGAGAACCTCAGAGGCAAGCCTGACCTCGGCATCACCAATATTTTCCAGGGGGATGGGGATTGGAGCCTCACTCGAAATGATGAGGTCATAACTCGGAACATCCCAGGCATGTACGGCCACAATTTCCCATCCATGTCGACTTGCTTCATCGAATGCGAAATCTAATGCCGCAATGGAGTGCTCAGAACCATCAATTCCAACGACAATTTCATGGGCGTCATCATGAGGCTCATCCCGGATGACAATGACGGGGCAATCTGCATGCGCACTCACTTGATTGCACACCGAGCCAAGTAAGAGATCGTGGAATCCGCCGTGACCACGCGATCCCAGAACGATCATGCTTGCAGTTTCCGAGGCAGTTAACAACAGGCCGCTGGGACTGCTCACTCCGACGTGGATGTCGACGTCGGGGCAATTGAGATGGGCGGCTATGTCGGTGAGTTCTGTTGTTGCAACCCTGCGCAGTTCATCGATCAAATCGAGTCGCGGTGGGATACCGAGGCCGAACCCACCATCAATAACCGTGGGCAACACCGCGTGAGCCAGCGTCAAGCCGCGACCACGTAGGCGTGCTTCCCGGGCCCCCCACTTCGCCGCGCGCATGGCGCTTTCTGATCCATCCATGCCCACCACGACCCGGCCATCAAAGTGGTCGTTCTTCGAATTATTCGTAGTTGAATTCATCTCTCTCCTTCCTGGGCGCCGCACAGCTGCAATTCGTGAATCTCCTCCCAGCAATGTATAGCGACGAAGGGTCACAGTGTGATGACTTTGGTCCCTACTCAGCTAGGAGAGTGCACGGGTAACCTCAGGTAGCAGATAGTTTGTGGGTAGAATTTGCGTTCGCCCAGAAGCATTGTGAGGTAATCAGGAGGGGGATCATGAGGAAAACTGTGCGAGCATCCTTCTCCGTTCGATCCCTGACCGTGACCAATGGATTGCCTCCGTGGTGGGTCGAGGTGATGATCATCGGTTCCGGATACCTGGTCTACCAAGCGGTTCAAATATTTGTAACAGGATCCGAGCAGTCAGCGGTTGCTAGAGCCCACTGGCTCTGGTCGGTTCAGAGCTTTCTCCACATCAACCCTGAAATCACTATCAACTCGTGGGTAGCAGGGAATTCATTCCTGTTGTACTCCACGGGCTATTTTTATGGGATCTTGCATTTCCTGTTAACCCCGATAGTTCTTATTTGGATCCGGTTTTATCGCAAAGATAGTTATGCAATGCTGCGCAATGTTTTAGTGGGTACAAGTCTGCTTGCGCTGATCATGTATTGGGTGGTGCCACTTGCACCCCCACGCCTATCCATGGCGTCAATCGTGGACACACTTCGAGTGGAGAACATACTCTCAGCGGCAGATCCCGCGGGTCCGGCATCTCTGGCAAATGAGTATGCGGCAATGCCAAGCCTTCATGTTGCATGGGCTGTCTGGGTGGCACTCGCGCTTTATGTTGCATTCAAGCCAAACACGGCACGCGCACTTTTTTACCTATACCCACTGGCCACGACCTTCGTGGTCATTGGGACGGGAAATCACTTCGTGACAGATGCTGTTGCAGGAGCACTCTTGGTGTGGGCAACCTGGTTTGTCGCCTCACGCGTGCAGGCAACCATGTGCCCGAATGAGGAAATTACTCCGATTTCACGCGTTCAATCCTCATTCACCTAGATCTAGACCAGAATGGTGACGTGCTGAGGTTGCCCTATGAGCGTTGAGGCACCTGAGGTCGTCCTGATTCCGGAGCCCAAACAAGAACTGCGCAAGGGGTCACGCCGCAGGCCAGTGCGGCGTGGGAGCCGACCAGCCACCGTTATTGTCCTTGCCATAACGATTGTGTGGCTCATTCCCACAATAGGCTTATTTGTCACGTCCATTCGGCCCGTGTGGGAATCAAAGAATTCGGGTTGGTGGACGATTTTCACGAACCCGATCATCACGGGCAACAATTACGCGGAAGTTCTCACCGGTGGCTCCTCCTTGCCCGATGGCATCACACCATTTTTGTTCAACACGATTGCAGTTGCGATTCCCGCGACGGTAATTCCTATTGTCATCGCGTGCATGGCTGCCTATGCGCTGGTCTGGATTCCCTTTCGAGGAACTACTGCAATTTTCGTGATGATTATTGCTCTGCAGGTGATCCCCATTCAGATGGTGTTGCTGCCTTTATTGGATCTTTTTAATAACGGTTGGAGTCTTGGACCCATTCCCATCGCGCCTAATCTTGATAACCCTGAAACGGGTCGTTCGCTCGTCATGAACACCTTTGTTCCACTGTGGATCGTTCACATTGTTGTTGCATTGCCACTTGCCGTTTTTCTTATGCACAACGCAATATCTCGGCTGCCAAAAGAACTTTTTGACGCAGCAAAGATTGATGGAGCTTCACACTATGTGATCTTTCGGCGTTTGGTGCTCCCACTGTCCATGCCAGCAATTGCAGCTTTTGCGATCTTCCAGTTCGTGTGGGTGTGGAACGACTACATCGTGGCGTTGACGTACGCCAGCGGTTCACCCGATGTTGCTCCGATCACGCGCTACTTGGCCTATCTGTCCGGCAGTATGGGAGTCAATCAACATCTCATGACGGCTGGCGCATTTATTTCCATGCTGATACCTATTGCCATATTTTTTGGCCTGCAGCGCCATTTCGTGCGGGGCCTCACCGCAGGTGCAATCGAGGGTTAGGGCCCAGAATTGCAGTGAGTCCGTTATGCACCTAGACTTTGGCAAACAAGGGGAGTACCCCAACTGCTGAGTGTCGTCAATACGGTGTGGCAATCCACACCCGGTGCTCAGGCCGGTTCCTCTAGCCGGTGGCGGAGACCTTGCGTTTAGCCACCTTTGGTGGCTCTGACGTGAGGAATTTCCATGGTTGTAGAAATGTGGGTCTGGCTAGCGCTGCTGGTAGTCGTGCTCGTCATGCTTGCCGTTGACCTTTTCATGCACCGCGATGCGCATGTGATTTCGGTCAAAGAAGCTGCAGTGTGGTCGCTCATTTGGGTTGGAGTTGCAACAATTGTGGGCGCACTCATCTGGTGGTATTTCGGCAGCGAATTTGGAATGCAGTATTTCGCTGGTTATTTGATTGAAAAGTCATTAGCAGTTGACAACGTTTTCGTTTGGGCTCTGATTTTCAGCTATTTCGCGGTGCCGCGGGAGCATCAGCATCGAGTGCTTTTTTATGGAGTAATCGGTGCGCTGGTATTTCGGGCGATATTCATCGCGGCTGGATCTGCTCTCATTGCATCGGCAGCCTGGGTGCTCTACATCTTTGGGGCATTCTTGATTTTCACTGGAATCAAGATGATGGTGCAACGCAATGAACATTTTGATGTTGCTCAATCGCGCACTCTCAAACTATTCCGTCGCCTCGTTCGAACCTCTGATGAATATGAAGGAAATAAATTCCTCACGCGTAAGAACGGCATTCTTTTTGCAACACCTTTGCTTGCGGTTTTGGTTGTTGTTGAATTCACCGACATTATTTTCGCCGTTGATTCCATCCCAGCGATTTTCGCCGTAACCCAAGAACCGTTCATTGTTTTTGCTAGTAACGCGCTGGCTATTCTTGGATTGCGCGCAATGTATTTCTTACTTGCCGATCTCATGCATCGATTCATCTACCTGAAAATTGGCTTATCTCTCGTGCTTGTCTGGGTGGGCATCAAGATGATTGTCGGTCACGCATTCTTTGACGTACCCACAGCCTTCAGCCTTGGTGTGGTCATTGCCTTAATTGCGACATCGGTTGTTGCAAGCTTGATGGCAACGAGGGAGACATCAGATGTCTGACAACATTCCACGCAAACGGGCAATTCGAAAGGCGGTCGTTGCCACGATTGGATTCACCTTGCTCGTGGCAGGTGCTTTGATGCTGGTTTTACCGGGACCTGGTCTGGTGACGATACTTGCAGGGCTCACAGTTTTGGCGAGCGAGTTTCACTGGGCCCGCAGAGCAAAACGCCGGGTCGTTGTCTGGGTGCGCAAGCGCACCAAACGCCGCGCCGGTTGAAGTGATTGGGCACATGAGAGCATGGGCGAGTGAACAGTGAAGCCCCAGCGAGCATCGATCTGGGAGAGTTTTATTTCTGGCCTGATCAGTGGTGGGTTCGCGCCATGATGGTGCAATCCCTCGATGGTGCACATGCTGGCCCCGATGGCAAGAGCCGCAGTATTTCAAGTGAGCGAGACAGAGAAGTGCTGCAGGAAACTCGCCGGCTAGCCGATGTAGTACTCGTAGGCGCAGAAACTATCCGTGCTGAGCGATATCGGCCGATGGTTGCCAAACCCGAGTGGCAGTTGGCTCGAAAGGTGGCAGGAATCGCGGCGGCGCCCGTTGTGGCGATAGTGAGTGGGTCATTGGACCTTCCTTGGGAGGAACCACTTTTTGGTGAGTCGGAATTCACGCCTATGGTCTTCACGGGCGGCACTGCATCGGCTGCACGCACTGAACGAGCTCACGAAATGGCTGCCTCCGGCAAAGTGGAAATAATTCAATGTGACGATTTACCCGTTGGCGCCCTTGATGTATTGCGCGAGCGGGGGTACACCAGAATCGTCTGCGAAGGCGGACCGAATCTGTTAAGCACGTTGAACCCGCACATTGATGAACTTGACTTGACCATTGCGCCGATGTTGGTTGGTCGGGCAGTTCAATTGGATAATGAACACACAGAATCGATCCCGATTAACTGGTCGTTATCGTCCTACTGGGAACACGATGGGTTTGTATTTACCCGTTACGTGCGCGTATAGCCCAAAAAACAACTGCAGAGGCAGCGGCCACATTTAAGGAATCAATTCCGTTGCTCATGGGTATGTGAACTCGCTGTCGACATTGTTCCAGCGACTCGGGTGTGAGTCCTTCGCCTTCTGTTCCTAAAACAAAAGCAATTTTCTCGTGAGCTTCGTTGGTGAAATCTTCCAGTGACTGCGAATGTCCATCGGGGGAGAGCGCCACAGTGGTGAACCCAAGGTCGTGGAGCGTTGACATGCTCTGGGGCCATGGATCAATGCGTGTCCAAGGAATGAAAAAGACCGAACCCATGGAAACGCGAATACTGCGCCGGTAAAGCGGATCGGCGCATTGGGGTGTTACGACAATTGCATCAATTCCCAGTGCCGCCGCGGAGCGAAATATTGCCCCGACGTTGGTGTGATCAACAATATTTTCCAGGACGGCAATGCGCTGTGCACCGTTAGTAACTGTTGCAAGGTCGAGCATTGTGGGCCGATTCATGGCGGCAAGTGCGCCTCGGTGCACGTGAAAGCCCGTGAGTTGTTCGAGAACTTCTGGCTTTCCGGTGAATATGTCAAGGTCGCTGTTCATAACGTCATCGCCCAAAAGTGTTGTCATGCGGTCAACCCAGCGCTCTTCCATGAGAATTGATAGTGGGGTGTGGCCGGCTTCGAGTGCGCTGGAGATAACTTTGGCGCTTTCAGCGATGTAGATGCCTTCGGTTGGCTCTGTGACTGATCGCAGTGCAATGTCTGTTAAAGATGCGTAATGGCGCAGTCTTGGGTCATCAAGATTTGTGATCGAAATAATGGGCACGCTGACCTATTCCCGTTCATTCCTGCGTGACGCGCATGATGATGTTGGACAACTCGCCGGGTGGAACTGCACCAATAATCGTGGTGGCGACGAGCCCGTTGGAATCCAGGATCACGGTACTGGGCAGACCTTGCGGGGGAATATTGGGAATTTTCGCAAGGAGTGCACCCTCAATGTCCAAGATGCTGGGATAGCCCTGCCCCAGTGAAATAACCTGTGCGGCCGCGAGTTCGTCATTGACATTGAGCCCGACGAATCGCACGTCAGTGAACTCGGGATTCTGGGCAGCCTCGGCAAACTCTGGCAGTTCCTGTTTGCATGGTGGGCACCAGGATGCCCATGCATTAATCACGGTCACCTGTTTTTGTGAATCGGGAACCTTAATTGGCGCACCATCGAGATCTAACCCACTGAGGTTGGGCAGAGCCGTTCTATCACCTGGCAATATGTATCTGACCCCAGGATTATTTGCGCCTTCAAGTTGCTCTTGGACTTGTTCAATCTGCGAATTGGACAGCGGGATGACGTCCGTTGTGGGACTGCAACCTGTGAGTGCAGTGATCACGGTGAGAGCCGCAGCAATTGTTGTAAGTTCAGGCTTCATGCTAGTTCCGATTGAGCTAGGGCTTCTACTCGCTCTAATTTTTGGGTGTGTTTTTCTTGTTCCCGCCACCATTCCATCGCAGCGAACATCATGCACATGCCGTCAATGACCATGGCTACCGCCCACATCAATGCTCCGGCAAATTTCTGGTCCGCTACAGGGTCAATGTTGAATTGTGGTGCAAGAGCGACATAGGAGTCGTAAAGGGTGACGGGAGAAAAGTGGATCACTATTCCGAGCAGGGTCTCGGGGATCATGATGATGCCAAGGGCAAGCACGCGAATAGTGGCTGAGGGTCGGTGTGCAATCAGGTCTGAACTCATAATGGGGTAGTAGAAGAGCAAGGCCGCACCCAAGAACAGTGGTCGTTCGATGAACATCATGAAATCGTGGTCGACAACGTTGAGATTCATAATTGGCGCAAAGTGGGCGCCGAGAAGAACGGTCGTTGCGATGAGCCCGCCTACCAGTGGCTTGCTGAGGAAAACTGCGGGCCGGCTGCGGAGAATTGCGATGACGCGCTTGCGTCCAGAGCGATTGAGGTTGAGAAATAGCAGGGTTATCGGATTCGACATCACTATTAACGGTGCAGCAATCATCATGACAACAATGTGCTGGGACATGTGAGGCCAAAAGGCGTAGTGCGCCCATGAGCTGAAGGGGCCTAGGTAGGCAAATGCCAGAAATGCCATTCCGAGTCCAAAACTGAGCGAGTATCGAAACGGCCATGTGCGCGCATAGCCGGTTTTCTGGATAGCAAGCCGATAGACCCCGAAGTAGTACAACGTGGTGACGGCGAGCAGGTTAATGAGTGTCAAAACGTCGATTTCCCAAATCGCAACGTTTTCCGGGATGATCCCAGCGCCAATGGCTGCGGTCACGCCTGCGCTCATGGACATGCCCCCACAATAGATCTCTACTCGGCACCTGAGAATTCGCAGGTGAGGTCTTTATTAACTTTCGGTGGTTATTTGTTATTTCCTTGTGCTCGCCATGGAGGCGCGCTAGTGTCAGCCT
>Ga0181564_10002831_pt1 | contig 14994 bp, 8 predicted proteins | sample 011ome_24_FD_134512 | JGI IMG/M metagenome (GOLD analysis project Ga0181564, IMG submission 134512) | Coastal salt marsh microbial communities from the Groves Creek Marsh, Skidaway Island, Georgia - 011513CT metaG (megahit assembly) | ecosystem: Environmental > Aquatic > Marine > Intertidal zone...
ATGGCTTTCTTGGCCACTGTCTTACCAATGAGTCCACCAACCCCTCCACCAAGAGCGAATGCACCTATAGTCTCAACCGCTGATGGCGCCACCTCACCTACCCCACCAAGCAGGAACCTAACTACCTCGTCTGGTTTATCCCATCGAACATCACTCGCACTACCTATGGTCTGCCTATTCTGAGATGCGTCCTGTTGGTATTCGGCAGCCTTACCCATGAAGTAGTCCTCTACTCCATCTAGTCCTAAGCCACCCGCACCCAGTCCTAACGCACCTGCGCCCGTACTCATGAGTCCGGATGTGGCACTGCCTAATGCATCACTAAACTCATCAAAATAGCTCTGATTAGGGTCGGGGCGATTCTTAATATCAAGGTATGCATTGGAGAAATCGGAGCCATAACTCTGCTCCATCTCATCATTACTTAATCCACCCCTGGAGTAGTAAGATCCAAGGAAATTAGTGATCTCCTCATTGGAGTAATTGCTGGTGTCGTAGCCCTGCTCTCCTGCCCAGCGACGATACCACTCTACCTGCTGGCTTGATGGATCGTTAGTGAACTGAGACATCTTGAAGATTTTTAACAAGCGAGCCTGTTCAAGGCAAGTGCCTACTCACTGTTTTGTGAATTTCCCAGAGCCTCTTGTAACAATGCAATTCGTCTTTCAAGCTCAGCCTTTATCTGTGCATTCTTTTCACTGGGCGAACTCCATGAATCTAATCCAGGCATTTCATCTAATTCCAATGCAAAGCTATTCGCATCCTCAACCCCTGCATATTTAAGTGCGTCTATAATCTTTGTGTCAATAAAGTTGGGATTCATTGCGTAGTCCCCGGCGTTTCTTAATCCCGTAGTAAGGGGATTTTCATTATATGCTATGCCTGCCTCATTCTTCGCACCAATACCACCCACTTGCATCATCAAACTGTCGTATACTTGCTTTAAGGGGCCTATCTCGGCGGCAGTCTCTTGCCCTTGGGGTGTAGAGGTGTCTAAGTCTAAATCGGAAGTGCCTAGGTTTGCCCCCATGTTTGCGGGAGGTACAGGTAATCCTGTGAGACTTGGTGCGGTGAGGGCATTCGGTCCGAAACTTGGAGAGTAACTACCAATCTCAGAGGGGGCGTACCCAAACTTGGTCATCGTCTGCGACACAGCTATAAATTGCTGATCTATACTTTGCCCTATATTTCTAACTTGTCCCGCAACCTCTCTTTGAATCTCCTGATCTACTTTCGTGAATTCGCCACCACCCATTAAAATCCTGTTAGCAATCTCCTGATACTTGGAGTTGACATTCCCATTCTCGTCAGTCCTTAAAAGTTGAGCCGTCGGATAAGATCCATTTTCTCTCTTAAATTCTTCCTTATATGCACTCTGGATAGTCTCATCACCTACCTGTAAAGCCCTTTTGCTGAGCTCATTTTTATAAATCTTATTCGCAGTTTCCTGCTCACCTCCAGAGTTCCAGTATGTCTTATTCTGAATAGCCTGCATTGCGGGGGCCCTAAGGGAATCGAACTGCTCGTTATTTAATTGGAGCTTCATCCGCTCGGCTTCCTGTTGCTCCTTCAGTCTTCTCTGGTATCTTTGATTTTCCCTTTCCTCGGCATCAAGTACCAACTGGCGATCCCTTTCGTACTTTGTGTTAGCGAGATCTTGATCCCGTTGATACTTTGTGTCAGCGAGATCTTTACCTCTGTCGTACGCCTGATCGGCTAAATATTTATTGTTTAACGCACCAGCATTTGCGACCTGCATGTTCGTGTTATTAGTACGAGCATTCATTGCTGCCTGATAGTCACGCTGTTGCTTTAGGTCAGCATACTTGTAAGGATCAACCGCAACCATCTCTGAATTACGCCCGTCCATGCGTTGACCTATGGATGGGGTATTCATCTGTTGCATGGCGAGTAGTACGCGAGGATCAACTGACCCTGTGTTCTGCACTCCTGAGCTGTATGAGTTACCTTGGTTAGCCGCCCTCGCAGCCATCATTGCCTCCAGTGGATTAATCATCCGAATATACTCCCAACACCTTGTGCGATCGTTCTTGCATTACCAATAATCTGCGGTGCATTCATGAATGCATTGTACCACTTATTCCCCCCACTACTTGCAGGTGTGTATGGCGCAGGGTTGTAAATTGTCTGCATGGATGGAAGTAACCCCGTTGAGCTATATGGAGATACATTCCTTATTAAGTTACCAATCGGATCCATTGCGGCATCAGCAAACATACCAGGTAGTGATGTACGCTGACTGCCTAAGGTGTTAATAAGACCCGTATTGCCAAGTCTCATATTAAGTATGGAGTTGTAGAGGTTTCTCTCGTCATCAAGGAGGGCTTGATCGATACCCAAGTTACTACCGATTGAGTTAAGCTCTTGGTCTCCATATCCGAGTTCGCGCAGTCTGTTTTGAAGTAACGCCTGCCTCTCATAAACATCTGCAAGCCCGGGATTAATTTCTGCAAGTGCCCTAGCTTTATCGAGACTATTCTGACCTTGATCAAAGTAGTTATCTGCCATTGTTTGGCCAACCTCCCTACCCCGATCCAGCTCGATTCCACCAAGTCTGTCATACCTATCAGAACCAATCGCACCCTGCTTAAACAACGACTCAGACTCAAGGTCACCACCTCTAAATAACTTATCGGAGGATATGTCTCCTTGAGTAAGAAGATTGGCCATCTCTAGGTCACCAGCCCTTGAAAACTTATCACCAAGCAATGCACCTATTCTCTGGGATTGATCATTTCCTATCTGGCCACCCGTAGTGAGTTTATCAAATGCAGTTTGCCCACGCTTGAACAGATCACCGCTACGAATGTCCCCCAGCGTAGATGATCTATCTGCCTCTATTTGACTACCCTCTCTTATGAGTTCGCCCATAGTGGACGCCTGATTCTGACCAAGATTAGCACCGATCATTCTAGATGCCATATCCATGCCAGTACCACCAGTATTACCAAATCGATTGAGCATCCTGTTTTGAGATGCCGCATTTGCAGTAGCGTTGGCTCGTTCGGCCGCAGCTTGAGCTAAACCGCCCGTGGTTCTACCCTCCTGAAGTCGGTCGAATTTTTGATTAGCAAAATCCTCTAACGCTCCATATCCCTGTTGATTGTAAGAATCAAGGGCATCATAACCTCTGTCGGTGTAATCCTTTAATGTATCAAACCCTTGGTTGGTGTAGTCAACCATGGTATCAAAGCTCTTATCTGAGTACTCCCTACCTGTCCCGAACCCACGATTAGTAAAGTCTGATAAGGAGTTGAAGCCTCCATCCGAGTACCCCTTGGCCGTGTTATAACCACGCTGAGTGAAATCACTTAGTGTATCGGCACTCCTGTTTGTGTAGCCAGTTATATCATCATAACCACCACGCAAGCTCTCAAGGAGTTTTGAAAACCCTGCCCTATTGTAATCCTCTTGATCGTCATACCCACCACCTGCTATGTCTGCCTGCGTTCGAACTGAGTCACCCAGTGCCCTAGCATAACTATCCCCCGTCCCAAGAACATTGTCGATTAGTCCTTGATTGGAGTCGGCAGTAGCAAAGTTTAAAGCCTTCTGCTTATCTGCGAGGTCTCCGAATTGATCCTGGAATTGTCTATATTTTGATTCAACCCCACTTGGGTCATAGATTGACGCCGCTTCATCTATAGCACTATCCGACATGCCCTTAAGCTTCTCAAAGATAGGCTCGAAGTCATCCATCCTAGATGTAGAGTCACCTATATAATTACCAAGGTTTTTGCCTGTGCTATTAAGTGTTTCATTTATTGTGTCACCTGCACCTCTGAGCCATGACGGGAATGGGTCATTTGATTGACCTCCAATGGAAAATCCAGCCTTGTAGTCAGGGTCACCCGGCGAAGCAAGAAGCGACTTCATCTTCGCAGTATCCGATGGGTCGATATAGCCAGCCTTGCCCCGACCAATCAAATTTGACGTGAGCGACCTAAGGTTAGCTAGGTCATCCTCACTCATCTGACTTACATCCGGGTTAGTTGAATTGTAGGTGGCATTCTTTGCATTACCATTATACCCAACTCCAGTGTCATTATCATCAGTAAAGTATTCCTGACCTGCATACATGAAGGTTCTCTTACCTTCTGCACTTGCTTTTGCCTGCTCCTCCCTGAAATGTGATTGAATCTTAGCGAAATCCTCTCTCTGTTTCTGCCTGCCACTTGTGTCTCCAGAGTTGTTTTCTACAACCTTATCTAGGGCTGACACCGCCATCGCTACAAGTGGGTTACCTGTGGCTATGCCCGCAACTGTGCTTGTTAAGTCATCTAGTGTGGCATCACTAATTCCAAATGTCTTACTTGAATCCCATCCAAGAATGTCGTCTCGGACTTTACCAAGCCCTCCACCAATAAATGTCTTATGCTTAATGCCTAAAGTCTTATTATCATCGATACCAAGAATATCATCGAATACTTTCTTCTTAATCCATTTGAATAGACCGTATGAAGGGACTCCATCTCCACCCACTTTTTCTTCCGCAGAGGGAACAATGGTTGCCCCAGAGCCCCCCAAGCTTTTTAGTATTTGCTCCTCTAGTGGATTTATAAATACTACACGCTCCTTACCAAACTCACCGTCTACGGGAGCTATCTCATTGAGGGTCTTTGCAGCTTTTTGGTATTTATCCATTTATCAGTGATTCTAAGTGGGCGATTCGATCCTCAAGACTATGAAGATGCTTGTGCTCCTCATCTCTTTCCGCCTCGATCTCTACAAGCCTTGCGTCCGCCTCGGATTTAACTTGAGCCTGAAATTCTAAAAGTGGTGCATCTCCGTCCACAATAGAGCAATCCTCGTAATCAGATAAATCTACATCCCCCCCCTCGAAGGTGAATAAAAATTTACCATTCTTGTCTACAACACTCTTCATTACTTTACTCCTATTATTAAGTAGTTAGCAGTGCCACTACCTACTCCAATTCCAGATGTGCTAACTACCCGGTTACTGTTGGCCGTAAATGTAACATTATGGTCAGCATTATGATCCCCGTGGCTTGATGAGATTGACCCAACCCCAACGATCCACTTGCACTGAGCCTGAGTATACCCAGATGGAAGCGGAATTGTACTGCCGTTAGAGATTGTTCCAGTTAGCGCGGATACCTTGCTCGATGCATTTACCAAAGTAGTGAGATTTGTCTGATTAGTATTTAGGTTAGTGATTAAGCCATTTATCTGCCCCGCCCATGTCTCTATATCTGAAATACGCCCCTCGATATTAACTAACCTGTCAAAATTAGTGCCATCAGCTCGCTCTGGTATAAGTAGATCTCGGTGTTGTGTAACTGCTAAGGTTAAAAGCTCAATGTCTTCATCATTAGATACAATCGCCTTGGCTGCATCATCAAGAGCGTGGGTTATTGTAGGGATAGTTAATCCATCCGAGTTATCTGTAGTCGTGAAGAACTTCTCTAATCTAGCATCCAGTACCTGAAATACCCCATCTATTTCCTCTAGGGTAGTGATACTGCTCCCCAGGAATGTGCTCAAGGAAAGGTCAATTCTGGCTATAGACTCATTGGACTCTATTAGATCATTCTGCAGTTGAGCAATGTTCTGTGTGTTGGCCTGATCAGAGACAACTAAGTTAGCTATAGATACCTCATTGTTTGAGACCCTGGCCTCCAGTGCGGTATGATTATCCGTGGTTTTTGTATCGAGATTAAGTATTGCGGTTGCGTTTACCGATATAGCTTCCTCATGGGCTTCAAGATCCACCCCCTGTGCTGCGGTGAGTAGGTTGAGTACTTCGATTTTAGTAAGATTGTCGGCTATCTTAACCCCATTAACTGCAATGTCATTAGCATTAACCGAAGTTTTATTCTCAAGCTCAGATGCACGATTCTCTAAACTAGCAATAGATGCCTTGTTAAGTTGAACCATGTCATAGTTGCTTTTTATATCATCAACTAAACCATTTGCGGTTAACCTGATGATCTCAAAGTTGGAATCTACCTGTGCGTGCTCAAGCGGGGAGCCGTTATTCTGCGTGCGATACCTAAACTTAGTATCATTTGTGGAGAATGATTGCCCGTCTTCTTGCTGGATTTTACCTTGGTTTGGCACAATAACAATATATTTCGTGTTACATTATCAGTCAATCAAATGCTTATACCTCTTACCTCTTGCCATTACAGTTTTTGGTAGTGAACATAACAATTTACATAAAAATCGCCATGAAAAGGTTTTCTCCAGTGTTCTTGATCCACTGTATTGAAGGTTACCATGTCGCCTTTATTTAATTTTACTGGCTGACCCTCTATATAAAGATCCCAATCGTGCGAATAATCAATGGTAATACTGGATCCCCTGTGGTGCGTGTCTGGCATATCAGTATGGGGCCTTAATTCCGACCCCCTCTTGTATTTTCTAAACCCCCAGAAAGCATGAGGTTTTAGTTTTTCCATAAAATAGTCTTCATGGTATGAAAGTAGTTTAGTCAAAATACCCTGGTGAAAATCACTATGCACCTCAAGTAAATCAACATCGCCCAATACAACATCTCCCCCTGATTCTTGACTTGGAGCAGTACAGTCAATGCTTTTATACAAAGAGTATAGCTCGTCATATATCGGGCATTTAGATATTTTCATAAAGTATTGTAATCTTCATGATCTGCTAAAGTTTCATACTTTGAGGTGAAGTAATTATGAATTCTTGCAATATCTTGAGGCCCAAAAGCTTTAGGGAAGACAAGGTACTCACTCCACTCAAGATAACTAGCTTGATAAAATGGACTTAGACTGCTCCCGCCACTGAAGGGCTCGACTTGGGAACCATAGGTTCTGATATTTGCAGCAGATGGCATTGTTACAAATGGGACTGGATAATATGGCAGCATGAAGTTGCCGGCTGTATTATAATCCCTGACTGAAATATCATAATAAGTGCCAGCATCTACAGTTCCATCAGTATCAATATGCCATGATCCAGTGCTGGCTATATCATAACTTGTCGGACTGCCATTTAAATCACCTAATAGAGCAAACGCAGGTCCATGCCTTTGCTCGAGATTTCCATTCATGAAACTAATCCATGAACCATCTGGGTATACAGTAGCAAGTATAATGTTAACTCCTTTAGTTTTCAATCTACTATATTGGCTACTAAGACCTCCAGGGCGGTAATTCCTTGTTGGTACATTAGATCTCCAGACCCGAGGACTATGACTTGGTTGCCAGGTTGTTGGAAATCCATATGTGGAATGGCCCCAAGCATTCCAGGACATTTTGGGGCTCCAGTAAGAATATCTTGGCATCCATCCAGGATCAAGTGTGTCGGCCACACCATAAGGCGGACGGGGGTCAGCCCAGAGTGATCCGTCGCTAAATTTCCTAGGCTGCAGTGGGCGGCCTGAGTATAATGTATTTGTCGAGTATTGCTTCTGGTTTGTCGCACTAAAACATGTAAAACTCGTATTCCCGCTTGCATTACCAAGCCACCTGTTACCACGAATATATGTATCTGTTGCACTGTCGTATATGGCAGGGTGTGAGGTGGCGCCTTGAAATGCGAAGGCGATTGTAATTCCCTCATCAAACACAACTGCACCCACATCATTATCCCCAACCCCGGCACCTTGCCATTGGCCGTTAATAATATCACCCCTGAAATTATCGAGATTAATAGGCGAATGGGCGCCGGTGCTGCCTGGGTTGCCCGTACGCGGAACCTGAATAACTGGGGTCACCCCATCTATTCCTATGCCTACATCATATGATGTAGTTTGGCTAAGACTGGGGTATCTATCGGATAAATTAATTAAACTACCTGCTGGCCCGGCACCACTTATATTATATTGAAAACCAGCATCAAAGTGAACCAATGGCTCGATTGACATAAAATTTGGGTTCCCAGATGTATCGCTTGGTACATTATTTGGGTAGCCTAGTTCGTACAAACTTCCGATCATTAATGGGCCTATAACCTCACTCAATAATTCCTCACTATTGCGCAGCCAGGATACCCTGTAGAAATATGCTACGGAAACAGCTGTGTTCGTATCGCTGTAAATTATTTGACCTAAGGCAACACTCCCAGAGTCCACCTGCTTTGTTGAATCAATAACACCACCCGGACATGGATCAGTCTGTATATCTCTGTATATCTTGTAACCCGTTACATTATTAGCGGATGATGCAACTGTATTGGGGCTATTTAAAATTAACTTTATCTCTGTTATGAAGCTCATGAATAATTTCCTTGTGTTGCGAATTGCGACGATGCCCCATACTTAGAATTTATGTATGCAATCATTCTATTGAAGTCTGCATTGCTGTTAGCAGTTAGATCACTTGGTATAAGTATAGCTTCGTTGAAGGTATGATCGGGGTCTGAAACCACAGACAATGAACTAGCTTGATAAATGCCGCCATCAGTAGTAGAGGTACTACTCTCTGTGCCATTTAGCCCTAGGGCGGGGGGGATAATCATGTGCATATCATCTGCATTGCCGTTTCCGGTTAGATCCTGAAGTAATCCATTCTGGGACCACCAAGTGTTTGAAAGTGAATCATGACCAGAAGGGGTTCTGTAAATCTGTATAAGGCTTTTATGGTTACCTACGCTAGTTGCCGCCTTCACGCCATTTACAAAAAAATCATAAGCTCCATTTGGGTAAACCCTTCTACAAATAACATTTATTTTTGGATTGGTGTAGCTATGGGTATCCGGGTAAGATGACCATTTTACCTCATAGCCATCCCCTGCCAGAGAGTAAAACCCACCCTGGCCCAAATGAAACCGTGAAATCATGCCGTTGCTGGTGCCTCCATAAAAATAAGTACCAAAATTTAGGCTGATATTGGTGCGACCGCCAGCATACCTTGGGTACCACCCGGGATCATTTGGATTTGGTGTATTCTGCCAAGGTTCTGGGTCCGTATAGATGTCTCCACTGAAATTTAAGGACCTGTGATTTTTTATTAAATCACCAGACCAGTTTGGGGACACCCTATTACCTAATCGTGCAAGGAAAATATAATTCGCTAAATGCTGACTAGCGGAGGATAATACCTTGCCTGAAGTGGCTTCTGGGTGGCTCGTATAACTTGGAAAAATATAAAACACGCAAGCACCATCATCCAGAACAAGCCTAGATTGAACTTCGGGGTCTATCCCTCTTGTTTCTTTCAGTTGAGAACAGAACAAGTTATAATCCTTTGTATACATCGAGGAGCATTGACCTATTGTAAGGTCATCGTGACACCTGATCTCTGGGGTTGATCCATCTCTTCCAAAATGAATGCCCCAATTATTACTCACTTGATCCATGCCGCTATATCTCTTGCTCAAGTTTTTAGGCCCCTCTCCAGTTGCGTAGCGGTAATTAATGCCATATCTCTTCATCTCTGCATAAGCATCTATGTGAACCAAAGGCTCTACAGTTATGAAGTTTGCTACCCCATCGGTGTGACTGGGTGTGTTTTCTGGGTATCCAAGTTTGTCTAGGTCGGATATTACAATTGGGCCGACGAGTGGCGAAACAGCAGTCTCTGTGCCTCTTACATTTTCTAGCCTGTAGTAATGGGGTAAATTAACAGGGAGGGTTGTGTCCACATAAGTAATTTCCCCTGCACCCTGCGGAGGGTTAGTTTCTTCATGCAAAAGATTAGTTGGGTCGGTTCCAGGGTCTATGTTCGCAGCTCTATAGATACGATACCCATCATTATCACTAGGGCTGGATCCTCCTGCTGGGTCTCCATTATCATCACTAAATTTTATTGTTACTTTGGCCATTATAAATATTTCTCAGTCAGTGTTACACCGCCATCTGTGATTTCAGTTTCCACAGATAATACACCAGGCGATCCTAATATATAAAGTCCATCAGCTGTTTGTACGAATTTCTCATAACTATCCAGCTCAGGTTGTACCAGCGGGGCAGGCCCGCAAGTGATTGTCTGTGTCTCCGTATCTGTGAGCCCTTGGTCGTCTGTAACAGTTAGTGTTACATCTATGGATCTTGTTGTGTCTCCAGGGGAGCCTGCTGGTAGAGTGAGTGAGGCAAGTGATTTGAATTGGGTTTCGGTACCTCGCTCAAGCACCGCGACTATATTTCCTTTCTCTCCATTCAAGCTAGGGTATGGTTTTGACCCACAAGCGATATGGTCGTGCAAGCTGTTGTAATAAGAAAGATCAGGTAATTCTTGCTCAAAAAATTCATCTACCTGCTCTTGAGTAAGTGTGGACTGCATGAACCCAATGTCCCTAACCACACCCTGGTAGCACCTTTGTGGAGTTCCTGCTCCAATTTCTCCATTAAGCAAAATAAGCGGATCACTACTGTTTGGTGAGGCTATGGATGCGGTACTCCCGCCGGGACCAATTTTCCTCACGGTTCCATCACTCTTTTTACCCCAGAATGTCAACTGCGAGCCAGAGCATTGAATAATCCAATCATCCCATGGTCCGTCAAAGTTTTGGTCTTGGTATATACTTGCACCGTCCCTGTAGCAGTAAAATGCCTGATTGTTGGTTTGGGATGGTGTAAAAATATAGTTTAGTCCCCTGTGACTGTAAATAGCGCCCGGACCGGTAATATTCTTTGCTTTTACCATTATCGACCAAGCCTTGGAGTAATCCATGTAATCAAACGGAGTGGTTACCTTTATTTGTGATGCGGTGGTGTAATGTTGATTAAATTGTCTTAATGCCGTGTCTCTATTTCCAAACGAAATACCTTGGTCGTTTGTGTAGGTAGCACTAACAACAGTTCCATCTCCACTTGGCGCGGTGCTAACATCGGTGAAGTTTATAGTCTCACCAAAGTATAAGTCACCAGAGGTAAGAAATGTGGAGATGGGTAACTTTCCAAATCTTGCAGCAAGTTCTACTTGATTACCTGTATTTGTTCCCTCAGGGGTTATGGTAACCGTTGTCTCCGCAGCCTCTCTGTCGGCTACTAAACTTTGACCAGCTGGCTCTACCCACTCAATGAATCCGTAGCCATCCGCTGTCTTGGGTATTGCCTTTATCGTCTGCTGAGAAAATGCATCAAAATATCCACTCCAATAAAGTTGAGAAACATTTGCGGTAGTCCATACACCATCAGCAATCAATCCAGGAAACTCCTCCTGAGAGCCTGAGCCACTACCTCCATTTGCATTATCTCCATTTATCTCAATATCACCCCAGTAAGCACTAGCTCCAGAGAGTGAGTTAGGCAACCACTCGGAGGTGGGGTAATGCATTATATTGAGGCTATACTGAAGTAAGCTGAAGTTAGCTACAAAGTTTAAGCTCTCCCTGATCTGTACTGGGCCTACTTCGGAATACTCATCTAGCCAAGGGAGTGTCCACCTTGAGTCAGCCTCAATTACATCAAATACATGGTATTGGGCGGGGGTGGCTATATACCATCCATCTGTGCCATGCTGTTTTGTAACAGGGGTTGTTCCCCAAGGGCCTGTTCCTGTGGTTGGGTCCCCCGGATTCTCCTCGTCATAGAGGCTAAGATCTCCCCATGGGATAGTATGTGTGCCATGGTAGAATGTCGTCAGCCCGTTTGGCATGAAGTAGGTAACACCATTTATTTCGTGGGCGTGATTTGTGCCATCCCCATCTGGGTCGGCATTTGCTTCATTAGCAGTGGCATATAATGGATAGTACCCTCCTATGGATATTTTGCCCTTAAATTTTGCCCCTGTAACGACTACATAATCTTTGAGTTTGAAATTCGCAATTACCTCAGACACCCCAAGTACAGTTACTTTTGCAGCATCCGAGGATTGGTCGTCAATCGTACTCGATCCAGATACTATACTCCAGCTATCAAATTCATAACCATCCTCTCCGTCTGGAGTAGGTCCAGGGGTAGCTGTTATGCTCGCCTCATCAAAATGCGAGAATATGCCTGTGCCACTAGTAGTACCTTCCACTCCAGCAGATACTGTTAACGCATACTGCTTATATTTAAAGTTAGCCACAATCGTGAATGGACCAGACATAGTATATGTATTGGTCGAATTGGTTGGGTCAGTACCTACTGGATTTCCTGTCGTGTCTTCCCAACTAGCAAAATCGTATTCAGGGTCAGGTGTGGCAGTTATTGTTACCACCTCACCATGCTGCTTTACCCCGCCACCACTAGTTGTGCCTCCACCCGCAATCGAGTTAGATAGGTCGAAGGACTCAAGGCTCAGTGCGTAGTCCTTTAACTTGAAGTTAGCCGTAACAGTATGCGTCCCACTAATTGTTATCTTGGTAGCTTCGGTGCTTGTGCTTGCAAGAACTCCACTGTCTGTTGACCAAGAATCAAACTCGTACCCTGCGGTGTCATCTGCTGTAGCCACAATATCAACTTCATCGAAGTGTGAGTATGTGCCTGATCCAGTTGCATTACCACCCGTGCCTGCAAGCACCGTCAGTATGTACTGCTTATACCTAAAGTTGGCAACTATAGTTACCTCACTTGTTACAGGAACACTCTGAGAGGGGTTGGTTGGGTCGGCTAAGTTTACGCCCGTCCAGTTTACAAAATCATAAATCGAGTCAGGAGTAGCCAGTAAATCTACATTACTTCCATGCTCAATAGTTTGACCACCTCCAGAAACAGTACCGCCACCCGCAGTTGAATTGGATTGGTCAAAGGCCTCGGTTGATACCAAATATTGCTTAAGTTTAAAGTTGGCGACCACGATGGTCTCTCCCGTTATATAAACGGTGGTTGCTTCACTGCTTGGGGCGCTCACATCACCCGTCCATGAGTCAAACTCATATCCGTTCGCATCATCGGGGGTAGCTGTTATGGGTGCGTTCGAAAAATGCTCAAATACCCCTGTGCCATTAGCAGTTCCCCCTGCCCCAGCCTGTACCGTGAGTTGATATTGCTTGAGGGAGAACTCCGCAGTGATGATCCGTGGCTCGGTCATCTCTATAGTAGCAATTCTTTGATATGGATCACTAAGTATTCCATCACCACTCCACTTGCTAAAATCATGAATAGAGTCCGCAGTGGCTTCAACCTCTGCCTGCTGACCATGCTCAAATGTAAAAACTCCACTTGTGGTTGTTGCGGTGCCCCCATCTGCTAGTAGTGTAAGCAGGTAACTCTTAAGACTAAATACCGCCTCGACCTCTTTTGGGCCTGTCATGGTAATGGTAGTCTCAAGGGAGAATGGGTCATCTACTCCTCCGTTCCATTGTATAAAGTTACTGTTTGGTCCAACTATAGCCTTAATTGTGGCTTTTGATCCATGCTCCCAGTAGGTGTTGTTTCCCTCTACGGAGCCACCCCCAGTTACAGTTACGAGCAATAAGTGCTCCTCTAAGCCAAACTTGGCTGTAATGACCCAAGATTGAGCCATATTAACGAAAGTGCTTTCAGATGTCGGGGAGGCTACCATTCCAGCAAGCACACCATCACCAGTCCACTCCTTGAAGGCATAATTTGGCCTTGGGATTGCAGTTATGTATACATCCTCGCCCTTGTTGTATGTTCCAGCGCCAGATACCGTGCCTTGTCCATCGGAAAATAATTTAAGCACAACAGGTACCTTGCCAGCTAACTCAAGCCATTCTATTCCATTCCATACCAAAATCACACTCTTCTCTAGGTCGAATATCATCTCACCTATCTCGCTTCCACGAGCAGGTCTGGCATCTGGGTAGAAAGTTCTTAACTTATGTAGCCTAGCCTCAAGATTGGCTATCTGTGATGCCATACCATTGTTGGCGACCTCCCCCAATGCTACGACAAAATCATCCAAGTTACCCAAGTTCTGAGATCCATCTACCTTGATCTCACCGAACACATTAATATCCTGAGGGGTGTCAGTTGTACCTACATTTAAGTTTATCTTATCGACTGAGGCATCAGAGCCTAGATTAAGGTCCTTTAGGAATGTGTTTACCCCTGTCCAGTTATTAGCGGAAGACCTTAATGTATCGAGAAGACCGCTTATCTTCTCGTTTACAACCTTGCCTAGCTCATGGAATATATTAGCCATTACAGAAGTCCTGGGATAAGTTTTGAATTATTGTCTATAGCGGTTATCCTTGAGTTACTATTAATTGCACTCTCGATTTGAGGTTGGATATTAGTAACCAAAGAGCCGGTATCTAAAGATAGTGGCTTGTCCCCATCTGCACCATGCAGGACACTTGCTCCATCCTTCCTAAATAGTCTGCCACCAGATATATTTACCGCTACATTCCCAACATTTTGGATTTTTATGTCTGCGATATTTTGGTCTATTTGGTAATTACTTCCGTCAATGGCTTGCACCACACCAAACCACTTATCTACCCCATCTGCTGTGGTCTGCGAATATATCAGGAAAGCATAAATCTCTTGTACTGTAGCATTGCCATCCGTCTCGCTTAAATCTATCCCCATGGGTGTATTGGTATAGTCAGCAGTGAATGTACTAATCTGACTGCCATCTATTGCATTCGTATTATATATAGTATCTGCTTCTTGATCTACCTGGAAGCTCAGTCCTGTTGTTGTAGCCACCCCTGTTTGCAGTACTGGCAATAAAGCCTCAGCACCCACAACACATGTAACACGAAGCCTTACTGTATCCCCTACTGCGATCTGCGAACTTGTGTATGTTCCAGAAGCATCAATAAATGGATCAGTTGAGGTAAGTTTTGTATTAACCACCTCTGCATCCTTGGTTACATTGTATAATTGTATCCTAGATGTACCTTCCACATTTTTTACTTCCCAGGGAAGAACCGTGGTGGATCCAAATGCACCAATGACTTCCGCATCATTACTGAGTGTGGTTGTTCCGGTGGTCGCTATGTTACCTACGAACCTGGTTGCTTTGATGGTTAATATGTTACCACTAATCGCGAATGCAGAAGCAGCGTCCGTTACATTTCCATCAATCACTACATCGTAAGAGCCCGCATCAATGGAGTTACCTTCACGAGAAACAATAGTTGATGTTTCCCCAGCGTAATTATCCACTAAGTATGATTTTGCTCTATTGTAGAATTTCTGCGGTG
>Ga0181564_10002832_pt1 | contig 14993 bp, 13 predicted proteins | sample 011ome_24_FD_134512 | JGI IMG/M metagenome (GOLD analysis project Ga0181564, IMG submission 134512) | Coastal salt marsh microbial communities from the Groves Creek Marsh, Skidaway Island, Georgia - 011513CT metaG (megahit assembly) | ecosystem: Environmental > Aquatic > Marine > Intertidal...
AATCATCGTCATGAGACTTGGACGTGTGATGCGGGTAGCTTGACTCGTCGTGGCCATGAGACTTGGACGTATGATGCGGGTAGCTCGAAGACCGACTCGAGGGATACGACGAGTAACGCCCAGATCCTCTATCACTCGACGGATACGCACTTGGAAACGCACCCGCACGTCCGCTTGCACGATTTGTCGTCCTCTTTCCACGCAAACTAATTTCTTCAAAAGGAAGCCCGTTGAGAATGGAGTGCTTCCCACCCTTGATGTCGCGGTCGTCGTCGTCGTCTTTCAAACCCTTCGCGGTCGGTTTCTTCAACAATTCATCCACGAGTGACCCGTGTTTTGACGTATGTTGCCCTAAATTCGCGCTATCATCATCATCGTCATCGTCGTCATCATCATCATCATTCCATCGAATCTTGGTCTTGGCCGCCTTTGATTCCGTCGTCATTGTCAAATCGCTAATAAAGTCACTCACGTCGGATGAGCCTTGCGACTTCCGCGGGGCGTCGTTAAACGAAAACTTCGACGCCGACGATACCGCCGCTGATGGTGTTTTATGTTGACCCGTGGGTAACTCTGGCGAAGTCACATCCTTATACTCTACTTGCCACTTCATCGCCTTGCCACCGACGGAATCCGGCGACACTGGGCGACCGAAACGCGCGCCGACGCCGTAGTCGAGCTTCGTAACGTCCACGACGTTCCCACGCAACACTTCCTCGATCCCACGCGACTCCGCCACGCCAATGCCCGCGATAGTGCTGCCTTGAAACGATATTCCTTGCCCGAGACGCGCAGACGTCGCCACCGTCGACGACGAAGAACCCACGACGCCTCCGCGCGCGACGCCCGCGATCGCCAACGCCCCGATCGTCGCCAACGCCGCCGTACGCACGCGTCTCGTGCGTCGTTCGCACACTTCCTCATCCACGCAAGATAACACATGCGTTGTGGTACTCGCCAGCGCGTGCATGGCGCGTCGAGCGCCCCGCGTCGTCGACGAAAGCCCATCGCGCGTCGTTGCATCTGTAACACCCGACGCGTGGTCATCCCCGAACGTGCGCATCGCGTCGAGCGCGCGCGCGTCGACGTGCCGCGGGAGCAGCGGGCTCGCATCGTGTGCGACCATGCCGCGCGGTGTACGTCGCGTGTGCGACGCGGTCGGCGGCGGTGCGCGACGATTTCTGTCGTCGCTCGGTCGCGAATGGGTGTTGCGCGTCGCCGCGGCGCGCCTTTATCACTAGGGTTTGGAATTAGTAGCTCATGAAGTTTTTCGACTCACAGTACGAAAGAGGCAACGTACCATAGTGAAAAATACCCTCAGCGCGCCATTCGTCGACGCCGTCGACGCGCGCGGGGCGTACGCGAGCGCTGGAGTCAACGCGCGCGTCTTTTTCGCCTCCTCAACCTCGCTTTCGATGGACGTCGTCGCGTTCGCGCACGCGCTGGCGCAATTAGTCGATGTGCTCGCGCGGCAGCTCGCGTTCGGTCTCATGGGCGCGTGCGGGCTGTGCGCATCCATGCTCTCGCCGCTCATGTGGCTCGGCCGCGGCGGCGACGACGACGACGGAAATGTTCGGTTTTACACGGGCGTCGTGCGGCATCGACGGTTAGCGCCGGTACGAAGAGAGTTTAGCTACGCGCTGCGGAGCGCGGTGGTGGATTTGGACGCGCCGCCTCGGTGGTTCGCTTCGAGCGGGCAAGCTCGCGACCATTTAAGCGCGAATGAGGCTCGCGCGCGCGTGGGGACGACGGGGAAAGTGGAGTTGTTGACATCACCAAAGTCGTTCGGGTATGCGATGAATCCGATATCGGTGTATTATTGTTACGACGAGGAGGGCGCGTTGACGCGGGCGCTCGCCGAGGTGACGAATACGCCGTGGAATGAGCGCGTGGTGTTTGCGTTTGACCCGACGCCTGTAGTGGATGAACGCGGCGCGACGGTACCGAAAGCGCTGCATGTGTCGCCTTTTATGGATATGCTTGGGGAGTGGTACATTTCGAGCACGCCTCCGGGCGAGGATGTGACGTTGCGCGTCAACGTGATGAACCATCCGACGTATGGCGATTACTTTTTCGCCTCATTCAAGGCAAAGCTCGATGATGGAAAGTACCGGCGCTGTAGAAATGAGCGCGCGGGGTTGGTAAACTTGCTCAAGCACGGATGCACGCCGCACAAGGTGGCGTATTGGATTTACAAACAGGCGGCGGCTATTTTAGCGGCGGGAATTTCATTTTACGCCCCGCCAGGTTTAGCAAACGTCGAGGCTGACGTGCACGCGCGAGATAAAGGCGGTGGTATGTGTCCACTGCGACCGACGTTTAGACGGGCGCCGTACTGGCCGTGGACGACGTAGAAATAGCGTAGAAATAGCGTAGAAATAGTCGTAGCTGTGTAGTACAGTGACGCAACGCGCGTAGAATTACAATGAAAGAATCAGGCGCCTTTCAGCGCTCTAAAATGTTACAGTCGCACACGGGTAATCCCAAGTACGTTAAATGATCGGACAAAGACGCATGCGTCCATTCGCTGTCGCTTCCTGATCGATCTTCTCCACTGCCATCGCCGACGATGTATTCGCCGGCGGCGTTTTGAAACACCTCTGTGGCGACGTGATGATACCCCACCACTCTCGGCGGCAACTGCGGCACTGCGTCGTGCGCGTGGGTCATTCGATACGTTTGATTACCCAGCTTTTCGGCGTAGTAATCCGCGAACACCCAATCGCCAACTCTGGGCGAGCCGAATGTCGTGACGCGAACGACTCGAAATCCCAGCGCGTCCAGCTCCACCGCGAGCAACGTCGATAACGCCCCACCCAACGAATGTCCTGTGATTTCAACCTCAAAGTGCCTCCACATGTGATCATATTTCGTCCGCAGCTCGATCAAATATGAGATTAAACCCTTCCGTACGCTCGCGTACGCGTCTTGAAATCCGCTGTGCACGCGTCCGACGCCATCCTTCGCCTTCGCCTCGGGCAACGGCGCGTGCATGGCGTCCAAATTATCCATCCAATTCTCCAAAGAGCTCGGTTCCGTGCCTCTAAACGATACCACCGCTCGCTTCATCGCCGTATCGTACCCAGCGTACGCTTTCACGTTTTTCTTCTCGTGTTCAAACACGCCGACGTCGCGCACCGCGGGCGCGCCCTTGACGCAATACGCGCACGTCCAGTTCCCCAGCCCTTCGCGGCAATACGCCGCACCCGCGAGCCACAGCGCGCGCTCGGCGAGCTTCACGTCAAACTTGAACCCGCCGCCGCCCTTGGCGCCGCCGCGCGGGGCGCCATGGACGACGAAATCTCCATCGACGTGGGTGCCGAGCCGTAACCCATCCGACGCCCGCGGCGCCGCGCGCGCGTCGACGAGCGCGACCGCGCGCGCGACGACGAAGACAAAGAGCGCCGCGGTCATCGCGCGCGCCGCGCCGCACGCGACGCCGACGCGGCGTCGCGCATCGACGCCCATCGTGCGCGGCGTTCTAACGACCGCATTTGAACCGCGACGCGCCACTCGCCGTCGCCCGTCGCTCGTGGACGGCGGAACCCGGCTGTTGGAGACGCCCGCGCGCGCGTCATGGCGACGTCGCACCAGGGGTACTACGACGCCGTGCGCGATGCGTTGGTGCACGCGTTCGCGTTGTCGTCGCATCCGTCGCGGAAGATGGATGGGAAGGACCGACCAGAAATTGAGTACCAGGACGCGCCCGCGACGCTGCGCGCGCCGGTGGAGATCAAGCGCGGCGATGAAGAATCGTGTTTGATTGAAAGCGCGGTGAATAGCGCGCGGGTGTCGCTGAAAGTGCGCCAGGCGGATGATTTGGAGGAGATTCTCGCGCGGCAGTTTATGCGTTTCCTCGGGCGACGGGCGGACGCGTTCGAGATCTTGCGTCGAGTGCCCGTGGATGGGTACGATGTGAGTTTTCTGGTGTTGTTGAGCCACACCGAGAGCATGGATGCGGGGGCGTTGGTGGATTTTGTGGTGCAGTTCATGCGCGATATCGACAAGGAGATTAGCGAACAAAAGTTGAGCGTGTCGAGTCGAGGTCGGGCAGTCGCGACGGCTTTCCTGGAGCAGTTCACGAAATAGTACAAGTAGTCAACAATTATGATATCACAGTATAATGGTCTAGCAGCTGCGGCATTGTAGCGAGTCTATAGTTTTTCGTTTGAAGTGATACAGTGTACGCGCGCCATGCGTCGGCGAGCAACCATTGGTTGTGGATTTCTCAATCCAATCTCAAGACGTTCTCGCAGCACAAAATCACGCGCGGCACGACTTCGGCCGACGTGTTACGGTTATGAACCAATGCGTCGGTCGTTTCTGGTAAATCGACTTCACGCCACGGGGGATAAATTGCCACTCGACGTCCGCGCTCGAGTCCGAGTTCTTGCGCTTGCGTCGAGTTGAAAATGACAATTGCGCGAGCAAACTCGACATCCTCGTCGCCTTCAGCATTTGTTGCCTTTTCCAAGTCGCAAATAGCACCCGCACAGTTCGTCATCGATGCATCTAGTCGCGCGGCGTTGATATAGAAGAGCAACGCGCCTCGAGACGATGGCGGTTGCGCCGAACCGACGCGCTTGAGAAACTGCGCGTGCTGCGCCTTGGCGTTGGCCAAAACGCGCTGCAAGCGCGTGGTGAGCAATCCAGCGTTACGAGAGCGATTCGTCCGTTGTGAATTCATCGATGCACCCACGCTCGAGCGCGGAATGAATGTCGGCGATGACATTTTGGGCAACCGCGACAACGCTCCGAGCCCAGTCATCGGCGCCTCGTTTGTTTGCGGCATCGTCATCGGGACGTCGTCCTCGTCACTCATATGTCTACCGTCATCATCAGCGGCATCGTCATCATCCACAATGTCATCCATGGCTATTTCGTCTTCAACCACCGTCGTCGACGGCGCGGCGTTCGCGGTATCGTCGCTCGCGCGCTGGCTCGCCCCCGCCTCTGCCTCCTCCGCCGCCGTAGACCTCTTATCACCTTCACCACTCGCGCGCATCATCAACGGCGCCTTGGTTTGCGTCAATAAATTTAATCGACCCAACACACTTCCACCCGCCGGCGCTGGAACCTTCGCCTTTGCGCGCGACGACTTATCCGCCGGAGCCTTTTTCGGCTCTTTTGTCTTCTTCGCGCGAGGCGCCTTCTTCGCCTTTGGTCCACCACCTTGCGCGTCCGCCACCGTCGTCGACGCCGCACCCAAAGTCTTCCTCGACATCGCCGCGCGCGTCACCTCGGCTTGCGCCGCACTCACCCCTAACGCCTCGGCGAGCAACGCGGCTTCGCGCGCCTCGCGCTCAACCGCGCCTTCGCTCAACCGCGCGCGCTTTCGCCCGTCTTCACCACCGGCGTTGGGCGTCCCACTCAACGATGCCGACACCGACGCGCGACGAATTCGCGGACTCCTCCGTGGCGTCACCGAGTCCGCGCGATCGTTCCCCGACCCACCGCCGCCGCGAATCGGCGACGCGACGACGTCGTCGCCGTCTTCGTCTCCAACCGCCTCCTCGAGCGCGCGAAACAAATCCTTCGTTCGCACGCCATCGTCCTCGCCATCGTCCTCGCGCGCCGCCCGTCGCGCCAACACACCATCACCCTCGCCCTCACCCTCGCCCTCGTCGTCCACGACGTCGTCCCACGCAGGTTTCGACGCATCACCGTGCCAATCGAATCCAATCGGTGGCGCCTTTCGCGCCGCGCTCGACGTCTTCGACGCCGACGTGCGCGTCGTTTTCGGCGTCGCGTGCGCGGAATGCAGCGACGTCGACGCGTGCGCGGCGTGTGCCGCGCGGTCATCGGCGTAGCCGACGACTTCGTACTCGTCGTCGTCGTCGTCGTCGTCGACAACCATGGGCAGAGCGGCAGACAATGGCGCACCGGTCGTTCGTCGCGCGGGCGGCGTGCGCGGCGACGTCGACGACGCGTGCGGCGACGTGCGCGTGCGCGCGACGCGCGTCGTCGTCGTCGTCGTCGTCGTCGTCGTCGTCGTCGTCGTCGGTGTCGTCCTCGTCGACGACGGGGTACGGTTTCATCGCGGCAACGAACCGCCGCCGGTGTCACGCCTCGCGCGCCGTCTCAGCGCCGTCGTCGTCACCACCCGCCGCCGCGGTCGCCGCGCCGCCGCGGTCGGCGTACGTGCACCTTCCGTTCTGTCGTTCGCGGTGTTACTATTGCGATTTCGCGGTGTCCGTGGTGGGGAGCTCGGCGCGCGCGGCGGACGCGCCCGCGCGCGCGTACGCGGAGGCGCTCATTCGAGAAATCCGCGCCACGGCGTCGCACGCCCACGCGCACGCGCGCGCGCCGTTGGAGACGATATTCTTTGGTGGTGGTACGCCATCGCTCGTACCCGCGGATGTCATCGCGGAGATTGTTGATGCGCTGAGAGACGCGTTCGGGCTCGCGAGCGCGTGCGAGGTGAGCGCCGAAATGGACCCCGGGACGTTTGACGAAGAGAAATTGCGCGCGTTTATGCGCGCTGGGGTGAATCGCGTATCGCTTGGCGTGCAGTCATTCGATGATGATGTGCTTAAGCTCGCTGGGCGATCGCATGACGCGCGTGAGGTGGAGCGTGCGATTGAAATGATGTCGACGTGCGCGGTGCCGCGATGGAGCGCGGATTTAATCAGCGGGTTGCCCGGCGTGAACGCGGGGACGTGGAGGATGTCTCTCGAGCGCGTCATCGCCGCAGGCGCTGATCACGTGTCGGTATATGATTTACAAGTCGAGGCGGGCACGGCGTTTTATCGCTGGTACGGTGAAGACGCGACGGGTAAGGATGCCAAGGAGGGACTGCCGAGCGAGGACGAGAGCGCCGACATGTTTCGAGACGCGAGCGCGACGCTCGGCGCCGCCGGATATGAGCATTACGAGGTGAGTTCGTACGCGAAACCCGGGGCGAGGTGTAAACATAATCAGATATATTGGCAGAATGCGTCGTGGTATGGTTTCGGGATGAGTGCGACGTCGCACGTGAACGGAGAGCGCGTCGCTCGTCCGCGCAAGATGGGTGAGTATTACGCCTACGTGGACGCGCTCGAACGCGGGGAAAATACGGGGGCGATATCTACCGGTGGGGATGCCTCTGATGCATTGTTTGAGCACATCATGTTGCGGTTGCGTACGAGCGATGGGATGAATCTAGACAAGGTCACCGAGCGGTTCGGTGAACAAGCGACGAGAGAAATCGACGACGCCATCGCGCCGTTTTTGGGCGAGTACGCTCGATACGAGACATCCGCCGAGGATGGTTCGCGAATACTGCGATTGAACGATCCCGAAGGGTTCTTGGTGAGCACGGAGATTCTATCCACACTTCTATCGCAGATGAAATCATTAGCGTCAGATGACGAGGGCGAAGACGCGTAGGTAGGCGTATTGAACTTTGTATTACAAGCGACAGACTTTTAAGCAGTCTTCTTCGGCGCGTTACCGACGAGCGCGTCACCCGGACGTTTCGCGGAATCGTAAATCGGTGTCGCTTTGGGCAACGGCTTCAGCGCATCGCCGAATCGTTCGGCGCGCGCCTTGAGCTTGGCATCGAACGCCTCTTTTTCTTTCTTCAACTGCTCGGCTGACTTTTGAAGCGGCTTGTTTTCCTTTTTGGCTTCGGGCGCGGCGTCAGCCAACCCAAAATCCTTGGCCGCCCCAGCGTTACGCACGCGCGCGCGCTCCTGGTCATTCATCGCAAACGGCAGCCCAAACTTCTCAGCGCGCTCTTTTCTGCGCTTCAAATCCGCTACGAACGCTTCATCCGCCTTTTTCTTCTCCGCCGCGAGCTCCTTCTTGCGCTCGTCGTCTGACTTTTTTGGCTTGGGCAACTCTTTCTTTGGCGCTTCCGTCTTCGTCGCCGCTACTGCCGGTTCCTTCTTATCCAGCGCCGCAAGCTTTGCCTTATCTGCTGCAGATACTTCCACGTCCGGTATGTCCTCCAACTCCTCCTCGACGTCGCCAGCGCCTTCGCCGCCCCCGAGCGCCTCCTCCAACCGCTCGACGAGCTGATTCTTCAACCCAGATGTATCCAACCCACGCTTCTCAAGCTCGTCCCGGAGTTCCTACGCGCCACACACCACATCAAAACAACACCATATGCTCGTCAGTATCACCCATACGCCCCACGCGCGCGCATCGGTACTTGCCAATTAACGCACACAATTTCAAACATCCACGAACATTCGAGAATCCTCCCCGCGCCGAACTCTCACCCCGCCCCGCGACGCCGCGCCACGCATCGAACGACTCGCGCGTACCTGCACTTTCATTTTCTTTACATCCATGTCGCTCATCGTCGTCGTCGTCGTCGTCGTGCCGTGGCGTCGTCGTGTGAAGCGTTGGGAAAATTCAGAATTTCTTCTCTTTGAGAGGGACCAATTATGACCAGGACACCCCCCACACAGATACGGGGACAAGATGATGGTGACTGTATCTCTCGCATCGCCCGTCAAACGCCGCCGCTCGCGTGCCGATGCGCGCGATGTCGTGGACGAACGCGAGCGCGACCGCGACGATGGCCACCGCCGCGTCGGTCGCCGCGTCTCGCGCGCGCGTGACGGCGCGGACGAGCGCAGGCGCGAGGGCGATGGGGGTGCGCGTCAAGGGTCTGGCGCAGCGCGAAGAGGCGAAGATTGTGGACTTTTACGAGCTCTTGGGCGTGAGCGATGACGCGGATTTGGCGACGATTAAGCGGGCGTATTATTCGTTCGCCATGGAGTGTCACCCGGACGTGAGCGGGGATGAGGAAGGGCACGATATGTGCGTATTGTTGAACGAGGCGTACGCGATATTAAAAAATCCTGAACTTCGGGCGTTACACGACGCGGATTTGGCGCAACAGCGCGAGGATGACGAGGATGGGTTTACAGGTGTGGCGTATTCGAAGTGGACGACGCGTAAAGCGAAACCTGGGGAGGATAGAGCGGTGTTTGTGGATGAGTTTACGTGCATCGGGTGCAAGCAGTGCGTGTGGGCGGCGCCGGCGACGTTTCGCATGAATGAGGATTACGGACGTAGTCGCGTTTTTGCGCAGTGGCTGAACACGGAGGATGATATTCAGTGTGCGATTGGTGCGTGAGATGACTTTGAGTGCGATGCGATGCGATGCGATCGATTTGGTGCCTCGGCGCCGCGTCGCGGTTTTGATTTTTGATTTCATGTCATAGACTGACGGCGAGGACCGCGCGTTTAAAAATAGATTCATGCCCTGTGGATTGCATTCACTGGGTGAAAAAGGAGCAATTGCCGTTTTTGGAGCACGTCACGGTCAACTTTGAAAAGGTGAGCGTGGGCATCATGCAAAGTCAAACCGGCAACGTCCTCGACCCGTTTGAGGCGTCGGCGTCCTTTATGAAGCAACGCCAGCGTAAGATTGACCGTCGCGCAGAAGAGCTCGCCGAAGAACGACGCCGTATGAGTGAGGCTGAGAAAACGGCAAACGTCTCGGATTCACAAAAACGCGCCTATCGCAAGAGCGCCGATGCTATTCGCACGCGCTGGACCGAGCGCACCGGGGTGGCATTTGATCGAACGCGCCGACGCAGTTACGCAAAATCTCGCTCGACGATTCCTCTCGAGCGTTCTGTGGTGATTTATGACTCACCCGGCTCGCGTGACGACATGAATGAAGACTGGCTCATGTCGTACGATGAGGACGATTACGACGAGGAAGGAGCCGACGCTGAAGAACAACAAACCGCGGCGCCGGCGCGTTAATTTACCAGGCTTCAAAACAAAAACTCATTTAGCATCGGTGGCAGCTTAGTGCCACCGAGTGTACGCTCGCTTTTAACATAATCTACAACACATCTGTATTATTACAACAAAGTAACCCATCATCGTCGCGTCTATCGCTATCTACAACCGCGCGCGCGCGACGTCCCGACGTCCCGTCGTTTGGCGCGCTTCTCCTCTCAACGCCTCTTGTCGCCCCCACCTACTCCGGCGGTCGCCACACCGGCTTCATCTCATACTCCTCATTCTTCTCCGTCAACCTCGCGCGCTCGACATCCACATCAAACTTTGCCTTTGCGCGTCGACTGCGCTGCGTGCGCACCGGCGCGCGCAAGTCATCCACCTCTTGCAACGCGTCGCGCACCTCCAAGCGTCCGCGCACGAGCGCGCTGAGCCCGAACGAGCCAAACGCCACGAGTGCGACGAAAGGCACCGCCTGCGCGACGAATCGCGAGCTCGCGGTGGACATCGCGCCGCGCGTGGGCGACGGCTTCGACGCGCGCCGAGCACTGACGCAACGTCACAGTCGCGCGCGCGTCGCATTCGAACGCACGCCATGTTCGCCGCCTCCGCCGTGATCGGCCGCCAAGCTGCGAAAACGCTCGGACAACGCGCGTTCCGTGCCACGCCTCGCGCGTTCGGGGGCGCGGATGAGCCGGTACGTCGACGCGATGCGCGTGCGATCGAGCGCGATATCTTAGGTTTGGTTTTTTTACGTTGGTCGTTTCCGCGCGTTCGCGCGTTCGCGATGGCGCACTGACCCGATGCGTGTGTGACCCGATGCGTGTAGGCGTATATTCATGCCAAGCACATGTACGACGTGGGCGCGACGAAGAACCGCAAGTTGGTGTTCGGCGTCGCGACCGCCGCGGTGGTGTTGATCGGCGGGTACATTCCAATCTACGCCATCCAGTTCCAGCAAAGTAAGACGAAGGCGTAAACACACAATTAAAGGAGCGCGAGTTTGTCCTGTTTGTAATTCGCATGTGTACAAATATTAACAACGATGTGGGGTGTGAACGAACTAGATGTAGGGGCGCGACGAGTCTTTGAGACACGGGCGCGTTCTCTCACCGCCGCGCCTTGCGCTTCTTCGCCGCCGCGTCGCCCGCGCCATCCTCCGTCGAAGCGTCTTCAACTTCATCCACCGGCACGGCACCGACGAAATATGGCGGTTTGTGAAAGTTTACGCCGTAATCCTTCAACGCCGCGGCTAAGTCTTCGTTTTCTAACACGATGCGCTTGTCGCGCGTATCGTACCCTTTATCCTTCTTCTCCTTAATCTGCGCTTGATTACGCTGCACCGCACACCTATACGCGTCATCTGCCACCTGTTGCACGAATCTCTGCGTCGCCAAGGAAATCAAACGCGTCACCCGCGTATCCGGCTCTGCGATTCCCGCGCTCTTCAAGTAGTGATTCGTCAACTCGTCTGGAATCTGTTCGACGACGAACGACGACAACACACACCACGCTTGTCAGTACGCACCACACACACACACACACACACACACACATCGAGAGAAAGAGAAAGACATCACACCCATCGCATCCCGTCGCATCGCATCGCATCGCATCGCATCGCATCGCACGCACAATCGGCTGAAACGAATCCAAATCCTCCAAAAACGCATCCACCTCCGCGCGCGGCACCCCGGGCACGCCCGGATACTCCCCGTCGTCGTCCGCGGCGGCACCGCCGCCCTCGCCCGACGTCGTCGTCGTCGTCGTCGTCGTCGTCGCTCCCTTCGGCGGCATCGCGCGGCTCTGACGACGTCCGTCACCCGACACCCGAGGACACCCGACGAACGCCAGAGCGCACACAAAAAAAACAAAACCCGTCATCGTGGTCGCACACACCCCCATATACCTCCTGGTCGTGATCGGTCGATACGTATCCAAGCCAAAAACAAACACATATAAAACACAAACCCCGTCACGGTGTATACGCATGGTTGTTGTGTGCTTAGGTATAACTGTAGTATAATACGATACATGTACGCATAGTATAGACATAGATGGCCTATGCCGTACGCACATGGTCCCAGGTCGTCGCCGCCGCCGCCGCCAGCGCCGTCGCCACATCATGCACGCCGCCGCCGCGCGCACCGCCGCGCGCGCATCGCTCGCGACGGCGACGACGACGACCGCCATGTCGTCATCGTCGCCATCGCCGCGCGGCGCTGCGCGCGCGGGGCGAACCGCGCAAAGGATCGACGCGCAAAGGATCGCGCCGCGAGGGTCGCCGCGCGCGCGCGCGCGGGATCAGCTGTCGCCCGGCGCGATGCGCGCGCGCGGAGCGGTGTCGCGCGCGATCGATGGGTCGTCGGCGATGCGTCGGGGCGTGGATGACGATGGCGAGACGAGCGCGGCGTTGAGGAAGGGCGAGGATGGGGTGGAGAGCATTGGGCGAAGACGACGCGACGAGGGCGAGCCGCGCGCGGGGGAAATGAATGTTCGTCGACGTCGCGCGCGTGAGATTCAGGATGAGATTGGCGCGTGTGAGAGCGCGTGGGAGGTGCTTGATGTCGTCGCGCGCGATGGGGAAGGGTTTAATGCGGTGAATAGTGTGACGGCGATGTATAGGATTTCGAGGTTGTTGACGTCTCGCGCGGGGCGTTTACGGAGGAGCGAGGCGAAACATATCGCTGCGGATTCTAGGTTTGCGACGTTGCTTGAGATGGTCGAGGGTGGGGTGCAACAACTTGATAAAGTTGGGTTGGAGCATAGGCGGTGGGCGTATCATAAGCTGGCGTTGCCGAGTGAGTATCGCATGCGCGCGGCGTTGAGCATTAGGTTGCTCGACAGAGCTAAAGACTTGCAAGGGGATTTGATGGATGCGGCGGACGTAGAGTTCATCTTGACCATGGTTGAAGAGCAAGAGGAGGTGTTTAATAAGGTGAACGCGTCGACGGCGTTGCATCGCGTGGCGCGGTTGACGACGCAGACGATTCCTGGTAAGACGAAGAGCACGGATCGAAATGCGCTTTTTGGCGACGCTCGATTTCAGACGTTGATGAACATGGTTGATCGCATGGCGTGCGAAATGTCCATGCAGGGCGTGTCGAATGCGCTCTGGGCGCTGGCGAGGTTGGACTACCCCACAAGCCCGGCGATGTTGGAGTCCCTCGCCGCTCGAGCGTCATCGCAGGCGTCGACCGCCGAGGCGAAGAACCTGAGCACGACGCTCTGGGCGCTCGCGGTGCTCGGACACAAGCCGAGAAGCAAATTGCTCAAGGCTGTCGCTGATCGGTCTCTCGTTGTCGCAAAAGACTTCCGGTCGCCTGATGTGGTGAACATGTTGTGGGCTTACGCGCGATGGACGCGATATTTACCACCATCGGACAAACCCACGCCCGTCGTCGTCGCGATGTTGGACCAAGCGGTGAGCACGATGAGTACGTTTTCACCCTACCAACTCGCCAATTTATCTTGGTCGCTCGCCATGCTCGACTGCCCACCTGCACCGCGCGTGTTGGAGTACATCTTGAACACAGTGGCTAATGAGACGGGTAAGCTTGACGGCACCGCACTCACGCACGTGCTTTGGGCGTTTGGCGTCATGGGTTCGCCGACGCTCGGCGCGTCGGCAGATTTCGCAAAACTCCTTCGCGAAGCCGGTCGTCGGGCAGAAGCCGGCAAAGTTGGACGTACCGGTGCCGCGGGCGTACTTTGGGCGTGTGGACGCTTGGGTGTCGAGCCCGATTCCAAGGACACGGCGCGCTTGGTCAATCGCATCTACTCCAAGGACAGCGCGAAACCGGTGGACCCTCAAGCGCTCGTGCACTCTGTATGGGGCGTCTCCACGTTCGAGCGGTACAACTTTGACGCGAACGTTAAAGAGCTGGTCATCAAGAATATAAGCGCGCTGAAGAGCGCGGGGTCGATTGGTCCCGTGCACGTCAAGGCGCTTCGCGATTCCGCCGCCGACGCCGGCATCGATTTGCAAAAATTAGACTTTTTGAGCGAATGAGCGCACTACTAGGCAGCATTCTTTTTAAGCGCTTTACACACAAACACCATGTACAAATTTTAATTCTTATCGAAGAAGCAAATGCAATTTCATTCCTAAAATGTCTAATAATTTGATCTACAGCTGCGAGCAGTCTCGAGGGTACGACCCGAGCACGCGAAGAAACGTCGCCGACTCGTTGAGATGGCGCAGCGCATTTTGCGTGTTCTCATCCGCCATGTTAGCCTCGATATCGATGTAGAATAAATACGAGAACTGCATCGATTGCTTCGCCCCAGTGCTCGTCACAGGGTTCGTGCGCATCGGGCGCGATTCAATCTTGGTCATATTGATGTCGCGCAACGAAAAGCACGCCAACGCCTTGAACAACGCACCCGGTCCCTCCTTCAACGAGCACGCAATCGACGTCTTATACGGCTTATCGACGCTATTCGTCGGTGGAATAGGTTCACGCGATAACGCCAAGAACCGCGTGACGTTGGACGTGTCATCCTGAATGCCCTCATCGTACACGTGCAATCCGTACAAGTCGGCGGCGCGTCGGCTCGCCACCGCCGCGACGCCCATCGTCTTCGCCTCAGCAATCGCTTGCGCCGCCCCCGCGGTGTCATCCACCGCCTCCCGAACCATACCCAAGTTCGTCAGGTACCCTTCACACTGCGCCAGCGCTTGTGGATGCGATTGCGCGCGCTTTAAATCTTCAATCTTCTGCCCAGGCATGGCCAACAAACAATGATTCACGCGATAATACACTTCGCCCACGACGTGCAAATTGTGCGAAAAAATCAAATCATAATTGCGATGAATCGATCCTCCGAGCGAGTTTTCAAACGGCAAAACCGCGCGGTCGACGCTGGAATTCTCCGTCGCGGCGTAGACGTCGTCAAACTGTTCGTGCGGGACGGTTTCGGCGTCGGGATACGCCGCGAGCGCGGCGCCCTCCGAGTACGCACCCGGCACGCCCTGATACGCCACCCGCAACGGCGCACCACCCATCGCGAACGATGTCGGCTCTATCGCGCGCGTACGCGCGACGTCACCGCGCGTCGACGTCGCCAACTTCGCGAGCGCCAACACCGACCCTCGGGTGCCGTGGGTGTCATTCCAACCGCACGTTCGCGCGCGCGCACGCGTCGACGCCGCGTGCGCCGCGTCGGAGCGCGCGCGAATGGGCGCCGCGCGCGTCGTGCGCGCGTTCTGCGCGAGATGCGCGCGAACGGGTGCCGCGCACGACATGAGCCGCGGCGTGCAGTGCCGGTGGGGGACAGGTTTTGGCTCGGGACAGGTTTTG